>Ga0233449_1002329_pt1 | contig 15225 bp, 15 predicted proteins | sample SI_124_October20_FD_183012 | JGI IMG/M metagenome (GOLD analysis project Ga0233449, IMG submission 183012) | Seawater microbial communities from Saanich Inlet, British Columbia, Canada - SI_124_October2016_200_MG | ecosystem: Environmental > Aquatic > Marine > Inlet | place: Canada: British... | reverse complement strand
TAGCTGTTGCATGTACATTTATTTGATATTATTTTCATTGAGTTTTCCATACAAAATAAAAAACACTTAGAAATAAGTGTTTTTTTATTTTGTGGTCTTTTGGTACTCTCTAGTGAAGGAGGTTAGAACTGCAATAGAGAATCATGATTGATATGTGAATATCCCTAAAATATAAATAAGTCTACAAATTAAATGTAGACTTTTTGTTTTTTAAACTAAATGTGTTATTATTAATAATAGTTATTAACTAACTTAAAAACATGAATCCAAAAGAATATTACTATAATAATTTTACAGAGCACCTACATGAATGGATTAAAAAATCTGATTTTCATAGTGAAAAATATTTAGATATATTATTTTTAACTGACAAACTTTTATCACATATACCTAAAGAGGAATTAATATATTTCTATTGTTCATTGTCTTGCACTATTTTAATAGACCAAGTTATGTATTCTTATTTTAAAGAAGATTATTCTAAATTTGAAAAGATGACATTATATCCAAAAATGTGACATTGACTTTGTATAGATAATGCTAACCCTTTGAGTATTATTGAACATGTAAATGAATATAGATTATCTTGATATAAAGAAATATATGGTATGGAAGTAGAAAAATTCTTCACTTTTTTCATTAAAGATTTAAAAGACTTTTTTAATGAATATGACTTTATTGAAGCTACATGGGAAAATGTAAAAAAAGAAATGAAGAATGATCCACAACTTAGTTGGGGACAATCAGGTGAAGTCTTTCAGTACTGCTTATCCAAAGAGAACTAATAATTGTTAGTTCTCTTTTTGTTTTATTAAAAACACTCTATGACTGGTATGTATTATCAGTCATTTTTTTATATCTTAATTTTGTACATATGTGAAGAAATAAAAACTGTTCATTAGATTTAAGTGAATACATGACTGAAGAGGAAATGGTTGAATTTTGATTCGAGCAAAGTAAGCAAGAGCAAGACAGTTACTACACTGATTCTCTAAGCTTAAGTTACAAACTACTAGATTAATTTCTAGTAGTTTTTTTATTTTTAAAAATACATTATGAAAAAAGCATATGAAATTATTGTGGAACAAATACTTGATAAGCTAGATTGAAAATCTCTACCTTGGCAACAAAGCTGGACGGGTTGAAGTATATGTAACTATGTAACAAATACTGAGTACAGAGGTATGAATAAATTAGTACTAGCATTTGACACTTATGAGGACAAGAGATACTTAACTATGAATCAAGTTAGAAAACTTAAATGAAGAATCAAGAAAGGATCTAAATCTCAAAAAATTATCTATTGGCAATACAATAATAAAGATAATGAAAAGCTCGAATATCCAATTATAAAGTATTATAACGTATTCAATGTAAATAATGTAGAGTGAATAGATATAGATATACCGAGAATAATAACAGAAAGCTACAAATATGAAGCAGTAAATAATTTAATAAACAATTATTTAGGTTGTCCAAAAATTAAAAACTGACCTAATCCTATATATCAAATTAATACTGATACAGTGTTTATTCCAAACAAAGATAAGTTTAATAGCCTAGACAATTATTACTCAGTGCTATTACATGAATTAATACATAGTACATGAAGTAAGAAGAGATTAAACAGATTTACCGATAGTAATATTAAGTTCTGAAATGAAATTTATTCTAAAGAAGAATTAGTAGCAGAACTAGGATCTATGTTTCTATCTATGGAGCTATGAATTATCAATGAAGCTAAAAATAACAATGTAGCATACTTACAAAGTTGGACTAAGTATATGAAAGATAATAAAAAAGAGATCATATATGCAAGTCAACAAGCACAGTTGGCTACAGATTATATGTACTGAAATCCAAATTATTTGAAATCATGTAACAAGAATATTAGATAAAAAAATATCCATATAGTAATAGCTAGTGTATCCTATAAACAAGAGGTGCACTAAGTATCTATTTTAGATATAGCTTAAGACTAAGAATATACCTGTAATTACATATAACTATTTATAGTTACTAATCTCTCATATAAGGGAAAAATAAAGCTATTTGTATATTCTATTTAGCTATGGAAATTACTATAGTATTTATTTACTACAAAGTTATCCTAGACATGATATAAAACGGTCTATTTTTTATTTATTAATTTAATTAACATGAACAATTTAGTAAATGTATTAAATACAAAAGAGAGTACTGATATAAATATTATATCCAAAGCATTTGTAGAACTAAAAAACTTAGAAAAAAAGTTTTTAGACAAGAATGACTATGTGAATATAAAATGAAAAGTTTATATTAAGAAATCTTGATTTAGAAAGTTAGGATTAATTTTATGAATAAGTACAGAGATAGTAAAACATGAAAGAATAGATAAAGATAAATACTTTATCCATGAATTTATTATTAGAGCTACTGCTTCTAATGGTAGATTCACTGAATGTAGTTGAGCATGTGCGAGCAATGAACGTACATATAATCATATAGAGAATGATACTATAACAACAGCTCAGACAAGAGCAAGTTCTAGAGCTATATCAGACTTACTAGGTATATGAGAAATATTCTATGAAGAAACTAATACAAATAATAATATTTCTAGTAATGATATTACTAATAAACAAAAAAACTTATTAATAAAATTAGTAGAATCTAAATATAAAGACGAACAAACTAGAAATAATCTATATAAAAAAATAGATACATTAAATAAACAAGAAGCAATTACTACTATTAAACAACTAATAGAAGAGTGAGTTGAAATCTAACTTGATTAAATTAATTATTTAACTACATTTTAATTATGTTCGCCAGAACAGAAAATAAGAGATTGATAATTTTATTATTAATCTCTTATTTTTTATATTAAAACTTAACTATATAACTTTTATTATATACATAATATTCATACATGTAAATAAACAATATTAAATATTTTTATTTCTCTTTTTTTATTTCAAATTAAATTAATGGGTAGTGGTAGAAGTAGTGGTGGTAGAAGTGGAAGCCCCCAATAGTGGTAGTATTGGTAGTATTGGTGAATTTGCGAGACAAGGACTTTGTATATAGCAATTTTATAGTTGCATTTATTATAAGATATAATATATTTATAAATGAAATATTTTATACTTTTACTTAATTTATATGAAGAAAATTATTATATTATTAATATTAGTATTCTTTTTTTCTACAGTTAATGCTGAATTAAAGTATATTAATATAAGTCCTTATTTAGATTTAGACTTAGAAAAATCTGGATATAAAGTATCTAAAAAAGAAAATATATGATTATGACTTTGATACTTAGAACATAAAAATTGAATAGAATGAATTTATGATAGGTCAACAACAACTGAATTTTTCAAAAATAACACTTACAATAATCCTAATATTGCATTAAGCCCATTAAAACAATTTGATAAAGAAAATATATTATTAAGTGAAATATATAATCTTACAGCAAATACTAAAATTATTAGTTTCGTAGTAAAGGAATCAAATTGAAATTATTTTAGTTATACTCAAATATATACAAAAGACTTTCTTGAAGAATTTGTTATTAATATTTCTTCAAAGGATAAAGAAAAAGTATTAGAAGCTTTAAGCTGATTTGTTAAATGATTAACAAAATGTGAAGAAAAAAAATGATATAGAATATATAATTGAATTTGTACTTTAAATTCTGATATAGAAGAAAAAACATGTTGAATTAATTGAAAATTTAAATGGCTCTCTAATTCTGAATGTGTATGCAAAGAATGATTTAGAATATATAAATGAGAATGTACTAAGGATTCTATTGTTGAATCTAAGGTATGTTGAATTAATTCTTACTTGTATGATACATGAACAAATTGTTATTGTAAGGCAGGCGCTAAATTATATAATTGAGCTTGTACTTTAGACTCTGTAATAGAAAAAAAAGTATGTTGAATTAATTGAAAATTTAAATTATTTTCTAGTTCTGAATGTGAATGCAAAGATTGATATTCTATGCAGTCTGGAATTTGTGAGGCTATACCACCTTTGGGAGATAATCAAAAAATATTTGTTTATATAATAGTAATATCAAATTTTTTTATATTTTATATTTTAATAGTAAAAATGGATTTATTTAAATTTAAAAATATAAAATATGATAAGAAAGGAAGGGATATTAATTGATTTAATAAAAATGATTAGATAGGAGCTGATATGATAAAAAATGACTACATTATTTAACTTCAACATATTATAATAAGAATTGATATAATATCAAATGACTTGATATAAATTGACATACAAAGGAATTTAATTTTAATTTAATAATTATGGTTATTCTATGAATTATTATTTTTATTATGTATTCACAATTAATCAGTAATTATACTATAATGAACTGATACAATTGATATAGAGGTTGATAAATTAAATAAAAAAGTAGTGGAGGAAGTACTGGAGGTAGAAATATAAGTCCCTAGTAGGTGTAGTAGTATTGGGAAATTTGCGAGACAAGTAAAATATATTAGAGCCTTATTTTGTTATATAAGTAAAAATATGATATTATATATTTATCTTATATTTTAAAACTATATAGCTATGTATCTTGCAATAATAATATGAATTTTTTATGCTGTAAGTAAGGCAAGTGATTATGTTGATAAAGGTAGAGCAATTGAACTTGATAATGAAGAAGATTGGAAATATGTTAATGCTGCCATGAACGAGAATGAGAATGATAACGAGAATGATAACGAGAATGATAACGAGAATGATAAATATAAAAAATTAGAAAAGATTTGAGAACTTAGAGACAAATGAATATTATCAGAAAAAGAATTTATTACAGAAAAATTAAAAATATTAAAATAATTAAGATATTATCTTAGTTAATAACAAATAAAAATTTTAAATTATAAACATTAAAAAATATGTGAATGTTTGATTTTATAAATCCAATATCTAATTTTTGAAAATGATTCAAAGATATATGTATATTAGTTTGAATAGACCATTCTAAAAAGCATATTATTTCATTAGACGAATCTACAGAAATAATTAAATATATAAATACTCATAGAAATAAATTATCAAAACACTGAGTTCCTCCTCAAATTTCTAATGCAATATTAGAGGTACAATGAAATAGAATGGTTCCATTATATAATGATAATGCAAAAGAGTTAATATATAAAATTTATGTTAATCATAAAATAAATAAATGAGTATATAGTCCTTGAAAATCAGATAAGGAAAATAAAATACTAGAAAAAATATATTGATATTAAAATTTAATTTAACAACTAGCTATTAAGTTATGAATAAATATGAAGAACTAGAAAAAATATGAGAACTAAAAGATAAATGAATATTAACTGAGGAAGATTTCATTATAGAAAAAAATAAAATAATGAATGAGGATAGAAAGAAAACTGAACTTAAAAAATTGAAAATAGAAAAACAAGCTATGGTAGAAATAGTAGACTCTATTAATAACGCAAATATAAATAAACAATCTCCCGAGGAAATAACTGAAAAAAAAGATATAAAAGATAAATGAGACATAAAAAATGCTATGTTTTTTTGGAGTTCAATAATATATTTTGGTTGAATGTATAGTGTCTATAAAGAAACTTGAGTTCCTTTTAGTTGAGTTTTATTATTTTGAGAAACATTATGATTAATGTTGGGGATATATTTACTATCTTCATTGTTAACACTAGGTTTTAAGAATAAAAATAGTATATGATACCAATTAACTGTGATCATTTGTTTTGTGTTTATATGAATATGAGTTATGCTTGAAAATATAAATGAAGATAGCACCTTATTAATACCATTAGTTGAAGAATATAGTAATTATAGAATTATAGAAAAATAATTAAAAACCAAAGATAAAATCTTTTGGTTTTATTTTTTGGAAAAATTTCAGTACTCAAAAATATACTATTATAATTAATTAGCGCAACTTGACTTATCTAATTATTTATGTAAACTTATATATATAAATATTTTTTAATTAAATATTCTATGAAAAAATTATTATTAATAATTTCTTTATTATTTGTACTTTTATTTTCAAAGGTTCATGCTGATACTATTAGTATTAATCCTTGAGAGACAAGAACTATATCTTTTTCTCAAGAACTAGAATCTATATCTTTCTCAAAAGATACTGATTTTTTTATTAAGACAATGACAGGGGGAGTTTGGAGTGATGTATGAAATAATGTATCTGAATATTCTCCACTAAATTGATATATAGTATCAAATTCAACGGGGGAAATTTTAAATATAAACTATATAAACAAATCAGATATTGGTGTTGGTGATACTTTGCTTCAAACAACCTTATTTGCATGATGGAATCTAATATGAATTGCTAGTGATAACATAAAAGAAACCATAGTAAATTGATTGGGTAATTGATTTAACTATTCAAGAATTGTAGATTTTTCAGATACGAATTTTAATTCTAATAATGCATGAACATTATTATGATCAAGTTTTAATGTATCTAATTATTGAGAATCATGATATATGCATGAATGAACAGCCTATGCTATTTTTATTAGTAATGAACAAATACTTAGTTGAGTACAAAGTATCACTAATTGAAGCTGAACTATTAGTACAGAAACAATAGAGGTAGAAATAAGAGATGAATGAGTTAATACTTCAGTAAAAATATGAGCAATTCAAGCTGATTTAGGTGAATTCAAAATAACTAATAATTGAAGTAATGATAATCCAAATCCTGTTGATTTAAATATTTCTTCAATTACTTTAAAAGAAATATGAACAATAGACGAGATTCATTCATTAGAAAATATTACATTAACTGTTAGTGGTTCAGTTATTTCTACAGTAGCGTCTATGAGTAATAATTATATTACTTTTAATATTAATGACTATATTATACCAGAAGGAGATTCTAGAATTTTTACTGTAAAAGCAGATATTATTTGATGAGCTGCTGGTAGTGATGTTGAATTTTCATTAGAAAATAATAGTGATATTGTTAGTAGTAGTAACTTAAATATAACTTGAACATATCAGCATAGTGTTGTAGATATTGATACATGAGAAATAACTTTATCTATTATTAATGCAATTAATGATGAAATTAGACAAAGTAAGACTAACATAGTATTATGACAATTAGAAATAATCAATGCAGGTTATACTAATTTAGAACTACAAAATTTTGGTATTGATATAACAACGACAAATTCTTGAGTATTACAAATATTAGAAAATGTTGAATTTGAATTAATTTGAACTAGTTATGATTTATTTGCTACTTGAACCTTATTAGATACTTCTTTAATATTTACTTGAAGTAATTTAGGTATTACATTACCACAATGAACTACTACATTAACTATTAGGGCTGATACATTAGGTAATATAATTAATGGGACACTTGTTACTTTATCTTTAGATACTTCAAATAATTTTAAAATCATAGAAAATGCAGGTGGTATAATAGTTACTGATATTACTCCTTCTTCTTTATTATGGGATAGTATAGAAGTTGTAGTACCTTCGGCTACTATTTCGAATGTTCCACTAGCTGACATTGAGGTTGTAAAAGGCGCAACTGATTTAGTTGCACTACAATTTGAGATAGGAGCAGGAAAAGTTTCTGATATTACAAACGACAGAATGAGTATTAGTTTAAATGAAGATAATATTTCGGGTACAGGTTTAACAAATAGTACTATATCTGAGATCTCATTATATAGAAACTCTGTTTCTGAATCTAATTTATTAGATAAAATAGCAGGATCCAAACTTTCAAATGGAGTTGCTACATTCGATTGATATGATTATGGAATACAAGCCAATTCAACATGATCATTTATAGTAACTGTTTCTACTGTTGATACTGCAGAAGCTATTGGAAAGATTATTGTAGTTTCTGTTAATACAGATAATATTGATTTAGAAGATGATGAAAATGATATAGTATCATTAGCTTCAGAAATATTATATGATAAAATTATAACACTTATTGATTATTGAAAATTGATAATTACTGCTGATACAAATAATACTGATAATGAAAAATCTAAGAGTATTTTAGCATGAGAGGAACACTTTATTTATTCACTTGATGCAATTGCAATAAATGAAGAAGTTAATGTTGAAACTGTTGTATTTACACTTGATGCTAACTTAAAAACTGTAATCGATTCTGCTAAATTATATTTAGATGATACTATAGTTGCTACAGCTTCTAATTATGATATATTAGATTCTAGTAATTCTACTATCACATTTGATAATATAAGTAATTTAGATTTTCATACTACCTCTTCTGAACTTAGACTAGCTATAATTACGGAGACAATTTGATTTTGAAATGTATGAGAAGCTATTGTTGATGTTTCAGTAATTAATGTTTCAATTAGTGATGCAGAAGGAGTTGATTCAGGTGAAATGGTTACAGTCACAGATTTATCTACAGCAGGCTCTAATACATTTGATGTAGTTCCTGCTACTATAGTTGCTTCTATAAATGATGAATATTGAAATTCTGATGATACAGCAAAAATATTATTTTCAATTGATACTTGAGATAATACTGATTCAGTAGGTAATAATATAGATGTTATTTTTGAAAGACTTTACTTAGAAGTTACATGATGAGAAACGACAGGAACATTAAATGTTTCAAATTCTAATTCTGAAATAATTGCTACGTCACATACCGTAGGGTCTAATAATATATTCCTTCTAGGTTCTGATGTTAGTAATGAGATAATTACTGATTGAGAAATTTATACACTAGTAACAGATATTGAAGGTGCTTATAAATTGATTAATGAAGGTTTAGTATATTCAGTTGATTGAAAAGAATTTAAGATGAAATTAGATTTAAATCAAGATATGTGAATATATGTTAATAATTAATAATGTTTAAAGATTATGAGAAAATGTTTTTTATTAATATGTGTATTATTTTTAACATTAAATATAGTACATTGAAATACAAATTTATCAATTCCAATGGTTATATTCTGAAATATAGATAATACAAATCTTGAGATTTCAGATTGAGATAATCTTAAAATATACGATTGAAGCTGAAGTTTACTAAAAGTAGTAACATTAACTTCTGATATTTCGTATTGAACTAATAATGCTTTTGATATTAATAATAAAATATCATTGGGTTCCTTTATCTGAACTTTAAAATTTGAACTTATTACTAATTCAAAAACATTTTCAGATTTAACTGTAGAACAAGATAGTTGATATAATTGTGAAAACAACCCTGAATATCAAAGTAATAAGATTTGCAAATATAATATTATAATTAATGATGAAGGGGTATACAACTCAGATAACACTACAATATTAGATATTTATTCTTGAACTAATAATTTAATATGACCAGATACTTTACAGTCACCATTAAATATTACAAATAAAGATATAAAAATAGTATTTGATTCACATTTTATTTCATGAACCTATTACTGATATCAAGAAATTTCTAAAATTAATCTATATTATAATAATTTAGATTCAAGTGATATATTAGTTTGATATGGTTTATCCTTCATTGAATCTAATGGTTCTTTTCAAGAGGATTTTTGAAGTGGTGAAAAATTTGAATGATGATATCAATCATGACCAGGAGGATTTTTCTCATTCTTACAGAGAATAGAAGCATTTAATCACCCGTATATATGAGATTTATTACCTAAGAATAAGGAAATAAATATTAAAATTTGAATAGTAGGTTATGATTGAATAGAATATAAATCAGATAATTATAAAATTAAGATTAATATACCTGCTCCTGTTGTATCTTCATGAGGTTGATGAGGTAGTAGTTGAGGTTGAGATAGTAGCTGAAGTGATTGAGATAAAGATTTTAGCTCATGAACTTGAATTATAGATAGTTCGGTGATAATAGAAACTAAATATGAATGATATTTAAAACCAAAGATAGAGTTCAAAACTACTAAATATAAGAATATAAATACAAAACTCCATACTGCTTTATGAAAAATATCAGTTAAAATAAATGAGTTTTCTAAATATAGTAAACAGCAATATGAAACTAATAAGAGATTTACTATTATAACTGAGTCATTAACAAAAATATTAAAAGCACTAGAAAATGCTAAGGAAGAGAATGATAGAATACAAATTACACAACTGGTTTGAGATTTAAGAAATGAAGTTGAACAATTAAAAAACATAATAGTTGAAAGTGCTGAAATAATTAAATTTGATAGCAGAGTAATTCAATGAAAAAATATTAAATTAATCCAATCAAAAAATAAAATTACAAATAAAGTTATGTCTAGGATTGATAAAATTATAGATATAAAAATAAAAAGTAAGAATATTGATTTATTAATTAAGCATAGAAATGAACTAACTTTAATTATAGATAATTTACTTAGTTCTAAAGATAATGATGAAGTAAAACTCTATAGGGTATATCTATTAGAAGTGTTTGAGCAGTTTAAAAAAATAAATTAAGTGCAATTTATAGAGTAAAACTAGAGTATGAATATTGATAGTAAAAAAATAGCTAAGACATTGAGATCTAGTAGAATGGAGATAGTAGATAATTTTATAATACAATTAATAGCAGTTGATAAATTAGTTATCAATGAAGCTATAAAAAATACAAAACAAAATTATAGTATTAATTTTGAATGAGATAACAGAGATTTTATTTATATGTTATTTATTAATCATGTAGAAAATATAGATGAAGATGATGTATTAAGTTGAGAATGGACAGTAGACGAAGACACATGAGAAGAATACATAGTAGCTTCAGAATATAATAATTATAAAGATATATTGTATAAATTTTTCTGAGAATTAAATTCTATAGTTTCTTCTCAGTGATACTATCAAACAATGACATGATATGAAAATGTATTAAGTAATTTCAAAGTACCATTTAAAAAAATACTTAATCTTGAATTATGAATAGGTGCTGAATGGTTTCATAAAGTAACATGATGATTATTTATTCCATTGGATAATATTAAAGAGCTAAATGCTATGCCAATTAAAACAGACTTCAAAGAATTTGCTAAAATGAAATTTCAAAATAACATAATATCAATTACTATAAATTGAAAAACATTAGATTATATTTTAGCTAATATAAAAAGTAGTGATATTAAAAAATGATTAGTGCTATTATGGGTTATTTATAATATGTGAGAAAGAGAAGATTTTTTAGACTATAAGTCAGCATACGAAGATATAATGAAACCTAGGATTTCAATTAAGAGTAAAACTTTTTTAAAATATAATACTAGAGTTAATCATGTTTTAAAGAATATATTGTGATTAGATTATTGTGTAAGAAATAAATATTCTAATCTATATGCTATTGAAAAAATATAGACTAAAATAATTACTGGCACTTTTCTGGCACTACATGTCAAAATTTTTTTAAGAGAAATAAATACTATACCTATCAGATTATGATAGGTATTTTTTTTGCTGGCACTTTTCAGGCACTCTGTTAGTGCATAATAGATATATGCACTAAGGCCTTAGTGTATTTATTTAAAGACTAGCTAGTCATAACTTTTTAAGTTATGAAAATTACAGATACAGATATTAAAAGTTTTCAAACTATATTCAAAAAAATATATGGTTGTGAAATAAAAGAAGAAGAAGCAATGGTGAGTGCAAGAGCATTACTCAGTTTTATGAATGCAGGTTTATCTTTTAATAAAACAAAAGATGACAACAAATAAAATTATTCCATTTAACTATGAATGATTAGTTGAAGAAGCTAAGTTATATGATTACTGCAGATTAACAGATTTTGATTTGAGAAAAATAAATCATTCTAAAACTAAAAATTATGTTACCAATTTTGTTTATATGAGTGAAGAACTGACAGAGAAAGACAAGTATGTATTCTTAGCATTACTTGATTTTAAATCCCAGCAGAAATTTTTATATTACCTAGCTATTTCTTTTAAAAAATTAGCTGGTGTTTTGTTAATGTCAGTATGAAAACTACGTGATTCAATTAAGAATTTGGAAAAATACAATCTCATAATACAGGATACTAATGCATATGGAGATAAAATAATAATTATCAATGAGAATATTTTAACTTGGTGAATTGCAATTGATAAAAATAAATTGGGTCAGATAGAATTATTTAGAAAACAGCTCGCTGGTTCTAATGTTCAATTAATAGATTGGTATAAAGATTATAATTCTGAACTTAATTCTAGCCTACCTTCTACTAATTAGAATATTTATATTCTTTATATTCTTTATAAGATTAGTACATGTCACTATCCTTTAGATAAGGGTATAACCTAATATTCTAGTTTCAAATATGTGACTATTTATTCCAATAACATAACATTAAAGTAATGAAAACTGTAAAAGAAATTAAACAAACTGTGAATATATCAGATTTGATTAGGAATGAAAATATAAAATATATTCAAGAGTGAAACAGTATTAAAATACAATGCTTGTTTCATGAAGATAGTACAGCTAGTATGAGTTGTACTGATTCTAAATGATTATTTCATTGCTTTGGTTGTGGTATGTCTTGAGATATTTTAAATATCCTAGAACAATTGTATCCTAGTATGTCATTTCCCAAGAGAATGAAGTATCTAGAAAATATTAAAACTACAAACAATTGAATAAACAGAGTGATACCTAGAACTAATTTAAACTCACCTAGTATAGTTAAAGATAAGACCTATTACAAGATACTAGACTATATATGTACTTACTTTCAAAATAGTTTAACTGAAGAAATAATCAATACGTACCTATTATGAAAAGACCTGTTCAAGTATAGTACTTATAACTGAGAAGTTACTATGAATTGATATGGATTTAAACCTGAATCCATAGCTACTTATAGAATAGGTTACTCTAAAAATAGTAAGGAGCTGTATAAAAAAATTAAAAATAAATACTCAGACCAGATACTAAATAAATATTTGGTCTGAGATAAATTGTTATGACTATTTACAAAGAATGGTATGAGTATGTTTAAAAATAGAATAGTATTTCCAGTTATAGTAAAATGAAATGTAGTTTCATTTATAGCTAGACAAACAGAATATTCTCCAGTAAACAAGTATAGCACATGAAAGTATATTATTGTAGCATGAGATAAAAGTTATTTGTATAATGAATCTGATTTAGATAAATCAAATATTTTTATAGTTGAGGGAATTACTGATTGTATTAGTTTGAAAGAACACTGATACAATGCAATAGCTTTGATTGCTAGTTCTTTAAAACAAAATATGATACAGAGTATAGTGGAAAGATTAGAATGAACCAGAGTGTATATTTTGCTAGACACAGATAAGAACTGAACCTGACAAAAATGAGCTGTTAATATTTCTAAAATATTAACTCAATACCGAATAGAATGTTTCATTTTAGAATTGCCACTAGAAAAAAACAAAAACAAAATTGATATTAATACATATTTTCTGAATCACAATAATAGTGATTTTATGAAACTAATTTGAACTCAGATAATGGGTTAAATTTTAATTTTTAAATTAAACATTATGAAAAATAATAATAGATATTTTGGGTATCTCAGACGCTCCCTAGATTTAGAGGATAAACAGGTACAGTCTTTATCTGATCAGAGACTTTTTATTAATAAAAAGTCTAAAGAATTAGGAGTTAATATAGTTGAAATATTTGAAGAAAGTATGTCAGCTAAAAAACCATGAAGATTTAGATTTAATGAAATGATACAAAGAATAGAGAAGTGAGAAGCTAAATGAATATTATGTTGGGAGGTATCGAGATTAACGAGAAATCCAATTGACGCTGGTACAATACAGTTTATGTTACAGAACTGAACTATAAAAAGTATTGTAACCAATAGTAGAGAATACAAAGAAGTTGACGCATGATTATTATTTAGTGTTGAGACATGAATGAGTAACCAATTTTTACTTGACCTTAAGAAGAATGTTAAGAGAGGAATGGATTCAAAAACTGATAAGTGAGATTATGCTTGAAGAGTTCCTGAATGATACTTGAATGTTAAACTTAATAAGACAATAACAACAGACCCCAATAATTTCTTATTAGTTAGAAAAATGTGGGACTTAATGCTGACTTGAAATTATTCTGTACCTAGGATTCTAGATATAGCACATGAAGAATGGGGTTACAGAAGGGCAGAAGATAAAATAAGGAATAATGAAACTGATAAGATAAGTTTATCATGATTATATAAAATGTTTTCTAATCCATTCTATACTTGAAAGTTTATGTGGCTCTGAGAATTGAGGAATGGTAATCATAAAGCAATGATCACATTTAAAGAGTATCAGCATGTGCAGAAACTATTAGGGAAGAAATGAAGAACTATATGTGCTAAGACAAAAGAGTTCTCATATACTTGAATGATTCAGTGTTGAGAATGTGGCTGAAGTATTACTGCTACAGAGAAGATTAAAAAGATAAAATCTACGTGAGAGATTAAGAATTATATTTATTATCACTGTACTAAAAAGAAGATATGAAATAGTTGTAAACAGAAACCTATTAGGATTGAAGACTTGGAAGAGCAAATTAATATTGTACTAGATAGTATAGAAATAATACCAGAGTTTAAACAATGGTGATTAGATTTGTTAAAGAAAGATTATAATATACAAGTAGAACAAAATAAAAAGATACAAGCTAGCATTAGAAAAAAGATTTCAGAAAATGAAATTAGACTGCACAGATTAACAGACTTACTATTAGACGAAAGCATAGATAAGAAAGAATATAATATTAGAAAGTCATGATTAAGAATAGGCTTGATAGAATTAAATGAGAGCTTACAGAATATTATAAATGGGACTAATGACTCAACAGACTTAACAGAGAGGTTATTTGATATAATAATTAACATTCAAGAGAAGTTTAATACATGAACATTATTAGATAAGAAAACTTTATTTTCTTGTTTAGGCGAGAACTCAGTACTATTGGATTGAGTATTAGCTATATGAACCCACCCTTGGATAAAACCTATAGAAAATAAACTGCCAAATATAAAGAGAAATTATGATAGGTTGGAACTGACTAAAAAAGGCATTAGCTTCAGCGAAACTAATACCTTAAATGGTGTAATTTGAGAATGGTACTCCCACGGAGAATTGAACTCCGGTCCCAGCCTTGAGAAGGCCGTGTCCTAACCACTAGACGATGGGAGCATGAAAAATAAAAAAGAAACATTGT
>Ga0233449_1002323_pt1 | contig 15233 bp, 16 predicted proteins | sample SI_124_October20_FD_183012 | JGI IMG/M metagenome (GOLD analysis project Ga0233449, IMG submission 183012) | Seawater microbial communities from Saanich Inlet, British Columbia, Canada - SI_124_October2016_200_MG | ecosystem: Environmental > Aquatic > Marine > Inlet | place: Canada: British... | reverse complement strand
TTGATACCCGGGAAGAAGAAGCCACAACCGCATTTGAAAACGATATCGCAACCGGAATCCGCCTCGCAGTCAACGATGCTTCCAGCACCGAAGCGCTCTTGGGATGGGTGCAAGATCTGGACACATCCGCTCGCTTTCTTTTTCTGGAAGCCAGCCGAAGGTTTGGCGACAACTGGCTCCTGACCGCCGAGTTACGCACCTTCCTCAACCAACCCATAGAAGACTTTCTGTTTGAACAACGTGATGACGAAATTCTGCAAATAGAACTCGCCTACTACTTCTAGTGGCGAGCCGCCACTGACCATTTGTCAAAACCCATCAAGCGAAACCTTCACGCAAAAGCTGCTAGAAATGGCTTTCAATACTTTCCCCCGATAAGAGGGAAGTAAAAAAGGCAAACCGAAAACCAATCCATTTGGTTATAGTTTTATTAATAATATTTAATTTTGTCCCGCTTCCCAAGAAGTAAGGGTCTGGTATAATGGCCATATGCCAACTTCAAAAAATATCAGAGTCTTTCTTTTATGTATTGCCGGGGTGTTAATACTCCCTTCCCTTCTGTTTGCAAATTCATTCAACCAACTGGTTAAAGAAAAGCAGATCCTGGAAAAACAGTTTGGAGTTAAAACACTGGAGTGCTTTCCTTTCAAAAAGGAAATCGGCTTCACCGAAGACCAGATCCCTTTGATAGAGCAATGCCTGCAGGGGGCAACCTCACTAAAAGAAGCCTTTTCCCAGATAAATCACAAAGAATATAAGGAGGTTGGAATCAGCAACCGCTTTTTGCGAACCGCAGGGTTTCACACAGTACTGATAAACTGGCAGGCCTCACCTGTTGAAATGGCAGAATTTTTAAACCAGCGTCTCAGCCATCAAGAACAGATTGAGTTTATTGATAAAATTCGCGCATTAAAAAAAGAAATCCGCAATAAAGGTTTTATAAAAGAATTTTATTGTTCGAAAGAAATTTCAAATTCCAATTGCCTAAAGGGATATGAAAACCTTTCGGCCGTAAACCTCCCACAAAGACGCCAGAAAAAGAGTTGGCATGAGATAATGATTACCCATTCCGCCTCTTTGTCAGACACTCCCTACAAACTTGTTTTAGGATTCAATGAGTCCCCTTCCGAAATGAAAAATCGGATAATGAAAGACCCTTATGAAACCTGGAAGCCACAAAGAAAGATGTACGAAGCTATTCAGGAGAAATATGGCAAAATTTTCAAAGACAAACTTCAGCTTGAAAACTTTATCTGCGCCGCCGAAATCACCTTGGAAGAATGTGAACAGGGAGCTAAAACTTTAATAGAAGCCAGTCAGTCGACCGATTTTCGTATGCGTTACTGGGGGAAAGTAATTCTCAATCGTCACAACACTTTCATAGAAGATGATTTTCATGCTCAGATTCGTTTCGATCTTCCAGTTGAAAAAATTCTTGAGCACTTTTCCAAAAAAGCAATCAAAACCAAAGCTGCACAAAATACAACCTTGGCAGTGAAGCTCGAAGGCCGCACCAAAAATAACCCATCCAAACTTCGAGCCGTTTGCGATCTTCAAGGGCTGACTGGCGCACTTTGTGCCCAGGCCTTTAAAACCTTCATCAAGTTTGTTAAGAACAATCGCGATTACCAGGTCGCTTTGCCCTGGGACACCCTAATGTTTATTGATGGAGCGCAGCTAGCTCGAGTCAACTTCGCGCTCAACTCTAACGCCAGAACCACCTACCTCTACATTGATGCCCGGAGCAATGAGAAACAGTTTTCAAAGTTCCTGGAAGATTTCAAGGCTACGCCTTGAGGGAAATTTGGAATTAACCCCACGACTAAATCTAGAAGCTGTAAGTTTGCTATAAACGGATAGGTCTGTTGCCACCCACGTGTTATATCGCTACCTTGAAATTGATACTCAGAAGGAGAACTAGTGGGCTGGCTAGTGAACAGATGCGGGGGCGTTGCGCATTTCCTCTGGCAAGAGATAATGGCGAGTATCGTAGTCCATATTGGTGAGCACAAATTGCTTTGCAACACCCTTTTCTTTATTGATCACCAGAGGGGCGATGAGGTTGGCTGTCATTTCGGAATAGTTTTCCGGTATGGTCACAATAGCCCGTGTTAAAAAAGAGTCATCCTCTTCCAACTGAACAATTTTTCTATCTTCCGGCGAAAGTTTCAGTTTGTAGTCTGGTAAGTATAAAAAAGGATCGGTGACCACAAATGCCAGATGCGATGATTTCAGCGACTGCATCCATTCCATCGGGCTTTCCACATTGGGGTTGAAAGGAAGCAAGATAAAATCTGTTTCCTTTTCAAATCCGTATAAACCTTCCGGAAATTTGATGATTTCGTTTTCTGAAATTTCGAGAGTGCCGAAGCGGCTGGTTTCAACCTTCATTTTTTTAATTTGTCCTTCATCAATTGAGAGACTTTTCCAAGATCAAATTGTTGAGAAGAAGCTGCCGATTTATTTTCCTCTTTAATCCGGAGGAAAACCTCTTCCCGGTAAATTTTAGTTGTACGGGGTGCTTCTATTCCCAGGCGAATGTTCTTGCCCTTTACATCTATAACGGTTATTTTGACATCTTCATTAATTTTGATGCTTTCGCCGATTTTTCGGGTAAGAACCAGCATAGGGTGGAATCCATTCCTGATAAGCTTGAGGCAAGGTTCAAAAGACTAAAACCAGACCATTATAGCAAAAAAGTTCTGAAAAAATAATAATTTATGCCCCCAATCGAAATTGACAGAGGTTGGGGACTATGATAGATTTCGCTCTTTTATCAGTGAATTTAGTGCTGGGACGGTAGCTCAGTCGGTAGAGCAGAGGACTGAAAATCCTCGTGTCGGCGGTTCGATTCCGTCCCGTCCCACCACTCTTCGCCAGAGGGGCAAATTAGCTTAACCTTTGCCTCGTGATAAAACTCCCAGAGCGAATTTCAGGCAGCTAGATTCCGTCCCACCCCTCTTCGCCAAAACACTATATGAGTGTTCCTTTCAGCGACTTCCATAAAGATACCACTTTTTCAGCCTTCCACCAGACAATGAAATAACCCCAAAAATCGTTAAAAATCAATACAAAACTGGAACGTGATTGTGACATGAATAGCTATTTATTTACTCTAAAATAAAGCTGGAAAAATTTGGGAAACCCTGTGTTTTTTTCATGTGCTATAATTCGGTTTTCCCTTAAAAAAATTTCACCAAAGAGACTCACATTGACGGATAACGAAGACAAACAATCCGGTTCACGCTCGGAAGAAGATTACAAAAAGCGAATTGCTGAGCTTGAAAAGGCCAACAAAGAACTTGAAGATGCCAATCGAGCGAAATCTGCGTTTTTGGCAAACATGAGCCACGAACTTCGTACGCCCTTAAATGCCATTCTTGGCTATAGCGAACTCCTTGAAGAAGTAGCCGACGAACTGGAAATTGAAGAAGAAATTGGCCCGGATATAAATAAAATCCACTCTTCGGGCAAACATTTACTGGCAATCATTAATGATATCCTTGACCTGTCTAAAATCGAAGCAGGAAAAATGGAGTTTTTCAGCCAAAATTGCAACTTGAAAACTTTGGCAAATGAAGTCAGCGAAACGGTACAGCCTGTTATCAATAAAAACTCTAATAAGCTCAAAGTTGTTCTCGATGAAGACTTGGGCTCAATATCCGTTGATATAACACGATTGCGGCAGGTACTTTTTAATCTGCTAAGCAATGCCTGCAAATTTACTGAGAATGGTGAAATCACATTCACCATAATGCGTAAAACCGTCAACCAGGCAGACTGAATCAATTTCACCATTTCCGACACAGGAATTGGAATGAACACGGATCAGGTTGAAAAACTATTCAAAAGTTTTTCACAGGTTCACTCTTCCAATATCCAGAAGTATGGCGGAACTGGACTGGGTTTAGCCATCACCAAACGCATTTGCGAGATGATGGGAGGAGATATTTTTGTTGAAAGCAAGCCCGGTGAAGGCTCAACTTTTTCAGCCCATTTACCCGCTCTAATGCCTGTACAAGCAACACCAGAAAAAATTCTTCAGAGTATTGGAAAACCTCAAAGAACTGCTGATGAATCCAGCTCTACTCCTAAAGAAAAAATTATTCTCGTGATTGATGATGATCCCATGATTCATAGTCAGATGAAGCGGGCTTTCGAAAAAGAAGATTACAAAATTGTTTGTGCCTCCGATGGCGAAGAAGGGTTAACACTTGCTAGAAAACTACATCCCACATTAATCACTCTCGATGTATTGATGCCAGGAATGGACGGTTGGACCGTGCTGACAAAATTAAAAGCCGACCCCAATGTTGCAAATATTCCGGTTTTTGTTATCTCTATGGTTGACGAGGAAAATAAGGGGTTTACGCTGGGGGCATCTGAATATATCACCAAACCCATAGACCGTACTCGATTGCATATTCTAATGAAAAAATACCGTTGGGATTCAGGTTCAGCGCTGGTGGTCGAAGATGATGAGGGAACTCGCAAACTGCTCTGCTCAATGCTAAAAGAATATGGCCTCAATATTCAGGAAGCTGAAAACGGAAAAGTAGCTCTTGAAAAAGTAGAGGAAAAATCGCCGGGAGTGATTTTTCTCGACCTGATGATGCCAGAAATGGATGGATTCGAATTCATTGAAGAATTAAAGAAAAACCCCGAACACAGACCCATCCCAATTGTAGTTGTCACCTCAAAAGATCTCACACAAGCAGATCGTATGCGCTTAAATGGCGGAATAGAAAAACTAATAGAAAAAAAATCCTTCATCCATGATGACCTTCTTAAAGAAATCCGCCATACTTTAGATACCCATACCTCCTGATTTTTTTCCATCCCGCATTTTTCAATACAACTTTTTTCATAAAATTGAATCTAACTTATTGACGAGCAGGACAATCTGCCTGTCGAGCTTTCTATTAACCCATACTCATTCAGAATTCAGCCATGAACAAACACGAAGAAATTGATGCAATCGTCCAGGAGATCACAGAGGAAGCCGCAAACTTCAAAAATGCGGCAGACCCTAACGAAGAAGTTGAAGCCTTAAAAGATATGTTGGATGCCCTAATGCGGGGAACTAAGCAGGTGGTAGAGAAGGTCGACCAATACAATGACCGACGCTATCGACAATAATTTAAGCGCAACTCTGGCAATCCGGTTTTGACTCCCGGCAGTTCACGGCCTATTATTTCACAAAGACCGCTCGCAGCCACAGCCAATTTTTAGCGGTTCCCTTGAAGTCGATTTACTAAAACATTTCCAATCGCCTTAAACTTGGCAGGCTTTGTTTTTTTGCAAGGTCATCGGCCCCTTGTCCGGGGTTGATCTCATTTCTAACCAGTATAAGCGATTCCAGACTTTTTAAAGTTTTGGAATTAAGCAGCGCTTCCATGCCCTTTTCTGTAATTTGGTTATGATAGAGATCCAAAGATTTTAAGTTGGCAAGGTGAGGTGAATTTGCAATTGCAATGGCACCTTTATCACCAATCTGATTTCCACTCAAATCCATTGAAGTTAAATTTTTCGAATTTTCTGAACCGACAATGGCGATTACTCCTTCATTACCTACTTTATTGCGGGTTAATTTTAGTTCTTTAAGGTTTTTAAAGTTCGGAGAGTCTGCAATCATTTTCGCACCCTTCTCCGAAACGTCATTGCCCCACAATGAAAGCATCTCCACATTCTGAAAAGTACCTGACCCGCTTAGTATTCGCACACCTTCATCTCCGAGATTATTTTTCTGCAATGCCAGAGAAGTAACATTTTTCACCTCAGGGGTATTTGAAAGAATTTCTATTCCCTTAATTCCAATCTGCGAACCATTGAGGTTTATTTTGGTACCATCAGGGTCTAACTTTTCCTTAATATGCGCAGGAATATCTTTTGGCGGTCCCTTACGACGACCATAACTATGACCGCCATGTTTTCCTTTGCCACCATGGCCTCCTTTATACCCCCCCCCGTGTTTGCCACCTGCAGCAGCATCGTGTTTACCGGGGTGCCCACCAGAATGTTCCCCATGCTCACCTCCAGCAAAAACCGGAAGAGACCAGACCAACCAACCTAAAATTAAAATAACCTGAACTATATTTTTTCTAATCGACACAATAAAATCCTCCAGAATTAGTTCGTCGCAACGCAACGAAATCCGATATAACTTTTCTTCTGGTCCGGCAGTGCTTTTCCACGCACCGGGCCTCTCGCCAAGTCCAGGTTTGAGTTCCACGACCCACCTTTCATAACCTTGAACTGTTTTCCATATAAATCATTTTCAAATTGATTACCCGGATGAGGCAAATACCAGCTTTCTGTCCACTCCCAAACATTGCCGGCCAAATCCATTACCCCATAAGGGCTCGCATTTTCCGGTATTACCCCTACCTTATTACTGTATCTATAAATATCCCCTTTACCTCTTATATTAGCATTGAGAGCATCCGCTTCATTGCCCCAGGGATAGTATCTTGCATCTGTGCCCCTTGCAGCTTTTTCCCATTCCGCTTCTGTAGGCAAACGTTTTTTTGCCCAGTGGCAATAGTCTCGAGCGCCTTGCCAGGGTAACCCCACCACCGGCTGTAGAGGGTGATTGAACTGCGCATTGGCATGCTCTCTTGGAGGAGGCTTTCCTGCGTCTTGACGGTATTTTTCATAATCCCTCACCGTCACCGGAAACTTATCAATTTTAAAAGCAGGTAAAGTCACTTCATGAATCGGAGTTTCGTCACGATACCAATCCAGAGATTCCGAATGGAAATGCTTGGCGGCCCACATGATATCCTTTTCAGAACTTCCCATAAAAAATGGTCCGGCAGGGATGAGTACCATATCCCCTTCCGAGGCGGCTGCATTTGATTTATCGCCCGCACAGAAAAAAAATAAAGCCGCAACTATAAAAATGGGTTTAATAAATACGCGCGTCCAGCTAGAACCCATTTAATTCTCCTTGTTATGAAGGTTTCAATTTAACATTAACAAAAAAACCGAGATCCTTCGACATGCCCCTTCGGGGCATGAAAACAGCCGTAAAATACCACAAGCTCAGGATGACAAATTTGACGGTTTCTCGAAACGTCATCCTGAGTTTATCGAAAGCTCTCGGGGTTGTGCAAAGGTCTTCTTAGGAAGAAGCAATCATTCCAGTTTTTCGGGCATATTCAAAAATATTACCAGCCTCAATAATCTCTATAACTTCACCCAAAGATTTAAGGTCATATGTTTTACCTTGGGTTTTATTGGTGAGAGTATTTGCATTCAAATCTATTTTCAAATCGTCGCCGGTTTTGATTTCCTCCACCAGGAGGGTATCGCATTCAAATGGAATGAAAAAACCTCCATCCACAGAATTTCTATAAAAAATTCGAGCATAGGAAAGTGCGACCACTGCCTTTACACCTGCAATTTCCATACAGGCAGGAGCATGCTCGCGCGATGAGCCACAGCCAAAGTTTTTTCCGCCTACAATAATCGAATACTTCGATTCAAAATCATCGCCTTCGGTAAAAGATACGTTGCCATCTGGCAATCCCGCCTGATCCCCTGGAACTCCGGAAAGCGCAAATTTGCCATAATTCTTCCTTTCTTCCGGATCACTGAGGCTGTACACCAGATGCTCCGCAGGAATTATTTGATCCGTATCAACATCGTTGCCCAACACATAGGCAAGGCCTTCTATTATTTTTTTCATTAGTTATTAACAAATTCAGCAGGGTTTGTAATATGCCCGGTCAAAGCCGATGCAGCCGCAGTATAAGGAGATGCCAGATAAACATGAGACTGTTTCGAGCCCATCCGCCCAGGAAAATTTCGATTGGTGGTCGAGATTACTACTTGATTGTCCCCGGCCCGCCCGAAAGTATCTTTCGGTCCACCCAGACATGCGGCGCAAGAGGGGTCTCCCAAATAGGCTCCTGCATTTTTAAAAATATCTACCAGTGTTTCACCACCAATTTTTTCTTTGTGAAGATCCTCTTCAACTTCACGCGTTGCAGGAACAATAAAGGTGTCTATCAACACTTTTTTACCTTTAAGAAGCTTTGCCGCTGCCATAAAATCTGTCAACTTTCCACCCGTGCAAGAACCAATATAAGCGCGGTCCAACTTCACATCTTCACACTCCGAGACTTTGGCTTTGTTATCCGGAGAATGTGGCTTGGCAACTATGGATTCCATTTCATTCGCATTGTAGGTTTTTTTGAAGAAATATTTTGCATCTTCATCGGAATGATAAATTTTGTAAGGTGCGTCAGTGCGTCCCCGCACATAATCTGTGGTGACTTCATCTGCTTCAATGATGCCATTTTTTCCGCCCGCCTCAATCGCCATGTTACATAGCGTCATGCGCTCTTCCATCGAAAGGCTCATCACCGCATCCCCACGCCATTCCATCGCTCGATAAGTTGCGCCATCGACACCAATATCACCGATCACATTCAGGATGACATCTTTAGCCATAATATGAGGGGGGAACGTTCCTGTGAATTCGAAACACATGGACTCAGGAACTTTGACCCACAGTTTTCCTGTCCCCAAAATAAACGCGGCATCGGTATTACCGATTCCTGTTGAAAACATTCCAAAAGCGCCGGATGTGGAAGTGTGCGAATCCGTCCCGAATAAAACTTCACCAGGTCGATTGAATCCTTCCTGTGCAAGAGCCAGATGGCAAACACCTTTATAATTATCCGTACCGACATCATAGTAATGCGGCAGGTCCTGTTCTTTTACGAATTGCCGCAGGATGTCTATATTCCTGTTGGCGTGGGTGTCTTCGGTAAAAATAAAATGATCGGGAATGATAACCACTTTATCTCTATCCCAAACTTTCGCATTTTCACCGAACTGTTTTTTAAAAATCGCAAAGGTACCCGGCCCGCAAACATCGTGAGTCATCAAAACATCTACATCAACCCAAACATTGTCCCCTGGAGAGACAGAGTCTTTTCCTGCGTGGGCGGCAAGTATTTTTTCTGTAATCGTCATACCCATTGAGTGAAACCTTTCAAAATTAATTGGGGCTCGTTTAATCTACGAGTTTTCCCCATATTTCATTGTATTTTATAAGCTCGAAACACCCCAAATAATATCCATAGAATGCTTGAGTTTTCTTTTGTAAATTCCGAAAAGAGTATAGTAATCAAAGATACCATTGAAAACGCAGAATCCCCAAAAAAAATTGTATCGCATTGATTTTTATGAGGTAAAATATTATTAATCGGCAATTTATCAGCCTTAAAACCCAACAATATTATGAATAATCCAATCCCGCTGATCAAAGAGACAATAAACCGTTTACGCTACAAGATTCCTCATAACCCCAAGCAAGTCCAGATTGAAATCACTAATCGTTGCAATATGGATTGCCCCATGTGCCAACGAGAAGATTTGGGGATTGAGCTTGAGCATATGGAGTGGTCAAAATTCACCGCCGTGGTGGATAAACTGGAGAACAGAGAGAACATTACCCTCACCGGTTGGGGAGAACCATTCATTCACCCTCAAGTGTTCGATATGATTGCCTATTGTAAAGAGCGCGGACACCGAGTGATGATCACCTCCAATGGTCTGTTCACCAAACCCAGCATGATTGACGATATTCTTAATTCCGATTTAGACAGCGTCACCTTTTCTATCGATAGCGTCAATGGCAACGAAACAGTTGTGGAAGGACATACCAGCGCCAAGGTATACGAAAGCATTGAAGCCGTTGTACGAGGACGCAAAAATGGAATGCCAAGTGTTCGATTGCAGGCAACCATCCATTCCGGTTGTGAAAATGATCTTTATGACGTCATCCGTTATGGCGCACGCATTGGTTGCGATGTGGTGAACGTGGGCCGACTCGATCGTCAGTTCCGTCCCAATCTGAAAAGACCCGATGCCAAAGAAGAAAGATTGATCTTCCTGAAGGCCGATGAAGTTGCTCATGCCGCAGGCATTCAATTGGACTGGTTGCAATTTAGCGTATCCCATGGAATCACCCGGTTTTTCTATAAGCTCTTGCGTAAAAAACTCCACAAGTCAGGAAGTTATTGTTTGAAGACCTTCGATTACGCCTACGTCACGCGTGAAGGAGATGTTACACCCTGCTGCCTTTTGCCCAATTCAAAAATGGGGAATCTACTAAACAATGACCTAAAAGGTATCTGGCGAAACGGCAAGTTCGATTATTTCCGTAAAAACTATCGAGACACCTGTGGCGATTGCGATTTATGGACCATTGATCAGGTAGACACCCCACAAACCAACACCTGCTCCCCTCAAGAGCAGTTGGTAAAGGTTCATTAAGCTTCGCCTACAATGCCAAGCCCGTTCTTTATCTGCAAAATTGTTATAGCCCTTTAGGGTATCCCCGGGTTATCATCTCAGGTCGATCCAATTTCCATAAATTTAATTGTTTACCAACATGGCCGAATCACAACCTAAACAGATATTTGTCGACCGCCGTCCGCTTTGGATAATCCTGTTCGATCGCCTGCGTCGCTATCTGCTTTTAGCTTCTTTCTTCGGGATATTTTTCGCACTCCTGTTGGTTCAGGAAGGCCCGAGTGACCTTTCAGCAGAAGGCTACAAAGTCCTATGCCTTTTTGTGCTTTGCGTGTTGTTATGGTCGACCAACCTCATTCCATTATCCATAACCAGTCTTTTGGCTATGGCAGCCGTTCCCCTGCTAGGGGTAATGGATGCATCTCAGGCCTACTCATATTTTGGCAACAAGGCGGTATTTTTCATTCTCGGTGTCTTCATCCTTTCCGCGTCGATGATCGCGTGTGGACTCAGCACAAGGATATCCATCTGGGTGATGAAACATTGGAGCAATACACCCTCACAATTGATCACCTCAATTTATTGTTTTGCGGGAATCAGTTCCTGTTTTATGTCGGAACATGCAGTCGCGGTGATTCTGTTTCCGATTATTCATGAGATCGCACAATCGCTGAACTTGAAAAGAGAAAATTCGGTTTTCGCAAAAGCAATGTATTTCGCCATGGCCTGGGGATGCATCATTGGCGGAGCCATGACTGTTCTAGGTGGCGGAAGAGTTCCACTGGCTGTCGAAATGCTCGAAAAATCCACAGCGGGACGTGAGACCATAGGAATCCTGCAATACACCCAATTGAGTTTTCCATTGGTGTTGATGATGTTCGCTGGCGGCTGGGTGGCATTGAAATTTTTATTCCCCCCCGACATTGAAGATATTGAAGCGGCAAGAAAAACTCTAAAACAAAAATCGCATGTCATGGGCAAGTTGACCTTTCAGGAAAAAGGCATCGCCCTGGTAATGTTGATGACCCTTTTCTCCTGGTTTGTTTTTGGAGATCAATTGGGAATCGCCAACATAGCGATCATCTCAATAGTTCTATTATTTGTGCTGAACCTCATCACCTGGAAAATGGTAGAAGCACATATCAACTGGGCCATCGTTCTAATGTATGGCGGAGCCATCTGCCTGGGTGAAGTCATGGCAGAAACAGGGGCTGCATTGTGGCTTGCAGAAATATTGTTTTCAGGAGTGGTCGAATCACCAATCGTATTTCTTTTGGTCATCGCCCTGCTGTCGACCTTGTTCACCACCTTCATGAGTAACTCGGCTGTTATCGCTATTCTTCTACCAACGGCAATCAGCATGAGCCCGGCGTATGGAATTCATCCCGCGATGGCAACCATGACCGTGATACTTCCAAGCAACTTCGCGTTCATATTACCCATTGCAACCCCGGCTTCGGCGTTGGCTTTCTCTTCAAGGTTTCTGACCTTGAAAGAGATGGTTTTCTCCGGCTCAATTCTCAGTCTTTTTGGATTGGGCTTGTTTCTTCTGATGCTGGTTTTTTACTGGCCGATGATCGGCTTCCAATAGCCCATGATGGGCTTCCAAGAGCCGGTAACCGGCAAAAACTTATGAGTTCCGTCAAGCAATTGCAGCCTATTGAGCTAAAGAAAAAGTTGGATGCCGGAGAAGACATCCTTTTACTTGATGTGCGCGAACCCTGGGAATTTTCCCTCGCCTCGATAGAGGGATCAGAAAACTTCCCGCTGGCTGAAGTGGTTGACCGGCAACAGGAATTTGTTTTTGAGGAAGAGATCGTGGTGATCTGCCACTATGGCGAACGTTCGCAACGGGCAGCGCAAGAACTGGTCGAATGCGGGTTCAACGTTCACAACCTGATCGGCGGCATCGATGCCTGGTCACAAGTGGTCGACCCCAATGTCCCGCGTTACAGTCCCAACGGTTAACCCCCCTCTTGGCACCCCTGCGGGGCATGAAGGCTAAGGAGGTATATAGTTTATACTGACCACACGTCCGCTATCGACCCAAAGCGGACATTTGCAGTAATAACGACAACTAGCGATAAGGAGAGGAAAACTATCCAATAAATTTACTCCACCTATGATTTATATTTTTCTAGCATAAGTACTGGACACTTGTTTTGAATTTTGAAAGGGAAGAAGTATGAGACTTGTATACACATTTTTGGTAATGGTTACGATCCTAAGTCTGAGCTCACAAGCAAAGGCTGCTAATTTTTGTAATGGCTATGGGCCACAAACACCAAGAGACATCAGTAGTAATTTAGGGTCTAACGCTCGCTCATTCAGTATGGCTCCATCATCTGAAAACATGAACCTCTGCAACATTCATTTTCATACCAATGCAGAACATAAGGGGCCGGGTTTCTCTGTTTCTGCAGGTGGCGGGAAACATGGTGGATTCAAATGTAATGCGACCTCAAAACTGACGGAGATTGAACTCAAAGATCCGACCAATGGTCATGGAGCCTGTCACGGGGTTAAGCCTGGAGATTCCATTGAGGTGCATTGGGTTCACACCTCCTGCGATGTTAAGCCAGGCGAGGGTCTTAGTTCTTGCCTTTCTGAGCAGTGCGCAAATCCTCAACTGAGAGTTGAAACGCAAGTTTTCCTCGTCGTCAATGATCCAAATGCTGCAGACTTTGGTGCATTTGCTTATGGCGGCAATATATCTAAGGGTTTGCACCAAGCTAAATCCATGCCTACAGAAACAGGGGAACCTATCGTCTTTGCCGGTTCCACAACAGGGCCAAGTTACACTGAGGAAAAATGTTCTCCGATGCAGGTAACTTGGAGTGTACGTCCTTCATGTATGAAGATAAATATTGCTTCCCTAAATACTTGGTGTAAGGGCAATGCTTTTAATGAAAATCATGCCCATGGTGTTCGTCAGCTTGTAACCACTCCGGAACTGCTTTCGCCGATCAAGTAAAAAAGCAACCCAACTTTGGTTCACATTCGTTTGACGACATACACTTAACTCGTAAAATAAAAATAACTGCAGTTGGAAACGCCGCCATTCCTATTTCGGATATCTCAGCCCGGTAGATTTTGAAAAAAAGAATGCGGCTTAACTAATTGTCCACTAATATGGGGCAGGGTCACAAGCTTGGTACTCTGAAGTAAAAATACTTACTAAGGTAGATAAATCACATGTATTCCGCGAATATTAACATCAAAGGTGCGTTGGAAGACTTCTCTTTTAAGAACACCACATTCCCCTATCACGATTTTGTACCTCGGCTGTATAACTTCTGTCGATCGCTGGATTTTGAACCGGGGAAAATTTTACCCTCGCGCGCTTTTTGTTCCGATGAAAACCAGGGGTACCCCAACCTGCTGATTGCCAAAAATTTTGGAGCTTTTCCCTTTAATCATGGAACGGTCGGCGGCGTTGTGGACACGGGCCGTCATGGCCCTCATTCGGAGCATGGAAAGGATATGGTCATCATCCATGCCAGCCATGTTGGTTATGATCCGGAAAACGGTTCTTTCGGAAACTACCATCGCAGGCATACCGAGCATTTCGAGACCACGGCTTCCTGTGGGAAGATCGAAATTGTGCTTGAGTGGTACCTGGCTCAGTACATATTTGCAAAAGAAAATATTTTTCTACATCGTCATGATAATGAGCTTCTGGTTACCATTGACAACCAGATTCTGAACGAGAACAAGAGCGAGGGCTTGTTCCTTCACCTTGACAAAATTCTCGAAGCAGATAACCAGGGAGGCTTCCGTCCACAGAGGGCCTACAGTACTTCAAAGTGTTACGCAGCATCCTCAGAATTTCTTCAACTTTTGGGAGAAACCGCGTGGCCGGAAAATGGGCGGCAACCAATTGGTGAGAAGCTTCTGCCTGAACTCTTTGGTTTCAAACGGCACATTTCAGGGGACCCTGAAACGCATGGGCTTCTTGAGGAGAATCTTGTTCCCCCGATGCCCTGGATCGTTTCCTCAAAATTCCCTCTGCTGGCTGCCGCACAAACCAACACACAGGCCGAATTTGACCGCACTTACCGAACATTGCTGAATTCCAAAGGATATATTGGGAAGCGGGTCGTGTTTATCTCCGGCCTGAATATTGATATTTCTCCTCATAAAAACCAATCATTCCCTCCAACAACCTTTGTACCCTGGGCGGCCTTTGTTCAAAAAATAAACGGTCATAAATCCGTTCTGGAACAGAAAGAAATTGTGAACCGCCTCTTGGAACAAAATGAAAATAACCCTGATGAATTTAATCTTGAAAACACTATTCAGCAAAGGAAGGACACTCCGGAAATCAGTATCAAGTTCCCGGCTTAACAGAAATTATTATTTCCTACCATTGATCAAGTTAAGGTTCATTTCGCAATTCCTTAAACAAGGCAAAGCACATCCCTATCATTATTAATGCGAAAGGAAGTCCAGAAGCTATGGCGGCAGTCTGTAAGGCTTGTAAACCACCGGCCAATAGCAATACTGATGCAATCGCACCTTCGGTCACTGCCCAGAAAACTCTCTGGTTTCTAGGTGGGTCCTGATCGCCTCCAGCAGTCAATATGTCGATCACCAAACTACCTGAATCTGACGAAGTCACAAAAAAAGTTACGATGACCAATGTCGACAAGGCCGCGGTGATTTTTTCCATTGGAAGGTAGGCCAAAGTTTCAAACAGGGCGGTGCTGACATTTGCAGAAACGGCTTGGGCAATAGGGGCGCCTTCAAATATTTCCAAATAGAGGGCGGTGCCACCGAAAACGCTCAACCAAATAAATGTCGCCAACACTGGAGCAAAGAATCCTCCTATTATAAATTCGCGGAGGGTCCGTCCTTTGGAAATACGTGCGATGAACATTCCCACAAAAGGTGCCCAGGCTATCCACCAGCCCCAGTAGAAAATAGTCCAGTTGGCCTGCCAACTCGGTTTTGCGACCCATTCG
>Ga0233449_1002313_pt1 | contig 15296 bp, 12 predicted proteins | sample SI_124_October20_FD_183012 | JGI IMG/M metagenome (GOLD analysis project Ga0233449, IMG submission 183012) | Seawater microbial communities from Saanich Inlet, British Columbia, Canada - SI_124_October2016_200_MG | ecosystem: Environmental > Aquatic > Marine > Inlet | place: Canada: British... | reverse complement strand
CGAGGTGGGGGGAAGATCAATAATTGGTTAGAGAGCTATGCTTACCGCATTGATCTCACTCCGTTGATATTCATAAGTACTGGAGCCGCGCTCCTTTGCTCGTTTCTATAATTTGCATTCATTTTCAAAAAAGAGTATTTTTTAAATAAATAAATAATACAGATTGGAACGGGGGAGCCGTTGACAATAAATAAGAACATATCCGTTGCCGTATTACCATTTGAAGTGTTCAATCAAAATCAACGCTTGAAAACCTTAATCCACGGCTTAACAGAAGATCTAATTACCAATTTATCAAAATTTGTTGGATTGTCTGTCGTTTCTCAATTTTCCACTCAACAAATTAAAGATCTCACAAATTTTGATGAAATAGAAAAACTGGGTGCTAATTTTCTAGTCTTTGGCAGTATCCGTAATATTGCCGATAAATTACGCATCACAATTCAGCTGATTAAATCTAATGATAGAAGTGTTATTTATTCGGCCCAGTTACTAACATTATCTGGATTGGTCCATGTCTGAGATAGCTGGTCCATTTCGCTTTTACCATTTGCAATACTCTCCCAAACGGCAACTCTTTCCACTTTAAAAATATCATTTCCGGTGAGCATCCAACCGCGAAGCGATGCGAGGGATGAGTTAATATCATTAACCATCTGCGCACTGGCGTTTGCAGTGGGCACCCGTAAAGATGAAAGCCTAACCACACCGTCCGATGCGTCACCAACTTTTACAATTGTAATTCCTACTGCTATTAATAGTGTAAGGAACAAAATTCCAAATCCACCGAACAGACGTTGTTTAATATTAAACTCTAACGATTTTAACCAAGACATATTTTAACCTTTTTAATAATAATATTTTATTCGAAACCTCTCTAACGAATTTTTCGTTATGGCTTCTTACCTGAATTTTAATTAATTAATCTGTGCGAAAAATTATTTCTTGGTGGTGAATTTTTTTTCTAAACCCTGTTTTATAATCTCTTAAAATTTTATTAGAATCATTTATAAGTGATATACATTAAAACTCTGTTAAGTATTATTAAGGTATTTAATAATTTTCCCAAATTTATGCCTCCAAAAGCGGCAGTTTACGCCTTGTTCCCTATTAAGCAGCATGTTAAGTTCGTGCTTCAAATATGGGAAGCTTATGACAAGTAAGGGAAAATTCAGCGAACGAACGGCAATGGCGATTGTTATCGCCAACATGATCGGCACCGGTATTTTTACCTCTCTCGGCTTTCAGCTTGCCGACATTCGTTCAGGCTTTGTTATTATGGCGCTATGGGCACTAGGCGGTTTAATGGCTTTGTGCGGTGCACTCTGTTACGCGGAACTCAGTGCCAAGCTGCCCCGTTCGGGCGGTGAATATAATTTCCTAAGCCGGATTTATCATCCTGGTGCCGGTTTTATATCTGGCTGGATATCTGCAACCGTCGGCTTTGCCGCACCGACTGCCCTTGCCGCGATGACCTTTGGTACTTACCTTGCATCCGTTTACCCGGTCTTTAACCCATTATGGCTGGCAAGCGTTCTGATCATAACAATGACCGCCATCCACGCGACAAGCCACAAAAACAGTGCCGATTTACAAGGTTTTTTTACAGCCGGGAAAATCCTGCTTATCATAGTTTTTTCAATAGCCGCTCTTATGGCCGTTGATAGCGTGCAAAATGTCAGATACGTCCCTGACCAATCGGACATTCCGTTATTTACCGGCGGCGCGTTTGCGGTTTCACTGATTTATGTCAGTTATGCTTATACCGGCTGGAACGCGGCCACCTATCTTACCGATGAACTTGAAAACCCGAAGAAAACCTTACCGCGCGTTCTTGTGGTTGGCACAGCTGCGGTTATGATTTGTTATCTGCTGCTTAATTATGTTTTTATGGCCGTTGCACCAATGGATGCTATGTCAGGTAAACTTGAAATCGGCTATATCGCCGCGACCCACGCTTTTGGTGATATTGGTGCGACAATAATGGGCGTATCATTATCACTGCTGCTCGTTTCAACCGTAAGCGCCATGATTGTCGCCGCACCGCGTGTGCTGCAGGTGCTCGGTGAGGATTACTCACTGTTTAAATTTTTAAGCAGGAAAAACAGCCATCAGATACCGGCCATGGCGATCTGGTTCCAGTCAATAATGGCTCTCGGCTTTTTGTGGTCGGCCACTTTTGAAAGCATCCTGATTTTTTCTGGCGCTACTATGGCGCTGAATAGCCTAGTGGTGATATTCGGTGTGTTTATTTTAAGGCGTAAGGATAAGAGTAGTGGCGACGAAAATGACGGTAATTTCAGGATACCGTTTTATCCCCTGCCGCCGGTTATTTTTATCGCCATCACAGTATGGACTCTGATTTACCTCGCCATCGGCAACCCCGTTGAAATCGCCTTCAGCGTCGGGCTTATTGTTACTGGTGGTATTGGATATTATTTGACGCAGAAATATTCAGCTGAATAAAAAAAGCCGCCTTGCGAAATACAAAGCGGCTTTTGAATTGTTTATAAGAAAAGACCTTAACGTGAGTAGAATTCCACTACTAGGTTTGGTTCCATTTGAACCGCGTAAGGAATTTCATCAAGTGCTGGTACGCGGAGGAATGTTGCTTTAACGCCATCTTTTTCGATCGAGATATAATCAGGAATATCACGTTCGTTAGACTGGATACCTTGGATTACCATTGGGATCTGACGTGATTTTTCACGGATCTCAATAACGTCACCCACTTTTACCATGAAGCTTGGAATGTTTACTTTTTTACCGTTCACTGTTACGTGGCCATGATTTACAAACTGACGAGCAGAGAAAATAGTAGGCACGAATTTTGAACGGTAAACAACCGCATCAAGACGGCATTCAAGCAGACCTACAAAAATTTCACCGGTATCACCACGGCGACGGTCAGCTTCTGCGAAGATGCGTTTAAATTGTTTTTCGGTTAGATCACCGTAGTAGCCTTTAAGCTTCTGTTTGGCCATCAACTGGATACCATAATCAGAAAGTTTAGCGCGGCGACCCTGGCCATGTTGACCGGGACGATATTCGCGGGAATTTACTGGTGATTTTGGACGACCCCAAATGTTTTCGCCCATGCGGCGGTCGATCTTATACTTAGCTTGTGTACGTTTAGTCATTTTTTCAAATCGCTTCTTTAGTTAAAATTGATATTAGTATCAGCGCCGTAACTGAGGATATGCCCTGAATTACGCAACCTGAGATTCTCACTCAAGTCATTAGAGATGCGCGGAATATAGCTATATCTAAGGGGATGTCAAACGTTATTCGGCTTTTTTCTTAGCCTTTAACGCAATTTCTGCCTTCTCAGCGATCCAACCCGCTCCGCCGCCCGTGGCAAGGGCTTTTATGACCCCGCGCATAGTACTTATTTCTTCACGGGTTAGCTCGGAGCGGGTAAATATATTGCGAAGGTTACGGCGCATTAGTGAGCGGCGCTGATCAGCGCGAAAATATCCCGCCTCTTTAAGCTCTTCTTCCATATGGTCGAACAGTTTTTGCAGCTCCCCCGCTGTTGCGGGTGATGTATCCTGCGTTGGGGTAAAACTATCAGGAATATCTGAGCCCGTCTGAAACCATTCATAAGAGAGTAGCCCGACCGCCTGCGCGAGATTTATTGACGCGAAGCTCGGGTTAAGCGGCACAGAAACAATCGCCGTTGAAAGGGCAATATCATCATTCTTTAAACCGGCCTTTTCCGGCCCAAACAGCAGCCCGACTTTTTTACCCGTATTCACAAACCCGCGCATAAGTTCACAACAACGCTTAGGCGTCACCACTTCCTTAATCATATCACGCGGCCGCGCCGTGGTCGCATATACATATTCCAGATCAGCAATCGCTTCCGCCGTAGTGTCAAACACACGCGCTTTATCAAGCACGATATCTGCCCCCGCAGCCGGCGCCACCGCCGCCTCATTAGGCCAGCCGTCACGCGGCGCGACTAAGCGAAGGTCCGTAAGCCCAAAATTATACATAGCCCGCACAGCCTTACCAATATTTTCCCCAAGTTGGGGAACAATAAGAATAATAGCAGGCCCATCTTCCTGAATTTTAGAAGGCTTTTTGTGGTCGGTTCCGGCCATTAATCAAATTCCAGCTTAGGTCCATCAGGGGTGTCTTTAATGGTAATCCCATGCTCTTTAAATCTATCTCTGATTTTATCAGCGGTAGCATAATCTTTATTTTTCTTAGCTTCTTCTCGTTCAGATAACCATGCTTCATATTCAGCATTCGCTTCTAGTACACCAACAGTTAAATCACTATCAAATTTTCGATATAATAATCCTAATAATTGAGCGGATGCTAATAATTCGCCTTTTCTATTTTCATCTTTTGCTAACTGATGTAATTCCATTATTGCTTTTGGCGTATTTAAATCATTTCGCAATGCTTCTAGAATTTCTTCGGCAGGTTTTGTAGCTGTTACATCCTGAGTAAGATTGTACCATTTTGTTAATTGTTTATTGGCTTGCAATATACCATCACTACTAAAATCCACGGGTTGGCGATAATGTGCTGTAAGCAAACACATGCGAATAGCTTCCCCTATATTTTTACCATGCTCTTCCAAAAGCTCATGTACCGTCACAAAATTACCGAGTGACTTTGACATCTTTTCGCCGTTTACCGTCAGATAGCCGTTATGCATCCAGTGGTTAGCGAGGTTTGCGCCGCCGTGGCTGCATTTGCTTTGGGCGATTTCGTTTTCGTGGTGGGGAAATATTAAGTCTTGTCCGCCGCCGTGAATGTCTATTGTTTTTCCGAAGTTCTTTTCGATCATCGCTGAACATTCGGTGTGCCAACCGGGGCGGCCTCTACCCCATGGGCTATCCCACCCGGGCTGCGCATCGCTCGACGGTTTCCAGAGCACAAAATCAGGTGCTTCGCGTTTATAATCCGCTACATCAACCCGTGCGCCTGCGAGCAGGTCTTCGACTGACCGGTTTGAAAGTCCGCCATAATCCTGCATTGTTGAAACCTGAAACAGTACGTGTCCATCAGCTTCATAGGCATGATCTTTTTCAATCAGATCACTGATTAAAGACTTCATTTCTTCAATATAATCCGTTGCCTTTGGCACTATGTCCGGCATATCGGCATTGAGCGCTGCCACATCTTCTTCATAAATACGGGCATATTTTTCAGTGATTACTGAAATATCTTCGCCAGACTTTTGACTGGCTTCAATGATTTTATCATCAATGTCGGTAATGTTGCGCGCGTAAGTAAGCTTGCCGAAATCATGACGCAGCAGCCTAGCGAGCGTATCAAATACAACAACCGGTCTTGCATTACCAACATGGGCAAAGTCATAAACCGTCGGGCCGCACACATACATGGTGATGTGTGCGGGGTCGATTGGTTTAAACTCTTCCTTCTTATTAGTAAGAGTGTTGTATATTTTAAGCTTGCTGGCCATTTAATCTCGCTCGAACACGTTGCTCACCGATTAATGGTAATAATGAACCCATATCCGGGCCATGGTCAAGTCCTGTAACGGCTTGGCGTAGTGGCATAAAGAGGCCGCGGCCTTTAGCACCAGTTTCTTCCTTGACGGCGGTTGTCCATGCTTTCCATGTTGTCTCGTCCCAGTTACCTGACGGCAGGAGCGCTTCCGCTTTAGCAATAAAGTCAGCATCTTCAATCAACGGTGTAATCAGGCCATTTATAATAGTCAGCCATTCAGACACATCATCAAGATGTTTGATGTTAGCCCGCGCCACGTTCCAGATCGCTTCTGAAACACCTTCGGGCAAGCGGTCTTTCACTGCATCAAAATCCGTCACATGTAAAATCTTGGCATTTAATATTTCAAGATCATTGGGATCAAACTTGGCGGTCGCGCGGGAAAATTTGCTAAATTCAAAACCTTCAATTAACGGCTCGACTGATGTAAACGGCTCAATCGGGTCTGATGATCCCATCTTGGAGAGAAGGCTTAAGATGCTCATGGCCTCTAAGCCGTCATCTTCACGGTATGATTTAATGCTCGCGGAACCAAGGCGTTTTGATAGCCCCTCGCCCTTTGCACCAGTTAGCAGAGCGAAATGGGCCATTTCAGGGGCCTTTGCACCGAGTGCTTCAAAAAGCTGGGTTTGCACCGCGCTATTTGCTGAATGATCTTCGCCGCGCATAATATGGGTGATTTCAAAATCAATATCATCGACCACGCTTGGCAGCGTATAAAGATAAGTGCCGTCCCCGCGCACCAAAATCGGATCGCTCAGTGCTTCGATATCAAAATTTTGATGACCGCGCACAAGATCATCCCATTCAACCCTAGCCGGGATATTCAGCTTAAAGCGCCAATGCGCCGTTCTACCCTCTGCTTCAAACTTGGCAACATCTTCATCGGTCATGTTAAGTCCGGCGCGGTCATATAGCGGCGGCTTACCTTGGCCAAGTTGAACTTTTCTTTTAAGATCAAGCTCTTGCGACGTTTCATAGCAGGGATAAAGTCGGCCATCGGCTTTTAATTTTTCAACGGCAGCATCATAACGGTCAAAGCGTTCAGACTGCTTTGCGGTCTCGTCCCAGTTAAGGCCGAGCCATAACAAATCTTCTTTAAGGCCATCTTCATATTCTTTTGTTGATCGCTCAAGATCGGTATCATCAATTCTGAGAAAGAACACGCCGCCCATTTTACGGGCATAAAGCCAGTTTGATATGGCGGTTCTTACGTTTCCTACATGCAGGAGCCCGGTTGGACTTGGTGCAAATCTTACTTTTACGGACATTTTATTTCCTAATTATTTTATTCACTTTTAAAGCGTCTTATCTCTATAGCCGTTTGTTATCGGGTAACGACGGTCACGGCCAAAATTCTTATCAGATATCTTAACCCCTGGTGGGGCCTGCCTGCGTTTATACTCTGCGATATAAAGCAGATGCGAAATACGTGCAACCGTTTCAGGCTGGTGACCGCGGGCAATAATGTCTTTTGCCCGCATTTCTCCTTCGATTAAACATTCTAAAATATCATCAAGTACTTCATAGGGCGGCAAGCTGTCTTCGTCCTTTTGATCAGCTCGAAGTTCCGCCGTTGGTGGTTTTTCAATAATATTGACAGGCATGATCTGACCCTGAGGACCGAGGCCACCAGCAGGGTGCTTTTCATTGCGCCAATGACACAGCTTAAAAACATCAAGTTTATAAATATCCTTCAGCGCATTATAGCCGCCGCACATATCACCGTAAAGCGTTGCGTAGCCTACTGACATTTCGGATTTATTGCCGGTGGTAAGCACCATTTTGCCGTGCTTGTTACTAAGCGCCATAAGGATCACAGCCCGCAGTCGCGATTGCAGGTTTTCTTCGGTTAAATCCGGCTCCGTTCCGGCAAATGATCCGGCAAGGATACCGTCAAAAGCCTTAATACCGTCCGTGATCGCAATATTATCAATGCCGCAGCCCATCATCCGCGCCGCATCAGACGCATCAATAAGGCTTTCTTCAGATGTATATTTGCTCGGCATCATCACCAGATGAACCCGGTCTGCGCCAAGGGCATCAACCGCGACAATTGCACTAAGCGCACTATCCACACCGCCCGACATGCCGATAATGACGCCGGGGAAGCGGTTTTTATTCACATAATCACGCACACCGATCATCATTGCCTGATAAATATCAGTTAGACGATCATTTTTCGGCGGCAGTTCCTGTGCGGCGCATTTCCAATTGCCATCATCCTGTTTCGACCAATCGGTCATGGTGACGGCTTGCGTGAAAGACTGCTGACGAATAACAACGTCACCGTCCCTGCTCATGACAAAGGCTTCACCGTCAAAAACAAGTTCATCCTGTCCACCCGTTTGGTTGGTATAGATAAGCGGAATTCCAGCCTGCGCAGTGCGCTCTTTAGCGTTAACATAGCGGTCATTGGCCTTAGGCAGATCATAAGGTGATCCGTTTAGGGAAATAAGAATATCGCTGTGCTTATCAGCCAGATACTGGGTCACTTCTTCCCACCACAGGTCTTCGCATGTCAGCACACCAAGCTTTAGGCCTTTAAAGTCGATCGGTTCAGGACATGGACCGCGTGAAAAAACACGCTTTTCATCAAACACACCGTAATTTGGCAAGTCTCGTTTATGACGAATGGCGGCAATGGTTCCGTTATCAAGGAGTAGTGAGCTGTTATAAAGTTTTCCGCCCTCAATCCATAGCGAGCTTATAAGCATCGCCGGGCCACCGTCTTTAGTAACGGTGGCAAGCTCAACCACTTTATCCATCGCATCGCGCTGGAAAGCGGGTTTAAGTACTAAATCTTCGGGAGGGTAGCCAATCAGGACCAGTTCACTATAGATAATAAGATCAGCATCAGACGCCTCAGCGCGCACTTCTAAAATGCGTTCAGCGTTGCCGTCAATATCCCCAACTATGGGGTTTATGGTCGCTATGGCGATCTTTAGTGCACTGGTCATCTGGCATAATAACTTCTTTAGTTGGCCTGGGCCGCTTGTTTTGCTTCTTTAACTCGTTCATCACGTTCTTCCTTAAGCCCTTCGGCGATTAGGAAGGCAAGCTCTAAACTCTGGCTCGCATTTAGACGTGGGTCACAATGTGTTCTGTAACGATCAGCAAGTTTTTCATCGGTAATCGCTTCTGCACCGCCGGTACATTCCGTTACGTCTTGCCCGGTCATTTCAAAATGAACGCCGCCAGCATAAGTCCCCATGCTGCGGTGAATGCGGAAAAAGCGGCGGATTTCAGCAAGCACATCATCAAAGGGACGTGTTTTAAAACCGTTTGATGCTGAGATCGTATTACCGTGCATCGGATCAGACGACCAAACAACCTTACGCCCTTCTTCGGTGACGCGTTTAATCACGGCTGGCAACTTATCTTCGATAATACCAGCACCCATGCGGCAAATAAGCGTAATACGCCCTGCTTCATCGTCCGGGTTAATTTCATCAATAATTTTAATAAGCTCATCAAGGTCGGTTGTCGGGCCGACTTTTAAGCCGATTGGGTTACCAATTCCCCTTAGGAATTCCACATGGGCTTCACCTAAAATACGGGTCCGGTCACCGATCCACAGCATATGGCCAGATGTATCGTACCATTCGCCGGTTGTACTATCAACGCGGGTCATCGCTTCCTCGTAACGAAGGAGCAATGCTTCGTGTGACACATAGAAGTCCGTACCGTAAAGTGCTTGGCTATTCGGATCAATGCCGCACGCTTCCATGAATGCGAGCGCTTCATCAATACGCTGGGCCATGTCCTGATATTTTTCAACGGCTTCACCGCCGCCAACAAAATCAAGGTTCCATTGGTGCACTTTTTTAAGGTTGGCATAGCCGCCTTGGGCAAATGCACGTAGCAGATTTAAGGTTGATGACGCTTGCGCATAACCTTTAAGCATTCTTTTCGGGTCTGGAATGCGGGATTTTTCATCAAATGAAATACCGTTGATGATGTCACCGCGGTAACTTGGCAGACTTATATCGCCCTTTGTTTCCATATCGGAACTGCGCGGCTTGGCATATTGACCAGCCATGCGGCCAACTTTTACAATCGGGCATGCCGCAGCAAAGGTAAGCGCCACAGACATTTGTAGAAGAACGCGGAATGTATCACGGATTTTATCAGCATGAAATTCAGCAAAACTTTCAGCGCAGTCACCGCCTTGAAGTAGAAATGCTTTACCACTTGCCACATCACCAAGCTGCTTTTTCAAGCGGCGCGCTTCACCGGCAAAAACCAGCGGCGGAAGGTCACGAAGCTCAGCTTCAGTTGCAGTCAGTTTAGCCTCATCCGGATAAGTCGGCACCTGGCGGATTGGCATTGATCTCCAGCTATCAGGGCTCCAGTTCTTAGTCATTCTTCGAATTCCATTAATAAATTACATAGTTAATGTTTTCTATAAGGCTTTTATCCACGAAATGGAAGCATTTACTTCATCAAAACAAACTCTTCCGCGCTTGATGGGTGAACGGCTACTGTGTCGTCAAACTGGGCTTTGGTGGCGCCTACTTTCATGGCGATGGCAATTCCCTGGATAATTTCTGCACTATCAGGGCCGATCATATGGGCACCGATTACTTTATCTGTGCTTGCGTCAACCAGCAATTTGATCAGTGATCTTTCATCGCGGCCGGAAAGAGTGAATTTCATAGATTTATATTCGCTGCGGTAAACCTGAACGTCATCACCGTATTTCTCGCGGGCGTCTTCCTCACTAAGTCCCACTGTACCAATCGGCGGCTGAGAGAATATCGCGGTTGGAATATGGTCATAGTTTACGAATGTCGGCGTATCATTAAACTGGGTCGCCGTAAGGGCTGCGCCTTCTTTAATAGCAATCGGCGTAAGCTGCATTCCTCCGGTTACATCGCCAACGGCAAAGATGTTATCAACCGACGATTTATAATATTCATCAACGATAATCTCGCCGTTTGGTTTCATATTAACACCAAGTTCTTCAAGGCCGATATTTTTGGTATTAGCCTCGCGTCCTGTTGCGTACATCACGCAATCAGTGGCCATTTCATTACCGTCAGAAAGGGTCAGCATTAATTGCTCACCGTCTTGCTTAATTTCAGTAACATTATGATGAATTCTGACATCAATACCTTTTTTGACCATTTCATCACGCAGCTTGGCACGAATTTCCAGATCAAAACCGCGCAGAATTTCTTCGCCGCGATAAAGAAGTGCTGTTTCAACACCAAGACCATTAAAAATCCCTGCCATTTCAACGGCGATATAACCGCCGCCGACAACGGTAATGCGCTTGGGCAGTTCTTCAAATTCAAATACTTCGTTTGATGAAATAGCGTGTTCAATGCCCGGAATATCCGGAAATGATGGCCATGCGCCGGTTGCGATCAAGATTTTATCCGCCGTTACTGTGCGCGGTCCGTCCGCGTCCGTCAGTTCGATAGTATGCTGATCAAGCATTTTGCCGCGTGCTCTGATCACCTCAACGCCGTGATTATCAAGAGTGTTACCGTAAGCGCCTTCAAGGCGGTCAATTTCGGTGTTCTTATTACCAAGCAACGTTTTCCAGTCGAATGTAGGTGCTTCACTAGACCAGCCGAAGCCTGCGCTATCTTTAAAGTGTGCTGAATATTCCGAGGCATAAACGAATAGTTTCTTCGGCACACACCCGCGGATCACGCAAGTGCCACCAACGCGGTAATCCTCAGCAATAGCAACCTTGGCGCCATAAGTTGAAGCCATCCTGCTTGCGCGAACACCACCTGAACCAGCCCCAATTACAAAGAAATCATAGTCATACATCGTCATTTACCCATCAAGTTTTATCTATAAAGAATAAGGTGGGTTAATAAAGACAAATGTCAAGCACCCAAGGTCTAAAGTGATAAAAAAACATTTCATTTTATGTTGCTTAAATTCAGCGCTACTGCTTTATTTAATAAAAAGGGGAGCGATAAGGTCATGTTTAGAATTATAATAACCATTTATGCAGCGCTAATAACAGGCGCTTTTGCGCAAGGAACGTTGGACCTGAACACCGATTATAGCAAAAGTGTGCATAAAATCACCATGCGCGACGGAATAAAGCTCCACACCGCCGTTTATGCGCCCAAGGATACGTCAAAAGAATACCCGGTATTACTATTTCGCACCCCTTATGGTGCCGATCAACGCGAGGTTGGTGAATTTGCTTCTGCGAGCAGTATATCCCCTCATATGGATTTTGTCCGTGACGGTTATATTTTTGTCGTGCAGGACGTGCGCGGCACTTATAAATCAGAAGGCACTTTTGAGGACATAAGGCCACCACGGACCGATAAATCGGATCCCGATCTGGCTGATGAGATTACTGATAATTATGACACTATTGACTGGGCGATTAAAAATATTCCCGCTAATAATGGCCGTGTTGGCCAGTGGGGCGTATCTCATCCGGGATGGTTTACGGTGATGGGGATGATTGACGCCCATCCGGCGTTAAAGGCCGCCTCACCGCAAGCGACAACTGGTGATCCGTTCATTGGTGATGATGGTCACAGAAACGGCATTTTTCGCCTTATGCCCAAGCTTGCCTGGGCGCAGGGACTACTTGATAGCACGGCACCAGATAGGGGCGATCCTGCCCGCGAAGATTTTGAGCCGGATTTTGGCACCAATTGGGGGTACGAATTTTATCTTAATAGCGGCCCTATTAATAAAATAAATGAAAATTATTTCGGTGGGCGTCTGGGGAGCGAATGGAAAGACTTGATGATCCATACCGATTATGATGATTATTATCAGGACCGTCATATGCCAAAATATATGAATGATATAACGATTCCGGTGCTATCGGTTGGTGGCTGGTTTGATGCGCCTGATCCTTACGGCACAATAGCCACTTACCGCGGTATTGAGCAACGAAATGAGAAGAACCAGAGCAATCTAATCATGGGGCCGTGGGATCACGGTGGCTGGCGCAGGAGCAATGCCGATCATCTTGGTGATATTTATTTCGGCCAGAATACCAGCGAATATTATAATCAGAATATGCTAATCCCGTTTTTTAAATATCACTTGAAAGGTGAAGGTGATTGGGTTGAGACGGAAGCCATTATGTTTGCGACTGGTGCCAATGAGTGGCAAAAATTTAATCAGTGGCCACCGGCAGAAACAAAAGCTAAAGCGCTCTATTTTCATGATAATTTCAAGCTTTCATTCGCGCCGCCGCAAGACAGTGGCACCGACCAATATATCAATGATCCTAAAAAGCCATCGCCTTATTCAACGGATATAACCTTTGGTTATCCGCGCGGCGCGTACCGCATCGCTGACCAGCGTCATCAATCTACCCGCTCCGATGTGCTTACCTATCAAACTGATGCGCTCGCAGAGGACATAACCATCGCCGGGCCAGTACTGGCGAAGCTGATCACCGAAACCACCGGTACAGATGCCGACTGGTTCGTTAAAATTATCGATGTTTTCCCGCCGGACGCTCCAGCAAACACGATGCGCACCGAAATGGCAGGCTATCAAATGCTGGTCGGCGCTGAAGGCATGCGCGCAAAATACAGAAACAGCCTAAGTAATCCAGAGGCCGTGAGCCCAAACGAAAAGACACCAATCAACTTCGAAATCCGTGACAGGTTCCACACCTTCAAAGCAGGTCACAAAATCATGATTCAGATCCACAGCACATGGTTCCCGATCTACGACCGAAACCCGGGCCAGTTTATGAATATTTACACAGCCGACAAGGATGACTACATAAAAACTACCCAGACTATTCATAGATCTATGGGGGCCGCGTCTCATGTGGTGTTATCGGTGCTGGAGTAAGCGGATTACTCCCTTTCCTCAATTTCCTTTTGAAGCTCCTCAGAAAGCGTATCCTTATAAAGCGATAAAATAGCCAAGGCCGCCTCTTCCTCAAGTTCAAACTCAGGGTGACTTTTAAGCTCGGCTAGAATATCATCAAGCGATGAATATTTCCCCGCCAACTCCAATATTTTCCATCTCATCATATGGGGATAATAGCATAAATCTACTCAACCGTCACAGACTTCGCCAAATTCCTTGGTTGGTCTACGTCTGTGCCTTTTGCTACGGCTACGTGGTAGCTTAACAGTTGCACGGGGATAGCGTGAAGTAATGGAGTTACGAACTCGTCTAGCATCGGCAGAGCGATTGTCGCTATGGCGGCTTCGCCGTCGGTTTTTGCGCCTTCAATGTCGGTGAAGAAATAGACTTGGCCTTTTCTGGCGATTACTTCCTGCATGTTTGAGACGGTTTTTTCGTATAGGCGGCCAGAGGGGGCGATGACGATGATTGGTACATCCTTGTCTATAAGTGCGATCGGGCCGTGCTTCATTTCACCGGCGGCGTAGCCTTCAGCGTGAATGTAGGAAATTTCCTTGAGTTTAAGCGCGCCTTCCATGGCGATTGGGTATTCAAGGCCACGGCCTAGGTAGATAACATCACGTGCTTTCGCCACTTGCATCGCCATATCCTGAATAGCACCGTCGTGGTTTAATACATCTGCCATGCGGGCGGGCACTTCTGATAAAGCAACACAAAGCCTTGCTTCTTCGGGTCCGTCAATGGTGCCGCGCGCCTTGGCATGGGCGATGGCAAAGCAGGCTAGCACGGCAAGCTGACAGGTAAAGGCTTTAGTTGATGCAACACCCACTTCTGGCCCGGCGTGAGTATGAAGCACCACATCACTTTCCCGTTCCATGGAGCTTTTGGCTACATTCAGGATTGATAAAATATGCTGACCCTGTGATTTGGCGTATCTAAGGGCGGCAAGGGTATCGGCGGTTTCGCCGCTTTGCGAAATAAAGATAGAAAGGCCGCCGTCCGTCATCACCGGCTCGCGGTAACGAAATTCCGAGGCAATATCCACATCGACATTAATCCGCCCCACCTGTTCCATCCAATATTTGGCAACCATGGCAGCGTAGTAAGATGTCCCGCAGGCAATAATGGTTACTTTTTCAATGGATGCCATATCAAACGGCATATCGGGCAGTTCAACTTGGCCCTTAAGCGGGTCTATCAGTGTGCCAAGAGTTTGACCAACCACCATCGGCTGCTCGTAGATTTCTTTCATCATGAAATGGTTATAGTTACCTTTGTCAATAGAGCCACTAGCCGCATCGACAGTATGGATTTCACGGTCTACTTCCGTGCCATTTTCATCATACACTTGCGAAGACGTTTTGGTAATTTCAACTCGGTCGCCTTCCTCAAGGTAGCTGATCCTATTGGTCAGATGAGATAGAGCAATAGCGTCTGATCCCAGATACATTTCACCACTACCGTATCCAAGCACAAGCGGGCTACCGCGCCGCGCGCCGATCATCAAATCATTTTCACCTTCAAAAATAATCGCCAGCGCAAAAGCGCCTTCGAGTTCGGCCAGAGCCGCCTCAGCGGCATCTTTAGGTGACATACCCTGATCAAGATATTCGGTGATCAGGTGAACAATGGTTTCCGTATCGGTTTCGGTGTTAAAAATATGACCTTTTGCCGCTAGGCTCTCACGCAGAGAACGGAAATTTTCGATAATACCGTTATGAACCACCGCTACTTTTTCAGAGGCGTGCGGATGGGCATTTTCCACCGTTGGCTCGCCGTGGGTCGCCCAGCGGGTGTGTCCGATACCAACAGCACCGGCCAGTGCGCTTCGTGTCAATTCATTTTCAAGGTTGACGAGTTTACCCTTCGTACGACGACGATCAATGGTTTTACCATCGTAAAGTGTAGCAATACCCGCACTATCATAGCCGCGATATTCCAATCGCCTTAAGCCGTCAACAATACGTCCGGCCACATCC
>Ga0233449_1002310_pt1 | contig 15309 bp, 14 predicted proteins | sample SI_124_October20_FD_183012 | JGI IMG/M metagenome (GOLD analysis project Ga0233449, IMG submission 183012) | Seawater microbial communities from Saanich Inlet, British Columbia, Canada - SI_124_October2016_200_MG | ecosystem: Environmental > Aquatic > Marine > Inlet | place: Canada: British... | reverse complement strand
GCCAGCAGATTGGTCTGATTGGCAATGTCGTTGATCAGGTCAACAACTTCACCAACCTTACCGGCGCTTTCTGCCAGGTCCTGCATGGTCTTGTTGGTTCCCTCAGCTGCCTGAACGGCTTCGCCAGACATCTTGGAGGAACTGGAAACCTGCCTGGAAATCTCGTTGATCGATGACGTCAACTGACCTGACGCAGATGCAACGGTTTGAACATTGACCGTAGCTTCCTCGGCGGCAGACGCAACGTTGATGCTTTCTTCGAGGGTCCGCCTGGCAATCTCGCTCATCGATTTGGCCGAAGCTTCCATTTCCGTAGACTGGGTTGTCACGATGCCCAGAATTTCATCGACAACGCCTTCAAAGTCACCTGTCAGGGTATTGATGCGATGCTCGCGTGCTTCACGCTCAGCATTTTCAGCATCAACACGTTGACGCTCAGCTTCTTCTTCAGCCTGTTTGCGTGCGTCTTCGGCTTGTTGACGTTCCATTTCTTCGGCTGCAGCAACTTCCTTGCGTTCCTGCTCCCTGCGCTCTTCTTCCTTGTGTTTTTGCTCTTCTTCGAGACGGGTTTTCTCTTGTGCGGCCTGGGCTTCCTCTGCTTCGATACGTGCTTTTTCTGCAGAATTTTCCCTGATTTTCGTGACCGCCCGGCTCATTTGGCCCAGCTCGTCCTCACGCTCACCGTAGGGGATTTCGACGTTATCGTTGCTGTCACCCATTTCCCGCAATGCCAACGTCAAGGCATTCATCGGGTTAACGATGGAATTAGAGAGGAAGTAGCCAAGGACACCCATCACCAGGATAAGACCGATACCGATATAAAGCGTGATCATGATCAACTCAGATACACTCTCAAGCGCTTCCGATTTGTCAATTTCAGTCATGATGGCCCAGGTCGTGCCATTATAGTTGATCTGACTGTAAGCGGATAAAACCGGGACACCACGGTAGTCCAGGACTTCTTCAATGCCACTTTCACCGGCCAGAGCTTCCTGTACAGCATGTGTATCTACCTTGGTTTTCAGAATATTCGTCTCTTCCGAAAACCGTGAATCGCTGCGCATCAAAAGATCACCACCGACGATATAGGATTCACCGGATTCGCCGAGGCCCTCCTTGCCCTGGAGAATACCGTTGATCTTGCCAATTGGCATCTGCAGGATCAGGGCACCCAGAGTGCTACCTGAACTGGATACGACTTTGGTGGCGATAAATCCGGCCGGTACATTTGCACTCGGTGCATAGGGCTGGAAATCCAGATAGCTGACGTCACCGCTGTTTTTACCCATAGCGGCCTTGAAGGCTGCGGCAAGGCCGGTATCGCGCCACTTTCCCTTGCTCAGGTTGGTCGCGAAGTCCAGTTCCTTGAACACACTGTAGACAACGTCACCCTGGGGATTAACCAGAAAAACATCGTAATAATCGCGCTGCTCCTGAAATGTCCTCAGGGATGGATGGTATTTTCCGTGAATATGTGAGTAAACGGACCCATCATCTGCCATGTCCAGGCGCTGCTTTTCACCGGCCGGGAACCTGTTTTTGTCGATATAGATGTCTTGAAGGCCCTTGCCTGCATCAAGGCCAAATCTTGAAAACCCGGAAGAAAACTCAACCAGGCCTTCTTTGACCATAAGGTCTGAAGACATAACCTTGAGATCTTCTTCGATCGATTTCAAATAAAGGTTTAGACCGGATTTCCGGCTGTCGAGAATGCCGACCAGCTTGTTCTCGACTTCTGCCCTCATGTAAGACGACGTTTGAACGGCACCAATGATACCCATGGCGGCTCCGCTGACCAGCGCAACACCGACGATATATGCTGGCAGCTTTTTCGCGATATTCAGATTAAAATTCATAACAACTCACCAATCTCAAAACAGTCCTGACACACAACTACATATCGCCACGACAGGCGAACCAAGCTTGAAAACCAAACGCCGGACAGGACTTCAGCGACGTTTAAATTTCATACAGATTTATGCGAAGATTTATTGATGCGCCGCCAAAATAAGCTTTCGCATCCAGGGGAAATCAAAGGTAGCAAACTACCAAAAACGACTAACCATTTACAAACCAGGCCTGGTAATATCCAGATACGCAAAAATCAATTTCTTCAATTACTAATTCAAATTTGACGCGTTGTTACACTAGAGTTACAAACAAGCGCAAGAAAAATATTCAATATCCCTATAAGAATTATTTGTCTCTATGTTGATGATATTTATCGACAAATTTGTGGAAAATTTTTGATAAATTCATATATTATATTTTCTCCAATTTTCAGGCATATTATATGCTTAAAATATATGTACAAACAAATTTTTGTAACATCTCGTAAAAGTTGAAATCCGGCGCTCACTGAATCCGAAAAAAACCATTCCGGAGACAAGGTCCAGGCGATCTAAAGACTTGGAATAATTGAGTAAATTGCGATCACATAGTTATCTGCGGTTGAGAGACAGGTGATCAGCCTCCCATCACCAGATTTGGTAACCACAGGATAATTCCGGGGAAAGCCAGCAACAATCCCACAGTGACAACATCAGCTATAAAAAACGGGGCGATCCCCTTGAAGACATCCTGCAATGGTATGTCGGGTCGCACGCCATTGACGACATAACAATTGAGACCAATGGGCGGCGTGATCAAACAAATCTCGGCCATTTTGACCACGATGATGCCAAACCATATGGGATCAAACCCGAGGGCGATAACAGCCGGGTAGACCACAGGCAAGGTCAACAGCAACATGCCGATGGCATCCATGAACATGCCCAGGACTGCATAAAAAAGCAGGATACCGATCATGATCAACATGGGGGGTAGCGGCAGACCAACAACCCAGGTGGCAAATGCTTCAGGCAATCCGGCAAAACCCAGGAAGCGGACAAAAGCCAACACACCCCAGATGATCGAAAAAATCATGGCCGTCAGCTTGGCCGTATCCAGCAAGGCTTCCTGGAAGGATTTCCAGCGCATGCCGTGCAGCAGGGCAACGACAAATACAACGCCCGCACCCAGGGCACCGGCTTCTGTCGGCGTGGCCCAGCCAAGGTAAAGAGACGAAAAAATAATGCCAATCACGAAGACAATTGGCAAAGTGCCGGGAACCGCCCGAAAACGTTCTCCCCAACTGTAACCTCCGACGGCCGGCGCTGATTCCGGGTTCTTCTTGGCCATGCCGATAATCATGACAACATAAATCAGGGCAGAAAAAATGCCGGGAATAAAACCAGCCAGCAGCAAGGCCCCTACTGATTGCTCAACGATCACCGCATAGATCACGAGAATGGCACTTGGCGGGATCAGGGAGGCAAGCGTGCCGCCAGCAGCAACAACACCTGCAGCAAGTTTCCGGTCATAGCCGTACTTTAACATTTCGGGTATGGCGATGCGGCTGAAAACGGCGGCCGTGGCGGTACTGGCGCCGGAAACCGCGGCAAAGCCTGCTGCCGCAAAGACGGACGCCACTGCCAATCCGCCGGGCACCCAGCCAATCCATTTGCGCGCAGCATCGAAAATAGCGTTGGTAAAGCCGGCGTGGAAAGCCAGAAACCCGATAAGAATGAACATCGGCAAAACGCTGAGGGTATAGGAAACGGATTTGGAGTGCGGGATCGTGCCGATGATACCGGCGCCTGCGTCCCAACCAAGGATGGCAACAAGCCCCCCCAGGCCGACCAATGAGGCGGCATAAACAACGCGCATGCCCGTAAACACCAGGAACACAAGAACGCCAACGCCGATCAGGCCAATTTGACTTTCGTCCATTATTTGACCTCCCCGTCAACCAGGGCATCTTCAATCTCGTGGACGGCTTGTTCTTCCACAGATTCGACAACCGGTACGGCAACGGGTTTGGCTTCAGGATTTCGGAACAATCTCATAAAGCCAAGAAGCTGGACAAAAAGTCTGAGCCACAATAACGAAAAGGCGATGGGAACAACTGCCTTGGATGGCCACATGGGCAATTCCGCATCAATTGTACTGTCGCCAATGGTAAAGGCGCGCATTGTATGGTCATAACCATAAATAATGAGAACACTGATGATGATCATGGCACCGATCGTGCCCATAATCTCCATGCTCCATCGTGTGCGCAGGCGAACCTTTGTCAGAAACAATTCCATGCGCACATGGGTGCCGGTGCGTTGGCAATAGGCCGCACCCATGAAGGCAAAAACCGCCATGGAAACCTCTACCCAGTCGATATAACCGGCAACGGGAATGTTAAAGACCTGACGACCGATAACCTGAAATATCCCGAGGATCATCAGGCCAAAAATAAACAGACCGGCAATCAGATTGAACAGGTTTTCCACCGGGATCAACCAGCGATCAAAAGCCACCAACATGCTGTCAGCTGTGTCATTGCCCGCGTCCGTCATCGCCGGAACCCCCCTTTGAAATAAATGGGTCACTCCCGCAGGAGCAACCCATTCAGAACACTTACTTTACGCTTGCAGCTGTATCAAAGACAGTCTTGAGAACACTGGCGGCATCAAACTTGCCCTTGTTCTTTGCGACCCACTCATCCCAGACAGGCTTGCCGGCCTTGGCATGGAACTTGGCTAACTCGTCTGCGGGATAAACAATTTCCTTCAGATTTGCCTTGAAATTTGGCAAGTTTTTCAGGTCATGCTTTTTATAAGCCGCAATTGACGCCTGATCGACTTCATCGATCGAATCCTGCAACAACTTGCGATACTGATCAGGCAATTTGGCATAGGCATCCTTGTTGAAGATGATCGGGCATTCCGCCGTTCCCGGTGACAGATTGCCGGTGAACCACTGCGAAACTTCGTCAATCTTGTAGGCTGCGAAGGCATAGGTGAACGGGAATGACACCGCATCAATCGTCCCGCGCTGGATTGCGGTATAAACTTCCGGTGCTGGCATTGTCGTGCGGGTCGAGCCCAACAATTCCATGGCCGTTCCAATGCCGCCACCGGCACGTACACGTTTGCCATCCCAGTCAGTTATCTTCATGGGTGGCGCACCCTTGCCCATCAGCTGATAGGTCGGCAGCAAGGTCGTGGTATAGGCCATGGCGTTCCAGCGATCCATGTCTGCAACCAGGGCCGGATGTTTCAGCAGCGCCTTACGTACGGCCAATGAAGTTTTCCAGTCGTTCATAGGCAGGAACGGTAAGGAAAAAATCATATAAGCCGGATTTTTGCCGGGGCTGTAAAAGTTACAGAAGGTTGCGGCCTGGAAAGCACCAAGCTTGATTCCATCCAGGTTTTCTTTCGACTTGGAAAGCGCCGCACCATAATGAATTTTGTAGATAAACTTGCCGCCGGTTTTCTCCTTGAGAATCTCGGCAAGCTTTTCAGCAGAAGCAGTGAAAGCCCGTTTCTTGCCCCAGACCGAATGGTTCCACTTCACGGCGGGACCATCCACCATCGCTGCGATAGCGGAGCCAGATACAAAGGCGCTCGCGCCCAACACCAGGGCTGTTGCCCTGAAACCCGTCATTATACTCATTCTATTTTCTCCCTGTTTTGTTTTTCGGATTGATCTTCAACCAGGTTGGACAAAAAGGAAATAGATCGGAATTAATTACGTATATGCGAATTCTTTCAACCCATGAATGAGTCGCAAAAAAGCCCGGCGCTGAAATGCATCAGCAGCCGGGCCTTTTCGAAAATATTTTTGGAAGTGACTTATTCGCCAGCCTGGATTTGGCGGGTGGCTTCAGCAAGCAACTCTTCCATATGGCCACGTACGCGGTGTTCCGAGATATCGACACTTTTGGCTTGCAGATCAGCCCAGATCTTGCGGAAAACATCTTCGTCGCCGGTTTCTTCAAAATCCGAGGCGATGACGTCACGGGCATAGGCCGCAGCATCGTCCCCTGAAAGGCCAATTTGTTCTGCAACCCACAGGCCAAGCAATTTGTTGCGGCGCGCGTTGGCTTTAAAGGCAATTTCCTGATCGTTGGCGTACTTGGCTTCCTGAGCTTTTTCGCGATCATTGAAGTTATTCATCGAAACGTATTCTCCATGGGGATGGCGGGCGTGCGGGTCAAAATACGGGTTTCCCTGTTCGGGCAAAGGCATAGCCTCTGGGGGCGCGGGATGCAACCGTTGTTGCAACATTTTCACGCCTTTCCGTACTCTGTAAATGGGGATCAAACAGACCGGATTACAGGCATTTCTTGATTATCCGGCAAATATTTTGCGACCTCATGCCGCAGCGCACAAATCACGGCAGCCACTTGTTGTAAAGCGAAGCCGGTTCGGGTAGTGTCCGCCTCGTCTCACACCCCGGAAATCCGGGGCATGCGCCAGATACCATATCAGGAGCGGCTCCGATTTTAGCGGAATTGCCCTGGAGCCGAACAGAAGGCCACTGATGTCCCGCCGCCGCCAAATATATGAAGGCAAAGCCAAAATCCTGTTTGAAGGACCGGAGCCAGGCACGGTTGTGCAATATTTCAAGGATGACACCTCAACCAACAGCGCCAGCGGCGAAGATACCAACCGCAGCGGCACGATTATTGGCAAAGGCGTCCTGAATAACCGGATTTCAGAATATCTGATGTCGCGGATCGGTGACATGGGCGTGCCGACACATTTTATTCGCCGCCTGAACATGCGCGAGCAGTTATGCCGCGAGGTCGACATCATTCCGCTGGTGGTCGTCGTGCGTAATATCGCCGCCGGATCTTTTGCCCGCCGGCTTGGTATTGTCGAGGGTACCCGCCTGCCCCGCACCATTGTCGAATTTCATTACAAATCAAACGAATTAAACGATCCTTTGGTGACTGAAGAGCATATAGCCAGTTTTGGCTGGTCATCACCGTCCGAGATCGATGAAATTATTTCCATGTCCCTGCGGACCAACGATTTTCTTTCCGGCCTTTTCATGGGCATCGGTATTCGACTGGTTGATTTCAAACTGGAATTTGGCCGCTTTTTCATGAACGACGAAATCCGGACCTTGCTGGCCGACGAAATCAGCCCGGATAATTGCCGTTTGTGGGATGTGGAAACCAACGACAAGATGGACAAGGATCGCTTCCGCCATAATTTGGGCGGCGAAGCCGAAGCCTATCAGGAAGTGGCCCGTCGACTTGGCATTACCCCGGAATCGGGACCGCGCGATCTGCCCGGCCCCACCCTTATTCAATAGAACTGACACGACCAGACAGGAGACTGTGGTGAAGGCAATTGTACACGTAACATTAAAAAACGGTGTTCTGGATCCACAGGGCAAAGCCATCGAACACGCCCTCGACGGATTGGGCTTTGACGGCGTTGGCGAAGTCCGCCAGGGCAAGGTCATCGAACTGGAACTGGATACCGCCGACAAGGACGCTGCCCTGTCACAGGTTTCGGACATGTGTGAAAAATTGTTGGCCAACACCGTGATCGAAGATTATTCGATCGATTTGGCAGACTGATCTCATGAAAGCAGGAGTAATCGTCTTTCCCGGGTCGAACCGGGAAACCGACATGGTGGATGCGCTGACCCAAAGCATGGGGGCTGCACCACAGTTGATCTGGCATCGCGAAACGGTATTGCCTGATCTGGACCTGATTGTGTTGCCGGGTGGTTTTTCCTATGGCGATTATTTGCGCTCCGGTGCCATGGCAGCGCGCTCCCCGGTGATGAAGGAAGTCGTTCGGAAAGCCAATGATGGCGTGGCCGTATTGGGTGTTTGCAACGGTTTCCAGATGCTGACCGAAGCCGGTTTGTTACCTGGTGCCCTGATGCGCAATCGCAGTCTGAAATTCATCTGCCGCGATGTCTTCCTGAAGGTCGACGGGGCGAACCAGACATTTTCCGGAAATTATTCATCCGGTCAGGTCATTCGCATTCCGGTTGCCCATCATGATGGCAACTATTTTGCGGACAATGAAACCCTGAACAGGCTGGAAGGTGAAGGCCAGGTCGGATATCGCTATTGCGATGCTGAAGGCAATACCGGCGACGCGATTAACCCCAACGGATCGGCCCGACATATAGCTGGAATCTATAACGACCGCGGCAATGTACTTGGCATGATGCCACACCCGGAAGATCACGTTGAAGACCTGCAAGGGTGCTCCGATGGTCGCGGCCTGTTTGATGGCCTTGTGGAGGCCCTGTCATGAGCGCATCAACGGTAAAGAAACACACGATGACACCAACCGCCGTCATTGAAATCACCGACGATGTCGTCGCCGAGCACGGCCTGTCTCCCGACGAATACAAAATGGTCCTTGATATCATGGGCCGGGTGCCGAACCTGACGGAACTGGGAATCTTTTCCGTCATGTGGTCGGAGCATTGCTCCTATAAATCTTCCAAGAAGTGGCTGAAGACGCTGCCGACCGAAGCACCATGGGTGATCTGTGGACCGGGCGAAAATGCCGGAATCGTCGACATCGGTGATGGTCAGGCCGCAGTCTTCAAGATGGAAAGCCATAACCATCCTTCATATATCGAACCCTATCAGGGTGCTGCCACAGGCGTTGGTGGCATTATGCGCGATGTTTTCACCATGGGTGCGCGCCCCATTGCCAATCTGAATGCTCTGCGTTTCGGCCAACCCGGGCACGAAAAGACCCGGCATCTGGTTGATGGTGTGGTTGCCGGTATTGGTGGCTACGGCAATTGCATGGGTGTACCGACAGTGGGTGGCGAGACGGCTTTCCATTCAAGCTATGACGGCAACATATTGGTCAATGCCATGACCGTTGGTCTGGCCAACGCCGACAGCATTTTCTATTCGACAGCGGCTGGTATCGGCAATCCGGTCATCTATGTCGGATCAAAAACCGGTCGCGATGGCATCCACGGGGCCACCATGGCTTCCACTGAATTTGACGAAGGTACCGAAGCCAAGCGCCCGACGGTTCAGGTCGGAGACCCCTTTACCGAAAAACTGTTGCTGGAAGCCTGCCTTGAACTGATGGGCACCGACGCCATTGTGGCCATCCAGGACATGGGTGCTGCCGGTCTGACCTCGTCTTCCTTTGAGATGGCGGGCAAAGGTGGTGTCGGTATTGAGATCAAATTGGATCAGGTGCCGCAGCGCGAAACGGGTATGACGCCCTACGAAATCATGCTGTCTGAAAGCCAGGAGCGTATGCTCATGGTCCTGCATCGGGGTGCCGAGGACGAAGCCCGCAAGATATTTGAAAAGTGGGAACTTGATTTTGCTGTTATCGGGCATCTGACGGAAACCGGACGTATGGTGTTGACCGTTGATGGCGAAACCGTTGCGGACTTGCCCATTGATCCTTTGTCCGAAGCCTCGCCTGAATATGACCGGCCCTGGGTTGAAACGCCCTTGCCTGCAACTCTGGATGCCGCGGATGTCGCCCCGGACGTTGATCCAATGGAAGCGCTTGCCAAACTGATCGCCTCACCCGATCTGTGTTCAAAGCGCTGGATCTGGGAGCAATATGATCATCTGGTTATGGGACACACGCTTGAGCGTCCGGGTGGTGATGCCGCCGTGGTTCGCATTCCTGGCCACAACAAGGCTTTGGCTGTGACCAGTGATTGCACACCGCGTTATTGTCAGGCCCATCCCAAAACAGGTGGTGCCCAGGCCGTGGTTGAAACCTGGCGCAATCTGACAGCGACGGGTGCGACGCCGCTGGCGATTACCGACTGCATGAACTTTGGTAATCCCGAACGCCCCGAAATCATGGGTCAGTTCGTCGGTGCCATTGAAGGCATGCGCGAAGCCTGTCTGGCCCTGGATTACCCAGTCGTTTCCGGCAATGTTTCGCTGTACAACGAAACCAAGGGTACCGGTGTTCAACCCACGCCGACGATTGGTGGTGTTGGCGTTATTTCGGATATTGCCCACACCACCAATCTCGCCGTCAAAACCGAAGGTGATTGTCTGATCGTTATTGGCGAAACCGTGGGCCATCTGGGAGCGTCCTTGTACGCCCGTGAAATCGCGGGAATTGCAGACAGCGATGCCGGTGCGCCGCCCCCTGTCGATCTGGCTGTTGAACGCACAAACGGTGATTTTGTTCGCGGTTTGATCGAAAATGGAGAGATAAATGCCTGTCATGATCTTTCCGATGGTGGTTTGCTGATTGGCCTGGCGGATATGGCGCTGGCCGGCAACCAGGGCATTGATATTACGATTGAAGCCGATATGCCGCAGCATGCAATGCTGTTTGGTGAGGATCAGGGACGTTATATTGTCAGTTGTTCCGCCGGTTTCGCGGCCCAATTGATTAACAAGGCCACTGAAGCCAACATACCGGCGAAACAGGTCGGAATTGTCGGTGGAAAGTCATTGAAACTGTCGCCAGATTGCGCCATATCTCTTGCAACACTGAGAGACGCGTTTGAAAACTGGCTGCCTGACTTCATGTCTCCCGACGATTAGGGATAATTCCCGATCCGGGGCATGAGCCATTTATTATTGTTTGAAGCAACAGGAGACACGAACCCATGGCGATGGAAGCCGCTGAAATTGAACGCTTGATCCGCGAAGGAATTCCGGACGCAGAAGTACTGATTGAAGATTTACGGGGTGACGGGGATCATTATGCGGCTCAGGTCACGTCCGCTTCGTTCGCTGGCAAAAGCCGCGTACAGCAACATCAGATGGTTTACAAAGCCTTGAAGGGCAGCATGGATGCTGCCTTGCACGCGCTGGCACTGACAACCGTCGCCGCCGAGTAATTCACACACAATTTTTCAAGACCCCAGATAAGGAAACCAGACATGAGTGACAATCCCGTAAACGATCGCATCCAGCAAGAAGTCGACAGTTCAGACGTTGTCCTGTTTATGAAGGGTTCGCCCATCTTCCCGCAATGTGGATTTTCATCCACTGTTGTTCAGGTCCTGACTCATGTTGGCGTCAAGTTCAAAGGCATCGACGTCCTGCAAGACCAACAAATCCGCGAAGGCATCAAGCAGTTCTCTGAATGGCCAACCATTCCACAGCTTTATGTCAAAGGCGAATTCGTTGGCGGCTGTGACATCGTCCGCGAAATGTTTGAAAGCGGCGAGCTTGCCTCCATGTTCACTGAAAAAGGCATCGATACCGAAGCCGCTGCCTGAACAATCAAAGCAGAATACAGAAAAGGCGTCGGGTCATTCCGGCGCCTTTTTTGTGTTCAACCTGAAACCATGCGCCATCACTTGCCCTGTGAGATATACAGGGTAATATTCAACTGATGGCATTTTCATACATTTGAATTATAGTCGTTTTGATTAAATATCAGGCAAGTGTTTGTGGACAAGTACCCGACGACGCTATCGCCATTTTGTAGTTACTTGGTTCGTACGAGAGAATTGGCATCGTGAAGAACAGGGAAGACAGGCATTCAGTTCACAGTCGCAAAACCAAAGCGCAGTTAATTGATGAATTAACAGCGCTGGAAGAATCGCTGGAATCCCTGGATGACAGTTTCGTTCTGTATGATTCAGACGACAAAATTATCTTCTTCAATAATCATCATAAAGAGTTTTTCCCGCTGGATTCTGTCGGTTTGCAGCATGGTGCCAGTTTCCGTGAAATTCTTGAAAAAAGAGCTTTCAGCGGTTTGATTGAGGATGCAACAGGTCGGGAAAAAGCGTGGATGACAACGCGTATCGCCGAGCATGAAAATCCAGGCGAACCTGTAATCCAGCGCTTTTCTGGCGGGCGTATCTTTCGCCTGAGCGAGCGCAAAACACCGTCTGGAAATCTGGTTGCACTGCGCACAGAGATCACCGATTTTGTGAACGCAGAAACGTCATTGCAGGAAAATAAAAACCGTTTTCGATTGCTGGCTGAAATTGGCAATGACTGGTTCTGGCAAACAAACGAAAAACATCAGTTTATTTCCTACCTCGGATACAGCCTTATACGTGGTTTGCCGGATGAGGGCATAACCGGCGTCACAAGATGGGAAAATGCCAGCGAACAGGATTTGCTGGACGCAGCAAAGTGGACTGAGCACAAGGCACTGCTTGATGCACACAAGCCCTTTCGGAACTTCGAGTTTGAATTGATAACCGATCCACCGGAATGGATCAGTGTATCGGGCGATCCTGTTTTTGACGATGACGGCAAGTTCACGGGCCATCAGGGCACAGCAACAATCATAACCCGTCGCAAAAAAACTGAAATTCTCAATGAGCGACTGGTTACAGCATTTGATGCTGTGGAAGAAGTTGTCGCCGTCCTTGATGCCGATGAGCGCTTTGTTTTTTGCAACAAAAAATTCCTCGAAGTAAACAAGGACGTTCTGGATTCGGTTGCGCCGGGCAAGACGATGGAAGATCACCTTCGAGCCATGGTCGACGCCGGTATAGCGCCGGCGGCCCCCGGCGAAGAAGAGGCCTGGCTTGTCCAACGGATGGAGCGCTTTCGCAACCCGTCAGCGCCGTTCGAAACCTTTCGAAAGGACGGCACCTGGTTGCAACTCAGGGAGCAGCGCCTTTCCGGCGGCGGCACTATTCTTCTCGGTACCGATATCACCGAAATGAAAAAGACCCAAAACGCCTTGCAACGTAGCGACCTGAGATTGCGTGATTTTCTTGATTCAACGACCGACTGGCTCTGGGAAATGGGTAGCGACCTTAAATACACATTTGTCTCGGAACAGGGATTGGCCGTGACACACCTGAAGCCTGAAGAAGTTATTGGCCGCTCACGCAACGAGCTGTTTTCCAGTGATGCCGAACGGGATTCCTGGTACCGGCATGTGGAAGATCTGAAGGCACACCGTCCTTTTCGGGATCATCGCTACACCTGGCTGCGCGGCGATGGCAAAGTGCTGTATTTGTCGACCAGCGGGCGACCCTTCTTCGACGATGACGGGAATTTTCTGGGTTACCGGGGAACCGGTACTGATTATACCGATCAAACCATGGCAGAGGGCGCCTACAAAATTGCCATGCTGGAGGCCGAACGGGCCAACCGCGCCAAGTCGGAATTTCTGGCGACCATGAGCCATGAATTTCGCACGCCCCTGAATGCAATTCTGGGCTTTGGCCAGTTGTTGGAAAATGAGTATTTCGGCCCACTGGGGTCGGAAAAATATCAGGAATATGTTCACGATATTCAGTATAGCGGCACCCATATGCTGGCCCTGGTCAACGATGTCCTGGATATCTCGGCCATCGAAGCAGGCAAGCGCACCTTTCAGCCCGAGACAATAAATATTGATGAATTGCTGGCCAGCTGTCTTCGGAATGTTGAAAAACTTGCCGAAGACAAGGGCGTATCCTTGTCGTTGGAGAAGGCGGGCGATCTGGCACCCTTTCAGGCAGACCGACGCTCAATGACGCAGATCTTCAACAATCTGCTTTCCAATGCTGTCAAATTCACCGACAGGGGTGGCTTTGTAAATCTAGGTGTCGTCTCCGACGATAAACTCACGATTACGGTAACGGATACAGGTATAGGTATCCCGGCAGAAAAGCTGCCAATGATAACAGAGCCTTTCTCGCAACTCGAAACCAACCCCTTGCTGGCACAGGAAGGTACGGGTCTTGGTTTGTCTATTGTCAAATCCCTGATCGAAGCGCTCGGCGGTGAACTTGTTCTGGAAAGCGTATTTGGCGAAGGTACAACGATCAGCGTCAGCCTGCCCCTGAAATCCTGAAACACTTGTTCATTAGTTTTCCCTAATGTATATTAGTTCCTGATATTGAACCGAATTCAAAGAGGGCCCCGCTGTGACTTATTGTTTTACAAAAACCCTGAACACCAGCTTCGATGAGGCGATCGAGCAAGCGACCGCAGCCCTGAAGGAAAAGGGCTTTGGTGTGCTGACAACAATAGATGTCAAAAAGACCCTGAAAGAGAAGATCGACGCTGACTTCCGGCCCTACACGATCCTTGGTGCCTGCAACCCGAACTTTGCTCATCAGGCCCTGCAGAATGAGCCCAAGATCGGCACAATGCTGCCGTGTAACGTCATTGTCGAAGAAGTTGACGGTGCGATTGAGGTATCAGCCGTTGACCCGCTTGCCTCCATGCAAGCCGTTGAAAATCCGGCCCTGGAAGGCATTGCGCGTGAGGTTCAGTCCTTGCTGAAAGAAGTGATCGACGCCCTTTGACCCTGGTCTGAACCGGGTCTGATGGCGAAATAGGTTCACTCCGGCGTAAAAGTGTTTACAGTTGTCATCAGCACGGGATGATTCAACATCCCGGCCAAACATGGACGCGGGGGAGATAATTCATGGAACAGCTCAAGACGATCGTCGGCGCAGCTTTGGATGAACTGGGTGATATTGTCGCCGAAGACAATAAAGCCAGGGCGGCCAAAATCATTGAATCGGCCGTCATCAAAGGCATGCTGGAAGCCCAACACAGGGCTGTTGATGCTTGCCATCATATCGGCGGCAATGATCGCGGTATGGCCCAAAAGATCGCCACGGAAATTCGCCAGAAAAACGACGCCTTGATCGTAAATCTGTCTGCGATGTACTAGTTCGGCAAAATATGGCCGAAACCAGCATCCGATTGTTTCGTCCAGACGACTCAGCTTCTCTGGCGCAAATTTTTTTCGATGCCGTCCGTGAAGGCAGCAAAAATTACTATAACAACGAGCAACGGCGTGCCTGGGCACCGAAGGCTCCGGACGGACCGGATTGGCTGGCGCGCTTATCATCCCAGGTGGTTTACGTCGCCGAACAGGACGACAGCATCGCAGGTTTCATGACCTTGCAATCGGATGGCTGTATCGACCTCGCTTTCGTCGTGCCCGATCAGATCGGACGCGGCGTCGCCTATCAGCTTTATGCAGCGATCCTGGCGCATGCGAAGTCCACGGGTTCAGACAAATTGACAGCCCACGCCAGCCACCTTGCCCGACCCTTCTTCGAACGCCAGGGATGGACGGTCATCAAGGAGCAATCTGTTGTAGTCCGGGATGTCTCCCTGACAAACTTCGTCATGGAAAAAGTGCTGGACTGAGCTACATTTACCCTGAAGCAAAAGGGGAATTCAGGATGATCAAATATCTGACCGTGGCGGCACTCATGCTCGTACCCACAAGTGCCTGGACGCAAGAACCTGTACAGCTTATCGATACTCACATCCACTACAGTCATGACGCCTGGGATATGTTGCCCCCTGTCGAAGCCATCAAGATTCTGCGTAAAGCCGGATTGAGACAGGCCTTTGTTTCCAGCTCCAGTGATGACGGTACACAGATGCTGTACAAACAAGCGCCTGATTTGATTGTGCCGGTGTTGCGCCCCTATCGTAAACGCGGAGAATTGAGCACCTGGTTCAAGGATCCGACTGTCGTCGATATGATCGCTGATCGCCTCGCCAAAAACACATATGCCGGTATTGGCGAGTTTCATATCTTTGGAACAGATGCCAATCGCCCCGTCATG
>Ga0233449_1002305_pt1 | contig 15330 bp, 9 predicted proteins | sample SI_124_October20_FD_183012 | JGI IMG/M metagenome (GOLD analysis project Ga0233449, IMG submission 183012) | Seawater microbial communities from Saanich Inlet, British Columbia, Canada - SI_124_October2016_200_MG | ecosystem: Environmental > Aquatic > Marine > Inlet | place: Canada: British... | reverse complement strand
GACTTCGATCGCTAACGGGCACACCAATGACTAATTCTTTTTGACCCGAACGACGGCTTAAAACGACAGCCCATGCACTAATTAAAGCCATGAACAAGGTGGTTGACGTTTTTGAAGTTAGCCTTTTTAGGCGTTGGCGCAATGAATTGGTTATTTTTCCTGAGAGAATTGCCCCCGTGTCGGATTGTTTTGCCGGCCTTGGAAAGTCAGTGACTAAATCGAGCGAAGACGGTGAAATCTTAAGAAGGTCTTGCCAGAATGCCTCACTTTCTTTGTAAGCATCACTTAATTTGCATGACTCTCGCCATAAAGCGTAGTCCCTGTAAGTAATCGGGAGTGGATCTGGGGTTGGATGTTGCCCTGATCTAAAGATAGGGTAGTAGTGTGCAAGTTCGTTTTGAATTATCCCAATTGACCATTCATCGGTGATGATATGGTGCGCGGTAAGTACCAGAACAGTGCGCTCGGCGGTCACCGTCAGCAAATGGCATCGCAGGAGCGGACTATGGGCAAGGTCAAATGTTTCAGTGAGCGCTTTTTTGATCTGTTGGGCTAGGTCTGACTCGTTGATTAAGTCATAACATTGCCAATCAAGTATCGGTAATTCCTGTGTTACTCGAACAACACCCGTGGGGATTTGTTGAAAATTGCTTCGTAATGCGTCATGTCTTGAAACAATCAGTTCAAGACTTTGTCTTAAGGCTTCATGGTCAAGAGGCCCGATGATTTCTACAGTGCTTGAAACCTGATAGGTTGGTTGAGCACCATGTAACTGGTCAAGAAACCAAAGCTGCCGTTGTTGCTCTGTAAGAGGTGCCGCGTTTCTTTTGCTTGCAGAATAGGGCTTAAGTTCAGGAAGAAAGTTAATATTGCGACTAATGTCTCCCAACTTGATCGCAAAATCTCGCAACACGGGAGAATCAAAAATAGACTGTAATTCGACATTCAAACCTGTTTTCTCTCGAATCCGAGCGATCACTTGGACCGCAAGGAGAGAATGGCCGCCGAGCCTGAAAAAGTGATCGGTGGCGCTAATTGACGATACCCCTAAAAGATCCTTCCAGATTTGTGCAATCGAAATTTCTAGCGGTGTCGCCGGTTCAACAAAAGCTACTCTTGATAGCGAGAGTTCTGGATCAGGCAGTGCATTCCTATCGATTTTTCCATTTGGGGTGAGGGGAATCTTATCCAAAACCACAAGCGCCGACGGAATCATGTATTCGGGGAGGTTAGCTTGAAGTCCGTCCTCAAGTTCACGTTTTAAAGTTATATCGCTAGACGCTGATCTAGGCTGGTTAACTAGCTTTCTTTTTGGCTTTGGGTTTAGAAGGTAGAACCCGTGCGGCAATTGCCGCGATGTCGAGGGGGCAACGAGCGCTTCGAGTGAACCGGTGTTGGTATCATCCCACCGAATTCGAATCTGAACTCTATTTTTCTCAGCCCAGGTAAGGTATTTCTCTAACGAATCTTCACTCATCTGATCGATGGGTAGATCATTTAGGATATCTGCGATCGGGGTTGAGTCGTCAGAGTCTTTTAAATTCTGTAGAAAATTCTGCGTTCCGGACAACCGGCTGTTTTCGAGGCCGTTGATTAGAAATCCGGAAGGATGCGTTAGTAGCCCATTCTCAAGCGAGGAAATGTCGCCATAGAGTGGCGGTGTGATGCGGGGTAGAGAATTTGCCCATGCGCAGAAATCCTGGTCAGCATCTAGATGAATCGCAAGATCATATCTAAAATCCTGAAGCTCCCGATCAAGCCCATTTGGCTTCATTAGAAGTTCAATAGCGAACAGTCGGCTAGACCCAAATGTCTCTTCAGCAAAAGCATTCGGTGAGATGAGGAGTTCCTGTTCTCCTTCAAGAGCGCGTTGAAGTTTACGGTTGAAGATCTCCACGGTGGTCTGTCCTTCTTCAGTCGCGAGAAGAATTCGACTATTAATGTGGTCTAGAAAATCGAAGTGCCTCAAGTCTCCGAGGAAAATCACCGCATTTGGGGCGAGGATCGGCATTAATTGCCCGATGACTTTTAAAAGGTAGTCAAAGGAAGGAAAATATTGAGCGACAGAGTTGATAATCAGCATATCAATCGCTGATAAGTTCATCTCTGGAATGTGGTCGGCGCTACTCTGGGCCAGCGTGAAGTGTGAATGACCCCGTTGACTAAGGCAATGCGTTGTTTTCTGGATTGCTTCTTGAGAGAAATCAATTCCTGAATAGTGGGAAACTGAATCAATGATTCGAGATGCAATTAAACCAGTGCCGCAACCGATCTCGAGAACATTGCTGGGCGCATAGTCGAGTATTCTGGCGGCCGTCACGTCTGCCCAACTTTTCATCTGATCATGGGCCATTGGCTCACCCGTGACACTGCTAAGCCACCCGCTGAAATCATCTTCGCCGACGTTCGTGTTCAGTTGTCGATAACTTTCATCCCAAACGTTTAACCATTGATCGCTTTTCGGCGCAACACTCTCTTGCAGTAGTTCATGCCAATTAGATTCCGGCTCGACATAAGCAATTAACTGTTTTCCGGATGGAGAGTCTCTTACCACGGACACGGCGTTGTGAATTGCGTTATGGGATTTTAGAACTGACTCCAACTCGCCTAGTTCAATTCGATACCCCCGGATTTTGACCTGGAAGTCGGCTCGACCTAGATAATCCAGGCGATCATCATGTCGTAGGACTGCCAAATCTCCAGTTTTGTACATCCGGGCGCCTGGTCGGGTTGAGTCCAAATCAGGCAGAAAGCGATCCGCTGTTAAAGCGGGTTGTCCGATGTATCCACGACCGACACCGGCTCCGCCAATATACAGTTCCCCTGGAACTCCCATTCCGCAAGGGTTTAAATTGTCGTCAAGAATACAAAAGGATGTACTGTTAATCGGGTTTCCAAGATCGGCGTAGAGTCCTTTAACCTCACTGTTGAGGTGTCTCGTGGATGACCAGATCGTCGTTTCGGTTGGTCCATAAAGGTTTACGACTGACAGGCCCGCATCGGTCATATCTTTCGCGAGCTCTGCATCAAGCGCCTCTCCACCGCAGAGCGCTTTTCCAATTGAAAGTTTTTCACAACCTGTTGCCAGAAGCATTCGCCAGGTTGCCGGGGTCGCTTGCATTATTGTGGCTGAGCAGCTCTTGAGGCGTTCGAGAAGGGCAAAACCATCACTTGCTGTTTCTCTGTCAACTAATTCGATTGTTGCGCCTGACATTAGAGGCAGATAAAGCTCTAATGCTGCTATGTCAAACGAGATGGTTGTTACAGCAGCGAGGTGGTCCGTAGATAGCAGATCAGCTTCTTTGGACATTGCGTTGAGAAAATTATTTAATGCCCGATGGGTGATTTGTACACCTTTAGGTCGGCCAGTCGATCCCGACGTGAAAATAATATACGCAAGCTGATCAGGATGAATAGACGGAAATGTTATCTGCGGGTTTGGGTTCGAAGATTCTGACTGAAACTTATGATCAATGACCAGGATCGGGGTAGTGCTAAGTGCCATCCTTTCTTCCGAGGATTGATCAGTGAGAACTAGACTTAATACTCCCTGATCAATGATGCTCGTAATTCGATCCTGCGGGTAAGTTGGATCGATTGGGACATAAGCGCAACCTGCTCGCAAAACGCCAAGTAAAGCCGCTAGAAGATCTGGCGTTCTCTGCATGCAGATTCCGATGTGGGTCTCAGGCGGAATCCCTCTTGTTAATAGGTCGGTGGCAATCTGATTGCAGCGTTTAAGAAGTTGATGATAGTCATAATGAGACGCGCTGGTCCGCACGGCAATCTTTTCAGGAAAGTTTTGCGTTTGGATTGAAAAATTTTCAAGCAGGGTGGATGAAGGGGTTGACCAGTTGGAACTGACCAAGCGGCGCGAAAATGTCTCTTTATTGGTGGAGCGAATTAGCGAGCTATCATCGATCGAACGTGCTGGATTCTCGCTCATGAATTCAAGAGCAGACTTGACGTACTGTCCAATTAATTCCGCAGTTTGAGGATCGAATAGGTCAGTATTGAATTCAATTTCACCCCAAAGCGCGCCAGCTTGCTCTTCAAGTTTCAGGGTTAAATCGAACATCGCGGTAGCAGAGTCCACTGGTAGGCTCGCCATGCTCACACCGCCTGCACTTAAGTTTTCTCGATCCGTGTTCTGGTTTTGTAAAATTAGCATCGTTTGAAATAACGGAGAAAAACTAGCGCTTCTTTCTGGCCTCAATTGGTCTACCAGATACTCAAATGGCATATCCTGATGTTGATAACCTTCCAAGCATGTGTTTCTTACCTGCTGAATCAGTTGAGAGACTGAGAGAGATGGATCTATTTTCACTCTCATCACAAGCGAGTTCACAAAAAGTCCTATCAGGTCCCCCGTTCCGGGATAATCTCGCCCCGCAGTTGGAGTTCCGATCGCAAAATCAGTCTGTCGGGCCATGCGAGATAGCACTAACGCGAAACTTGATAGCAAAACCATGAACAAGGTTGCGCGCTGAGAGTTAGCAAGAGCTTTTATACTGGTCAGTTCTTCTTTCGTGAAAGAGAAGTGATGCACGGCGCCGTTGTGGGTTTGCGTTACGGGTCTCGGCCGGTCAGTTGGCAGTTCGAGCAGAGGAGGGAGTCCGACTAGTTTTTTTTTCCAGTAATTCTCAAGCGAAAGTCGTTTCGAGCCTTGAAGAATTGTTTCCTGCCACTTAGCGAAGTCAAGATATTGGATCGGTAAAACGGGAAGAACTGGCGATCGGTTATTAACGAGCGCCCCGTAAATTTCAATAAAATCACGAAGCAGAACTTTTCCGATCGACCATCCATCGGCAATGATGTGATGGATCGTGACTAGAAGTATATGGCGGGTTTCTGAAGCCTTTAAAAGTTTAAAGCGAATAAGAGGATCGTTAGCAAGACAAAAACTTTTCGACGCTTCATCTCTTGTGATTTCGTCAATGACCTCACGGCCGTCGTTAGATAGATCAGAGAACTGTAGTTCGGCTACCAACGATTCTCTTAAACTTTGTCTTGGCTTTCCGTTTTCGTCAGAAATCCAAACACGCAAAATCTCATGGCGATCAATAGTGTGTTGAAGGGTCTGCTGGAGTAAGTCAACATTAAGCGGTCCGATCATCTCAACAGCGATCGGCATATTGTATGTTGCGCCACCCGCCTCGAGCTGGTCAAGAAACCAGAGCCGTTGTTGAGCAAAGGTCAGTCGAACGGGTGCATTGAGGTCTTGTCGCGGTAATGGACGTTCATTGACGTTCTTATGCCCGTCTTTCTTCGCTGCTAATGCCTTGGAGAGTAACGCTCTTTTTTCTGGCGACAGCGCCGCCAATCGCGCAGCTAGATTTTCCATTACAGTGTTAAGTTGATACTAAACGGGAACAAGCCTTCATGCGGGAAGTAAATTTTTAGGAAAAAGCAGGTAGTACCCACTCTCCATTTTTACAAAAGAATTTTTCGTTGATCGCTGGGCCCATTTTTGAAATGCTGGTATCAAAATCCTTGATCGGATCTTGTCCACCCTCTGGGTGGGGGAAATCACTGCTGTAGCAGTAGCACTCCGAAAGCCCATAGCGCTCGATATGGTCAGCAATATTCTCGATGCGATACGGCGTCACTCGAATGTTGCGGCGAATATATTCTGACGGTAGTAATTCCAGCACCCCTTTGAATCGACGCGAGAAAATCTTGAAAGTGTTATCGAGGTGTAATGCTAAGGGTGCCAGCCAGTGCGCCCCGAGCTCAATAATTCCAAATCGGAGTGCGGGAAACCGCTCGAAAACTCCTCCCATTACCATTAGGGTTACAAAATTTTGGGGGGCGAGTGACATCGTGGAAAACAGGTAAGGGCTAATTTGTTCACCTTCGGCGCTGTAGTCGATAGTGTCGAACTTAAGGTGTGCTACTCCATCGTCCCATTTCTGGCTGGCTAAAAAACCTTCTTCACCACCGGCATGGAGCGTAACTGTCGCATTGGCCTCCGACAACATTGCCCAAAGCGGATCCATCTCGTGGCTCGCAGGAGATGCATCGCCAGGTGGGACGCTGCTGGGGAGTACAAATGCACGCCCCCCCGCATTTAATACACGAGTTGCTTCTATAACTGCTGTCGAGACGCTTTCGGTGTTGAGAATCGCAACCCCTCTTAAACGATTTGGGTCGGTCGCGCTAAAATTTACGATGAAGTCGTTCCAGTGCCGCATGGTATCGAGAGCGAGTTCGCCCGTACCCATGGCTGTGGCCTGTACTCCGGGATCTGAAAAAATCAAGGATCGGGCGACACCCATATGATCCAAGGTTCGAATGCGACCCTCCGGACTAACCGCGCCTGGAGCGCCGGATCCTTTGACCGTCCAGACGGTTTCGTCGGTCCAAATGTCTGATTCAGGTGCTGCAAAACCACGAACACGATCTGCTTTTTCAGGCGGAAGCGAATGCATTAGATCATCAAACATTGACTTATATTTGACTCCAATTTCCCCAGCAACAAGCTCATATGTCTCGGGACAGGGCTGAATGTGGGAATCAAGGTCTAACTTGGTTTGACTGCTTGCTGCAACTGAAAGTTCGCTTTGCATAATGAGTTCTCAATAAAATTTTATGAAGATCTAGGAATCTTCGTCAGAATGAACAATAAAATCACACGAAAATCCGCCGCGCGAAAAGATAAAGTAACCGCCTGCGATTAGTTTAGAACTTGCATCTGGCAAATTTTTTGGATTGGGTGGAATTACAATAGTCAGTTGGGAAGGTCCATTTTCTATGGCCTTAACTTCAGTTATGCCGACTGGAAGTGGGAGGCCAGCTTCCTCAATAACGGCGGCAGGATCAGCGAGCAATCTTTGTTTGAACACACTATCGTCCCAGCATCGTTTTATCAAGGCTTCATAGGGTTTTTGGGGTGTTGAGGGTTTATCACTCATCTGTAACTACTCTGCTCCTTCTAATGTTTTCCTAAGGCTGAGAGGCCTCATGTCTGTCCAATGTTTTTCAATGTAGTCGAGGCAGTGTTGTTTGGAACCTTCGACGCCAACCGCACTCCATCCTTCCGGTAGTGTTTTTTGCGTTGGCCAGATTGAATATTGTTCTTCGTGATTAATTACCACAGTATGAATTTTTTCAGAGTCTTGCATGGGCATAGTCTTAGAGGGCTACAATTGAGTAAATTAGGGTTAACATCAAAGGGCTGCGGTGACAATAACGATTGCCAGAATCTCTAGAACGTCCTTTATCTGAATTGCTTCCTCAGAAATGAATCCGGCATCGTTATAATCCCCTAATAATTATAAATCAATCGATTTAATTTTTACAGACAGTAAGTCAAATCGAGAAAGACGGCCGTGAAAATTCACTCAAAAAACGTTGCGGGGAGCGCTCGTCTTTCAGGAACATTTGTTTATCTTGGGGAGACCGGAGATATCTTACCCGTTGCTTCGTCATCGAAGAGCCGTGCAAACGCAAATTTAATGAACGGTCAATTAGCGCACAGCACCTGGATTGTTGACCGCAGGTCAAATATGGATCGGACACCCTTTCTGGCTTTTCAGTGCCATTCAGTTTTGATAAAAATCGAGCGCTTTGCCCAACATCGAGAATATTCCACAACCAAATATCCCTCTCGGAGAGTTTGGGAAACTTCTTGGCACTGCAGGCACTTTGGGCGCGTCACACCTCACTAAGCCTCAACTGTTGACGTTATCTAGTGGATATCGAGAAATATAGCTGAATTGGGCTTGAAACACGGCCTGAAATTTTTAGTCGCGGATCCGATTTTTGCTAAAGAGGCGTTGGTTTCTCGATCAACTCAAAGGTAATACCGTCTTTGTCCCGTAGATAGACGATCCGGGCACCCGCATTAGGGCCTTGGTCTATGGTTACAATTTCTCCCTCTGGGAAAACGCCATAATGTTCAGCATCTTGAATTAGTTGATCTAGACCTTCGACGTCATAGGCAATGTGATAAAAGCCAAGGTCGCACGCTCGCGGCCTAAAGTTTTCTTGTTTTTTCGGATTGATAAATTCGATTAACTCCACGCTGTGGCCCGGTCCTCGTACATAAGCGATCATGACCTCAGCATCATCAACATTCGTGATTTTTTGAATCAGATCCGGTGACCGTGGGGCTTTGGATGTGACATCAAACCCTAAGACATCCCTAAAAAAGGCGAGGCTTTGATCAAGATCAGAGACTGTGAAACTGGTATGGTTGGTTGATATGACTTTTGGCATTGTCTGGGATGATGAAGTGCTCGGACGTTGGATTATTGTGCTTCGGCGCGCTCTCTGAGTTTAAATTTTTGGATTTTTCCAGTTGATGTTTTGGGTAGATCCTCAAAAATGATGTGCTTTGGAATTTTGAACTTGGCAAGTTGAGTTCGACAGAAATCAATTAACTCCGCTGGGGTTGTTTGTGAATTATTTCTCAGCGTCACAAAAGCGCACGGCACTTCACCCCAATGTGGATCGGACTTTGCAACCACCGCGGCTTCGAGGACGTCCTTGTGACGATAAAGGGTATCTTCAATTTCGATTGATGAAATATTCTCTCCACCCGAAATAATAATATCTTTGGAGCGGTCTTTTAGCTGTATATATTGATCGGGATGCATGACCCCAAGGTCTCCCGAGTGAAACCAGCCTCCGGCGAACGCTTCTTTTGTCGCCACCTCATTTTTTAAATAACCTTTCATGACGATATTACCTCGGAACATGGTTTCTCCGAGATCAGTCGCGTTGGGTGTCACCGGCTCCATGGTTTCAGGATCCAGAATCTGTAGGTCTTCAAGTGCGTGATACGGAACGCCTTGGCGGGCTTTAGTATTTGCTTGATCCTCAGGAGGCAGACTGTTCCAATCAGGGTGCCATGCACAGATGACAGCAGGGCCGTAAGTTTCGGTTAGGCCATACACGTGAGTCATCTTAAAGCCGTCTTCTTCCATTGCGGTTAGAACGCTTGGTGGGGGTGGGGCGGCAGCGGTCATTACATTGACGGGGTGCGAGAAGGATTTTCGTTCGGAATCTTTGGCATTGACCAATAGATTTAGGATGATTGGCGCTCCGCAGAAATGAGACACCTGTTTTTCGGCAATGGCGCTGAAAATAGCGCCAGCCGAAACATTGCGAAGGCAGATGCTGGTACCCCCAAGCGCAGCGAGAGTCCATGGGAAGCACCAGCCGTTACAGTGAAACATCGGTAATGTCCATAGGTAAACGGGGTGATGCGCCATGTTCCAGCCAACGATATTGCTGATGGCATTTAGATAAGCACCGCGATGGTGGTAGACCACACCTTTTGGGTTACCTGTCGTGCCGGATGTGTAGTTGAGGGAAATTGCGTCCCATTCATCGTCGGGCAAGGAAATTTCAAAATCCGGGTCGCCACTGGCTAGAAAGTCATCGTAGTTAATTTGACCGATCGACTCCCCGCCCGGACCCTCCGGATCATGGACATCGATTACCAGCAGATCTCGGGATGCATTTTCCAGGACCGATCGCATTAGCGGGGAAAATTCACTATCTGTGATGACGGCTTTGGCTTCGCCATGCTCAAGGATAAATGAAAGCGTGGCAGCATCCAGTCGGATATTAAGTGCGTTAAGAATGGCCCCGGCCATCGGGACTCCAAAATGCGCCTCAAAAATTGCCGGAGTGTTAGGTGCGATTATTGCTACGGTGTCGCCACGACCAATACCGCGTTTGACCAAAGCGCTGGCCAGTCGTCGACAGCGTTCGGTTGTTTGACGCCAGGAATAGCACAGTTTTCCGTGGATCACTGCGGGGTGGTCCGGATACACGCGTTCGACCCGGCTCAGGAGACTCAGTGGGGTTAACGGGGCGTAATTGGCCTGATTCCGGGCTAATCCCTGTTCGTAAATGTTGGTCATGATGTGCCCGTTCTTAAAAGCGGTAAGGATAATAACCTAACGATCGCAGCAGCGGCGGTGTCTTCACTTGATCTTAAGGCGCTTTGAAACTACAATGTTGCACTGCAACAATTAAGAGTAAAATTGTGAACCAAAAGCCAAAAGTGCCGAGCAGCGATCCTGAGTTGGCGTTCAACGAGTTAATGCAGACCGTGGCCGCATCGACTCAGCAACTGATGATTGATTTTCTAGCTCATCAACCCGAAGCATTCAAGCGTGAAATTGATCAGTACATGTTTAGTAACGAATTTTTAAAAGGCATGAGTGAAATCCGGCTTGATCCCGTCACGGCGATCGAAGCTAACGTCAACTTCTGGAAAGATACCTTTGATCTTTGGGGACGAGCATTAAACGACGAACTTGGCGTTCCAGGTAAGGAAGTGGTAACGCCAGAGAAGGATGATTACCGTTTTCGCAGCAAGAGTTGGACCGAGGATCGAATCTTCGATTTTATTAAACAGTCGTACTTGCTCGTCGCTCGGTACATCATGACGTCCGTGGAGTCGGTTGAAGGCTTAGATGAAAAAAAGAAAACCCAAATTGATTTTTTTATCCAGCAGTATATCGATGGCATGGCGCCCACCAACTTTATTCTCACGAACCCTGATGTTCTTCGCCGGACGATAGAATCAGACGGTCAAAATCTTTTAAAAGGTTTTCAGAATATCCTTTCGGACCTTGAGCGAGGAGAGGGCCAGTTAAAAACTCGAATGGTTGACGCTGATGCTTTTGAGCTCGGGAAAAATGTTGCGGTGACGCCAGGGAAGATTATTTATCAAAATGAGTTGATCCAGTTGATCCAATATGAACCAACAACATCGAAAGTGAATCGCACTCCTCTTTTGATTGTTCCCCCCTGGATCAATAAATACTACATCCTCGATTTACAACCAAAAAATTCATTGATCGGATGGTTGGTCGCGCAAGGTCACACCGTTTTTGTAATTTCCTGGATCAATCCTGATAGCAATTTGGCTGAGAAAGGATTTGACGATTATCTGCTCGAAGGTCCTTTGGCAGCGCTTGATACGATTGAGACAATTACAGGCTCCTCTGAAACAAACGCAATCGGCTACTGTCTCGGCGGTACACTTTTGTCGGCAACGTTGGCCTATCTTTCCGCAATTGGAGAAAGCGATCGTGTTGCGAGTGCGACTTTTTTGGCGACGATGATTGACTTCGCGAATCCGGGAGATCTTGGCGTTTTTATTGACCACGAGCAAGTGACCAATCTCGAAACAAGAATGAATCAGGATGGCTATCTCGACGGCAGTGACATGGCGACCACCTTTAATATGCTTCGCGCTAACGATTTGATTTGGTCTTTCGTGGTCAACAGCTATCTGATGGGAGACAAGCCTCCCGCATTTGATCTTTTGTATTGGAACTCAGATTCCACGCGTATGCCCGCAAAAATGCATAGTCAGTATTTGCGAAAAATGTATCTCGAAAATAGCTTTAAGGAACCTGGCGGCATGACTGTTGCAGGAATTCCGCTCGACGTATCGTCGATTAAAAATCCAGCTTTTTTTCTCGGGACCGTTGATGACCATATTGCACCCTGGAAATCGACTTTTGGCGGTGCATCCCTGTTTAAGGGGTCGACAAAATTCGTGTTGTCAGGGTCTGGTCATATTGCGGGAGTGGTTAACCCCCCGGCGGCCAATAAATATGGGTATTGGAGTAGCCGCGAGAGGCCTAAAGGGGATCCCGATAGTTGGCATCAGAAAGCCACTTTAAAAGAAGGTTCGTGGTGGCCCCACTGGCAGCGATGGATTACTAAATACGTTGGATCAAAAGTGGTTCCCCGAAAGCCGGGGCGCAAAAAAAATTTCCCGGCCCTCGAAGCTGCGCCCGGCAGTTACGCGGCACGGCGTTTCGATTAGGCGTCATGATGCGGGTTGTTATCGACGTCGCCAAAAAACCCGCGTGCCTTTTCCCCGCCACTTCGGATCATCATATGAATACCCTGTCCAGCCTGATCCTGGCAGAGAGGCAATAACGGAGTCATTAGACCAGTCGTAAGATTTTGAAAACAGGTCGGCCGCGCCATAGTTATCCATCACAACGACTTCGAGTTGATCGTCGGCTCGAGAGGCTAGAATATCCTGAAGCTGATCGCGGTCATAGCCATCGTCCGGATCAACCGACAGTACGGTGCATGCTGCAAGCCGTCCGGCGATTTGAAGCACTCGATCGGGATCAGATTCAGCAATAATATGAGCGTTGTTGATGTTGCGACCAGAGGCTTCTTGGATCACTGAATCGGCCCATTCCATGTCCGGTTCGATGCCAATGACGGAATGAGCGCGTCGGGCAAAAAAGAGGGTTGACCCGCCCGTGCCGACTTCAATCACGTTATCGGTTGACTTCACTAATTCATCAAGGCGTTTCACCGCGCCGGGCGTCATCCACGGCACTTCGTATTCCATGGCAAATCCGCCGCTGACATAATTATCAGGAATCCTAACGGTCATAGTTTATTTCTCTAGTTTTTGTAGGGGTCTGCCGCATCTCTGAGGCCGTCGCCAAAAAAATTAAACGCCAGAATAATAACAATGACGGGTACGACGGGCAGCATCAGCCAAGGATATAGCGCGACAACGTTAATGTTTTGAGCCTCGTTTAATAATACGCCCCAACTTGTGATTGGCGGTCGTAAACCGAGACCGAGAAAGCTGAGCGCGGTTTCACCCAGAATCATTCCCGGAATTGAAAGGGAAGCGGAGGCGATCAAGTGACTCATAAAACCGGGGAGTAAGTGTCGCCCGATAATTCTCCCTGGTTTGGCACCCATTAGTTGGGCGGCAGTGCAATAGTCTTCCTCGCGAAGCGCCATCAATTTCGACCGTACTGCACGCGCAAGCCCCGTCCAGTCTAATAGGGCAAGGATTATTGTGATTCCGAGAAAAATGAGCAACGGACTCCATGTGACCGGCAAGACGGCAGAGAGTGCCATCCACAATGGAATTTCCGGAAAAGATCGAAGTACTTCAATTAACCTTTGAACCAGCGCGTCGACCCAACCCCCAAAGTATCCAGCTAATCCTCCGATCACCATTCCCAAAAAGAAACTTACTGCGATGCCAACGAGTCCGATGGTTAATGAGATTCTTGACCCATAAATGATCCTCGAAAGGAGGTCACGCCCCAATCGATCAGTCCCGAGAAGGAATAGTTCGCCTGCTTGGGACTTTGATATAAATGAATAGGTCGGAGTCGGATTGAGTGAGTCTATTCCAGGGTCATATTTCAAAGTTTCGGCCGAGGGGCATACAAAATGAAATCGTGATTCGAGTAATCCCCAGAACCGATAAGAGTCCCCTGAGCAGAAAAAACGAATCGGTTGGATTTTGTTCTCGTCGGGACTGAACTCACGTTTAAGCGTGTTCATATCCAACTTGAAGTTATAGCCATAAACAAACGGCCCGATGAATTTTCCTTCGTGAAATAGGTGAATCGCTTGCGGTGGCGCATGAATAAAACGGGTACGCGTGTGAAGATCGTAGGGCGCAAACCATTCGGCCAGAGCGGCTACCAGGTAAAAAAGAAGAAGAATGAATCCCGAAATAAGCGCGAGCCGATGTTTTTTGAGCTTCCACCACATCAATCGCCACTGCGATGCGAGATACAAAGATTCCTGATTTTTGGAGAGTTTTTCGACCGAGTACGGATCAAATGGCTCTTCAGAGACGAAATGGCGAGGCGTGGACTGACTCACTTTGATATCGACCCTTGAAGACGGATCCGTGGATCCAGAACCGCAAGAAGAAGATCTGAAACCAGCATTCCCAATACGGTCAGAATAGCGAGAAACATTAAAAAAGAACCTGCTAAATACATATCCTGGCTTTGCAGTGAAGCGATCAATAGCGGCCCGGTCGTGGGCAGCGAGAGAACAACAGCAGTCACTTCGGCTCCGGAGATGATGCTCGGAAGCAGATTGCCAATGTCTGCTACAAAAAAGTTGAGCGCCATGCGAAGCGGATATTTGCGCAGTAACTTTCCCGGCGGCAAGCCCTTGGCTTTACCTGTGGTGACGTACTGTTTCCCGAGCTCATCTAGCAGGTTTGCGCGCAGACGGCGAATCATCGCTGCGGTTCCGGAGGTGCCGATCACGATTACCGGAATCCAGAGATGCTCAAGAATTGAGAGCAACTTTTCGCTACTCATGGGTTCGTCGATAAATCTGGGATCCATTAATCCGCCGATTGAGGTTCCGAAGTAGACATTAGCGAAATAAAGCATCACGAGTGCCAGCAAAAAGTTCGGAGTTGCGAGTCCAATAAATCCGATAAACGTCAATCCATAATCACCCCAGCTGTACTGATGGGTTGCTGAGTAGATGCCGATTGGAAATGCAATTAACCAAGTAAAAACGATGGTGACAATCGAAATGAGAATGGTCAGAAACATGCGATCGCCAATAACATCGTTGACGGGCATATCGTATTCGAAAGAGTAGCCTAGATCGCCCTGCATAAAACCAAACGCCCAATCGAGATATTGTTTCCACATCGGTTGATCGAGCCCGTACTGCTCGCGAAGAAACGCGATTTTCTTTTGGTCGATGCTCTCGCCTTGAGCTTGCATCGTCGCAATATGGCTCTCAAGATAATCACCTGGCGGCAATTGAATAATGACAAACACAATCACACTGATAGCAATCAGTGTTGGGATCATCGTCAATAATCGTCTAATTGAATAGCGAAGCATTAGAGGGATCTCGATGATTTATTGTTCCAGCCAGAACGTGTCCGGTCGATACATTCCAAAATAAGCCCCGGGCGCCCAAGCATAAATACCTTCGTCTGGAACATTGCGAAGGCGGGCGTCAATCACAATCGGTTGTGGCACGGAATTCACTGTGCCGATGCTAAATACCTGCTCAGCATGAATTTTCAGCATCTCCCGCCAGGCCTCGGTGCGTTCAGCGTGGTCCGGCGCGCGCCGCCATTGCCTAAGCAGGGCCACTAGCGCTTTGACTTCGGGCAAATCCGGAGCTTGACCGGTTTGACCGCCGGTCTCAAAAAATTGCCCCCACACCGGCCATTGGGGTTGTGTCTGGTTCGTTGGCGCCAAATCAGTGGGAGGACTGTTTGAAGTCGGTAGTCCATTATCAAGACCTGTCCATATGGACATCAGTGCTTCGCCGGAATAAAGTCGTTCTCGAAATACTTCTCGCTGGGAGGGTTTCGTGAATATCTTTAAGCCCAGGTTCAGCCAGGTATCATGAATAAGCTCCATGACATCGGTTTGCTCTGTGCTTTCGCCCGCTGAATGAACCACGATCTTCAATGGACGACCACTTGGAAGAAGTCGGAGGTTTTCTTTATTGCGGGCAGTCAGGCCGATTTCATCAAGCAGGGCATTAGCCTTATCGGGGTTGTATGTGCTCCAGGCGCTGGCGTAGTCG
>Ga0233449_1002294_pt1 | contig 15399 bp, 12 predicted proteins | sample SI_124_October20_FD_183012 | JGI IMG/M metagenome (GOLD analysis project Ga0233449, IMG submission 183012) | Seawater microbial communities from Saanich Inlet, British Columbia, Canada - SI_124_October2016_200_MG | ecosystem: Environmental > Aquatic > Marine > Inlet | place: Canada: British... | reverse complement strand
TCATTCCCTGAAGGACAATGGCAAGGTTTTCAGGATTAATTCCCATGTCCTGCGCAAATGTTTCTGTGCCCGTCTCATCCATAAAAATCTTCGGCCAGATCATTTTACCGCCGTTAGCAAGCCGCGATGCCATAACCGCAAGCTGAAGTGCCGTTGTCGACACGAAGCCCTGCCCGATACCCACATTAACGGTATCACCGCCGGACCAAGGTTCGTTCGAATAGCCCCTTTTCCAATCGCTGTTTGGATTGATGCCTTTGGCTTCACTCATAATGCCAATATTAAAGCGTTCGCCAATACCAAACTTAGCCGCCATATCGTGAATTTTATCAATTCCCACTTTTACTGCAAGATCATAAAAATAAACGTCGCATGACTGGCCAAGGGCCTGAATAATATTAATTTTGCCGTGGCCACCTTTGCTCCAGCAATAAGCGGTTCTGTTGCCAATCTGGTAGCGTGAGTTACAAAAATGAGTATCTTCAACGGTGACAATACCGTCTTCCAGCGCCGCCAGCGCCACCACCATTTTAAAGGTGGAACCCGGTGAATATTGGCCTGATACCGCTTTATTAATCAGCGGCTTTCTTATATCTTCTCTGAGGGCGTCCCATTTTTTCTGGCTGATACCACCATTAAAATCATTGGGATCAAATGACGGCGTTGATGCAATGGCCAAAATTTCACCATTATGAATATCCATCACGACGACAGCAGCACTTTCATCACGCACCCTATTTGCAGCAAATTTCTGCATTTCAATATCAATGGTAAGCTTTGCCGTTTCACCGGACAGGCTATCCTGACGCGATAGTTCACGGATCACCCGGCCCAGAACATTCACTTCAACCTTGCTGTTTCCGGCGCTGCCGCGCAGTTTTTCATCAAGAACTTTTTCAATACCGTTTTTGCCGATCTTAAATTCTGGCATCTCCAGTAGCGGGTCTCCCGTGAGTTCTTCTTCGCTAACCGCACCCACATAACCGATAATATGAGCGGCCAGTTCTTTTTCCGGATAAAGGCGCGTTGTTCCCACATCCGGCTGAATACCCGGAAGGTCGGGCATATTTACATTAACATTTGAAAATGTTTCCCAGTCCAGATTACTCGCCACACTAATAGGCATAAATGATCGCTGTTTTTTGGACGCTTTTAATATCCGTTCATTATCACGCTGCGAAATTGGCACATAAGCCTTAAGCGCCTTAAGAGTATCTTCAAGCGTCTCTGTTTCTTCGGGGATCACATTGACCCGGTAATCGGTGGTGCTTGCGGCTATGGGTCGGCCGTAACGGTCAACAATATCGCCCCGCGTCGGTGCAAGTAGCCGCATACTGATGCGGTTTTGTTCGGCGAGAAGTTCATATTGACTACGGCTTGTCACCTGCAAATAATACATCCGCCCGATGAGCGCCGAAGAAAGCAGCAGCATTCCACCGCTGACCAAAGTCGCGCGGCGGGTATACATCTTCAGTTTATTTTTATCGGACGGTTTCATCTATCTACCAGTTTTCTAGTAATTCCCAATAAGCCTGTAATGATGGGATAAAATGCAATTGTTAAAAATATTTGCCCCAAAATACTCCAATAATCGAGTAATGTTTTAAAATATATTGAGGCAATCCCCCAACTTAAAAATCCAAAGCCTGACACTATCATAACAAAAACAAACCAATTAAACAAAAAATCCCGCTCAAGAAATTGTCTGCCCTGCATATAAATAAATTGTTGGACCACAATCAGTAGCAGCGGCATAAGCCCAAGCGGACTACCAAGCAGTACATCCTGCAGAAGTCCAAGAATAAAAACCACACCTATCGGCAATAATTCTGGCTTAAAAACGCTCCAGTAATAAACACCGATAAGGGTGAGGAAAGGCATTATATCACTAATCAGCGGAATTTTATAGGGCAGTACCATAATGATGATCAAAAACAGTATCGTCAAAAACGGGATAACCGCTTTAAAGCCGTATGAATTTTCTTTGCTCTGCGAAATATTTACCACTGTGCGCCCCCCTCTTCAGGTTCCAGCTCACCCTGCGCTTGAGCGTCTGCCTGGTTTAATACCGGAAACGAAGCTATTTCATATTCTATGACGCTAACATAATTAAGTCTGTTTAAATTAACCGCCGGTTCGATTTTTATTTCACCAAGTTCGGTAATTTCACTGACATTACCAACCGGAAGGTCCGGCGGGAAAATGCCGCCCATACCCGATGTTAATATTTGATCACCGACATTTGCTTTTTCATCGGGGGGCATAAATTCTATTTTCTGAAGCCCCGAATTATCACCGGCCAATATAACGTTAACGCCGGTTTCAGAAAATTTCACAGGGATTCTACTATTAATATCATTAATGATAAGTACCCTTGCCGAGTTCCCGGAAACATTAATGGTCCGGCCGACCACACCTTCTTCATTTACAACGGCATGGCCTTTTTTAACGCCATCATTTGTTCCGCTATTTATCAACATACTTTTAAAAAACGGACTATTGCTATCAGATACAATCCGCGATGCGGTTATTGTTGTTACAGTTCCGTCTTTTATTAAAAGTAGATTTTTTAAGCGAAGGTTATCTATTTCAAGTTCCGTCGATGCGATAAGCTGCCTTTTAAGGTCGGCATTTTCTTCTCGTAAAAATTCATTATCCGAAAAAACAACGGCAATACGCCTTATCCACTGCGAAAAACCCGCTGTCGCGGTTCGAGGAATATCGACAATAACAATAGCCGGAATAAACACTTCAAAAATCTGCGCTCTTGATTGTTCTATTAAATTGGTTTGACTGCGACCGAAAATAAGCAGGGCGAGCGACGCCAGTATAAAGAAGATGGCCGTAAAACGCTGTCCAAACCTCTTCATTGATAGCCTCTCTCGTTAAAAAGAAAAAATTCAGGATGCCATTTAATAAGAATCGCTTAAGACGTGCTTCAAAATATCACTTTCAAGCGAACGTCCCGTTCCAAGCGCAACACAAGTAAGTGGTTCTTCGGCAATAATAACCGATAGTCCTGTTGCTTTTCTAAGTACTTTATCAAAATCACGTAGCAGCGCGCCGCCGCCGGTAAGCACGATACCTTTATCAACAATATCAGCCGCAAGTTCTGGTGGTGTTTGCTCAAGAGCGAATTTTACACCTTCAATGATGGTGCTGATCGGCTCCGCGAGTGCCTCAGAAATTTGAAGCTGATCAATAACGATTTCTTTTGGTACACCGTTCATAAGGTCACGGCCTTTAATCGACATAGTTTGGCCAACACCGTCTTCTGGTGCAGCGGCAGTACCAATATCTTTTTTGATACGCTCAGAACTACTTTCCCCAATAAGAAGGTTATGATTACGGCGGATATAAGCGATTATAGCTTCATCCATTTTATCACCGCCAACACGAACTGATGATGAATATACAATCCCGCCAAGGGAAAGTACGGCAACCTCAGAAGTACCGCCGCCAATATCAACGATCATTGATCCCGTTGGTTCCGTCACCGGAAGTCCAGCACCGATCGCCGCTGCCATTGGTTCCTCAATTAAAAATACGCGCCGTGCACCCGCTTCAAGGGCACTATCACGGATCGCTTTACGTTCCACCGGCGTTGAGCCGGACGGCACACAAATTACAATTTGCGGACTAGCGAGCATACTGCGGTTATGAACTTTACGAATGAAGTCTTTAATCATCGCTTCCGCGACTTCGAAATCGGCAATAACACCGTCACGAAGTGGTCTGATCGCTTCAATGTCGCCAGGTGTGCGGCCGAGCATCATTTTCGCTGCTTCACCGACCGCCAGCACTTCTTTAACACCGCCAACGGTCTTAAGTGCGACTACAGATGGTTCATTTAAGACGATACCCCGTCCCTTAACATAGACGAGCGTGTTAGCTGTTCCCAGATCGATTGCCATATCTGATGAAAACATGCCTAGAATTTTTTCAAACATTCAAATTTTGCCTTTGCCGCCTGTTTGCGGATATTTAATTTTTATTGGATACGCAAACTTATAATATGGTTGTATTAACATACTATTATGATTGCAAATTAATTATCGGAATTTGAGACATAAAGATAATATAAAAGGCTTTTAAAGTCGATTATGGGCAATTTTAGGGCAATGTATCAAAAAAATGATCATTGCCCTAAATTAAATAAGCCCTTAAGCCGTTAATTCTTCTGGCTTGTTTTTCTCTCTTTTGACCAGCAATTTATTTATTGCACTAAGATAAGCCTTGGCTGAAGCCACCAATGTATCCGTATGTGCCGCGTGGCCATTAACCGTTTTACCATCATCGGAAAGGCGCACCGTCACTTCGGCCTGAGCGTCCGTTCCTTTGGTCACTGCATGCACTTGATAAAGCTCTAGTACCGGCTCACCATCAACAAGCGATGCAAGGGCAAGAAACGCCGCATCAACCGGTCCGTTGCCTTCAGAATGAACTTCCTTAATTTCACCTTCCGAGACGATTTCAAATGTGGCACTGTTTGGAACGCCTTTGTCACAGACAAATTTCCATGATGTGATCTGCATTCCTTCATTATCGCGCATGCCGTCATCAACGATGGAAATAATATCTTCATCGTAAACAACTTTCTTGGCATCGGCTAGATCTTTAAACTGCTCAAAAGCACTCAGAAATTTGTTATTGCCAAGTACGTAACCAAGCTCTTTTAATTTTTCACTAAAAGCATGACGGCCGGAATGTTTGCCCATCACCAACGTTGATTTACCAAGCCCAACGGATTCAGGGGTCATTATTTCGTAAGTTTCGGCATTTTTAAGCATACCGTCCTGATGAATACCGCTTTCATGTGCAAAGGCATTGGCACCAACGATCGCTTTGTTATGCTGAACGTTAAGCCCTGTGACCGATGATACTAAATGGGATATCTTAGTGATATTTTCTGTGACAATCCCAGTCGTATAAGGAAGCACGTCTTGACGCGTTCTAAAAGCCATCACAACTTCTTCAAGGGCCGCATTGCCCGCGCGTTCACCAATGCCATTTATCGTGCATTCAATTTGCCGCGCACCACCTTCAACGGCAGCGATAGAATTGGCGACCGCAAGTCCCAAATCATTATGACAATGGGTTGAGAAAATCGCTTTATCGGAATTTGGCACATTTTCAATAATTTTTCGCATCATGCGCGTATATTCAACGGGCGTCGTATAACCTACCGTATCGGGCACATTAATGGTTGTCGCGCCGGCTTTAATCGCCGTTTCAATGGAACGGTAAAGATAATCTTCATCCGTTCTTGTGCCATCTTCGCATGACCATTCCACGTCATCACATAAATTACGGGCATAGGATACGCTCTCTTCAATTTTTGAAAGCACCTTTTCTGGTGACATCTGAAGTTTATGTTCCATATGAAGCGCACTTGTTGAAATAAAAGTGTGAATGCGCGGGCGTTTTGCACCGCGAAGCGCTTCCCATGCCCGGTCTATATCTTTTATTGAGGCACGTGCAAGTGAACAAACGGTTGTTTCTTTTAAAAGCGCGGAGATTTGCGAGATGGCATTAAAATCACCATTTGATGCAATAGCAAATCCCGCTTCAATTACGTCTACACCTAGTAGCTCAAGTGCTTCAGCAACACGCAATTTTTCGTTCAACGTCATCGAGCAGCCAGGTGACTGCTCCCCGTCTCTTAATGTAGTATCAAATATTACTACCCTGTTCTTATCTCTAGTCATTGACTTAAGTCCTTTGAATTCTATTAAAATATTCTATCATATTTCCGAATATTACAAATAAAAAATATCATGAAAATTCGGCGTTATAGGATTTTCTCCCCTAAACGCTCGCTGAAAATCAGCTTTAAATGGTAAGCGTTCAGGGGCGACTAAGTCGACCCAGACCGAGCAGGAGGATTGAAGCAAGCAAAATATTCGCAGCGGAAATAATATTCCGTGCGGTGATAAATCTTTGAGTATTTAAATTATGATTGTTCATAATACTTCTTTGCTCATATGCTTCGTTAAATTTCCTTTTAACGCCAAAAAGTTAATTTGTGAATAAAAAAATTATTTTTTTACAATATCAAGTAACCGGTCTAGGAACCGCTCACAGGCTTTCATCTGCGAAATATCAATATATTCGTCGGCCTTATGGGCCTCGTTAATACTGCCCGGACCACATACCACCGCAGGAACACCGCCTTTTTGATAAAAAATACCGGCTTCTGTACCGTATGAGACAACATGGGTTGAATTTTGTTCCGCCAAATGTTTAACGAGCACTTCTGCCTCTGAACCTGTTTCTGGGAAAAGACACGGTACTTTTGCCAGATAATCGGTTTTTACATCTCCGTATTCATCTGATTTTTCTCTCATCTTTGGCAGTATGGTCCCCTCAATAAATTGGCAGTAGCGGTTATAAACTTCATCCTCATCTGTGCCGGGTATTGGTCTATAATCCCATTCTATTTCGCAGTAATTTGGCGTGATATTCGCGGCCGTTCCCCCTTTTATCCTGCCAACATGCACCGTGGCATAGGGTGGGTCATACCCTTCGACATCCGTTGGCCTGCCCCTCATTTCTTGTTGAATATCATCAATAAAAATAACTATTTCGGCAGCGTAACTAATTGCATTAACGCCGCGGTCAGTACTTGAATGATTTTCATGACCATAAACTTTGGTCAGTAAATGACGGATCCCTTTATGACTATTGACCACCTTCATGGATGTTGGCTCGCCAACGATACAGGCCCGTGGCTTTACGGGTATATCATTGACCACATCAACAAGACTATGAACGCCAGTACAGCCCGTTTCCTCATCATATGAAAAGGCCAGATATATTGGCTCTTTAAGATCAGCATTAACAAAGTCAGGGATTTTTGCTAAGACACAGGCGATAAAACCCTTCATGTCGCATGTTCCCCGGCCATATAATTTGTCGCCTTTTTCGGTCATATCAAAGGGTTCGCTTGCCCAGTTCTGTCCTTCAACCGGCACAACATCCGTATGCCCACTAAGCATAATTCCTGGCACATCTTGTGGCCCGAACACTGCCAACAGGTTTGCTTTATTTTCATGGGAATCTTTTATAAGAGTGGATTTAATTCCAATTTCAGCCAGATAATTTTCAATGAAATGAATGAGTTCCATATTGGGTTTAGAACTAGTCGTATCAAAACCAACAAGTTTCTGAAGTAATTCCTGTGAAGACATTTTATTCATTAACGGGCCCAGAATTTTGGTGAGAAAAGAACAAGTACTGCGAAAAGCTCAAGCCGGCCGAGCAGCATACCAAAAGTAAGCAGCCACTTGGAAATATCAGGCAGCTCCTGAAATGTACCTGACGGGCCAATAATCGGACCAAGGGCAGGACCAACATTAGCCATAGCAGTAGCAGCACCGGATACGGCCGTGACAAAATCAAGACCCGTTAAGGCCAGACATAAAGACAGAATAATGAAACAGACCACAAACAGGAACAGATAAGAAAGAACAGAACCCGTAACACTTTCATCAATAGGGCCATCATTATAACGAGGCATAAAAATACCGTTTGGCCGAAGGAGCTTTTTAAAGTGAGCCGTACACATAGAAATCAGCACCTGAAAGCGGAATATTTTTATACCACACGATGTTGAACCAGCACATCCACCAATAAACATAATAAAGAAGAAAATCATCAGCGGCATAGCACCCCACGCCGTATAATCCGCCGTCGCATAGCCTGTACCGGTCAGGATAGAAACCACATTAAATGTCGTATAGCGCAGCGCTTCTTCGAAATTATAATAATCATGAAGCCATACCCACACTGTCATAAATGCCACAAGAAGAAGCAGTAATGCAATAAACCAGCGCACTTGGCTATCGTGATAAAATCCACGGGTCTGGCCACGTAAAAGTCTTAAATACAATAGAAAAGGCAGACTTCCCACTATCATAAAGATGGTCACCGTATAATCAATCAATGCACTGTCAAAGTGGCCAATTGATCCATCGGATGTGGAAAACCCTCCGGTGGCAATTGTCGTAAACGAATGGCAAACCGCTTCAAAAGGGGTCATTCCCGCCAACCAGAAAGTCACTGCGCATATAATTGTAAGTGCCACATAAAGCAGTGATAAAGCCGATGCGAGCTGAGTCGCCCGCGGCAGTAATTTATCCGAAACATCAAAGCTTTCAATTTTAAAAAGCTGCATTCCTCCTACTTGCATGATCGGCAAGATAGCCACTGCCATCACAACAATACCTACGCCACCAAACCATTGAAGCAAACTGCGCCAAAGCAGTATACCAGGCGGAGCATTATCAAGTCCAGTTATCACCGTAGAACCAGTTGTTGATATGCCTGACATGGCTTCAAAATAAGCGTCAGTATAACTTAAGGAAAGCTCAGAAAATACGAATGGCAAAGCGCCGAACGCGGGCATAAGAACCCACGAGACAAAGGTAAGCAAAAAGGCCTGCTGAACATTAAATTCATCATATTCGCCCCGGTTACTGAGATAAAGAGAACTACCGAAGAAAACAACTATTCCTGATATGAGCGCAAAAACCTGCCAGTCGGGATTGCCAACTGCCAAATCGACTATAACCGGAAGTAGCATACCAAAACCAATAATGAGCAGGAATATTCCAGATACCATCCAGATCGGACGAAAATCTACCAAATTACTCGCCCCTCCTTCATTCGTTATCCTCCCAGTGAATTAAGCGGGCCAACAACAGCCAAAAATTCACGGCGGGTTTTTTCATCTTTACGGAACGCCCCGGCCATACGGCTGGTGACCATAGATACGCCGTCTTTATTTACACCGCGTGTGCTCATACATTCATGAGTTGCTTGTATCACAACACCAACTCCGAGCGGATCAAGAATATCCTGAATACAGTCAGCAATCTGCGCCGTCATTTTTTCCTGAACTTGTAATCTTTTGGCATAGGTTTCAACAACGCGGGCAAGTTTACTAATACCAACCACTTTATTTCTTGGCAGATAACCAATATGGGCGCGACCAATAATCGGCGCCATATGATGTTCACAGTGTGATGAAAAAGGAATGTCGCGAAGCACCACCATTTCATCATAGCCACTAACTTCCTCAAATGTGCGTGAAAGAATTTGGTGAGGATCCTGATCATAACCGCAATAAAATTCATCGTAAGATTTGACAACACGCTTTGGTGTATCGGCAAGCCCTTCACGGGTCGGGTCTTCACCTGCATATTTAAGTAATGTGCGAACGGCCCTCTCGGCCTCTTCTCTACTCGGTTTATCAGCCATGATTAATGTACCTGTCTATTGTCGCTTGGAACATCAAGTGAGAAAGCCGGTATATCAACATCGAAATGCGAGCCGTCAATAGCACTCATCTTATAACTTCCTACCATAAATCCAGATGATGTCGAAAGTGGAGCACCGCTGGTATATTCAAACGCCTCGCCCGGCTCCAGTATTGGTTGCTCGCCAACCACACCTTCTCCTTCGACCTCATGGGTTTGACCATTGCCATCGGTTATCACCCAGTGACGCCGCTCTAACTTAACCGTGTCCAGGCCTTTATTTTCAATTTGCACCTGATAACCCCAGACATAATGACTTTCTTCCGGCTCAGATTCCTGATCAAGATAAAAAGGCTCAACCGAAACACCGATATCATTGGTAATGGTTTTATATATTTTTTTATCGTCCATAAGTAAACTCTACAGTCCTGCGATTTTTGCTGCTCTGGCAAAATCCTCGATTAAATCATCGGCATGCTCAAGACCAACGGAAAGGCGAAGCATGCTATCTGTTATTCCCATTTCAAGGCGCGCACTCTCCTCAACCGATTTGTGGGTCGTACTTGCAGGATGGGTCATCAAGCTTTTTGCGTCTCCTATATTATTGGAAATATCAGTAACTTCCAAAGCATTTAAAAATTTAAATGCTTGCTCACGACCTTGTGGCAAAAACATTGTCACTACGGAACCACCGGCAGTCATCTGCTTTTCTACCAGATCACGCTGTGCAAAATCAGAAAATCCCGGATAATTCACTCTTTCAAAAACCTTGAGATCACGAAGGGCGTGGGCCACTTTAACGGCGTTTGAGCACATTTTATCAACGCGAAGATCCATAGTTTCCATACCTTTAAGCATAACCCAGGCATTAAAGGGGCTCATGTTAGGGCCGGTATGGCGAATATAAGGAAGGATTTGTTCATCCATAATTTCATCTGATGTTAGAATACATCCGCCAAGGCAGCGGCCTTGACCATCAATATGTTTGGTCGATGAATAAATAACAATATCCGCCCCCATCTCCATCGGCTTTTGAAGTAGTGGTGTGGCAAACACATTATCAATAACCACAAGCGCATCATTTTCATGGGCGACCGTACAAACAAATTCAATATCGACAATATCAAGGGTCGGATTGGCGGGTGATTCTAAAAAGACTGCCGTGGTGTTTGGACGGAAAGCATTTTTCCATGCTTCATTGTCATCACCATCAACAAGCGTGCAGCTAACACCGAATTTGGCAAGAATAGTTTCAATGAACACCCGGCATGATCCAAATAGTGTTTTACTGGAAACCACATGATCACCTGCTTTTACAATAGAAAGCATCGCCGAACTCATTGCCGCCATACCGGTCGCCGTTGAACGGGCGCACTGCGCCCCTTCGATCAGGGCCATTTTATCTTCAAACATGGCACATGTTGGATTGCGCAGACGTGAATAAGTATACCCGTCCTGCTCACCTTCAAAACGTGCAGCAGCATCCTCGGCACAGTCATAGGCATATCCAGATGTCATGAACATGCTCTCACTGGTTTCGCCAAGTTCACTTCTATAGGTACCGCCGCGCACCAATTTGGTTTGCAGACGCCACTTATCCGTTATGTTTCTATTTTGCCCTGTGTCTCTTTTCATAGTCCAATACCTTAAGTCATAGCTTCAATTGATTATGATGCAAAAGCGATCATAATTCTACCAAAGAAAGCTAATTACTACAGGATGCCCCACCAAGTACACAAAAAGTTGAGCAAAAGGGGTGATTTAAGGAAACATTTCTACGCGCCGAGGTTAAATCAGCGCCCATATTGAACTGCTGATCGTAAGGAAGAAGCGTGCAAGCCATGATCGCAGGCTTGTCTTCTCCTCTATGTTTTACAATCATTCGCGAAGACGAACACATCATATGATCCGGGTTCACATTTAAAATTTCCCAGCAGTCAGTGGTAATTTCAACAACATCTTCCTGCTCACCCATTTCCGGGAATAATATAAGGGCGTGGGGATTATAAGCATCAATCTTAATACCGAGCTTCGCAAATAAATCCGCGTAACCCAGCCTCAGTTTATTGTCGTCTTCATGGGTGAATGTCCGTCCGGCAACATGAACATCAAAGCCATTATCGCCTAACCATTTAAGGCCTTTAATCATCGGCTCCCAACTTCGCTCGCCGCGCTCTTTCTGGTGAATTTCTTTTGCAAAATGATCCGTAGATACCCGCAGCGCCAATTGACCCGGAAATTTTTTATTTAAGTCGGACAATGCCTTCTCGTGGCGCATCATCGGTCGCATAGCATTGGTCAGCACAAGCATCTTAAATCCTCGGGCCATGGCGCTCCCCATAATTTTTATAATATCCGGGTTCATAAAGGGCTCGCCGCCGGTAAGACCAATTTCTGACACAGAAATATTCTGATCCCTTATCTCATCAAGATAGCTCAGCACTTCCTCGTGAGTGATATAAGTAAGCTCATCGTTCTTTGGTGAGCTTTCAATGTAACAATTTACACATTCAAGATTACACAGTGTCCCCGTGTTAAACCACAGTGTTTCCAGTGATTTAAGCTTAACGTGGGCACGTGCGTTACCATCGCGGGTCATTTTAGGATCTAAAAATTTACCTGAGTAGCTATTGTATTTGTCCATATTGCCATTATATAGAAAAATTGATAACAACAACATGAATTAAAATAAAGTTTTTGTGATCAATTGTGGATCTTCCACGCGACTATTAAATGGAATTAGATGAATAAGTTTGTATTATTTTTGGCACTATTTTCTCTATCGGTAGCGAACGTTGCACCGATTGGCCATGCTATGGATTCTGCAAAAACTGAAAGCAGCTCAACTTATAACGTCTTTCATACAGAAACGCTGGATAAAGAAGGCGCAGAAGAAAAAATTCTATTTGATTTTTCATACAAACATTCCTCTGAAGTGGCCAGATCGGGCCATCTCCTTCATGATATATTTTCCACCCCTCCTGAACGATTTTACCTTCCCTACGAGCCTCCCATCGCATAATTCGTGAGCCAATCCGGTTCGTAAATTTTAGAATAATTATTAATAAAAGACGCATTTTATATGAAAAGTGCGCAATTTAGGGCAATATAAACTGTCCTTAAAATCGTTTGAAAGGAAAATAAAATGGATTTAACAGCTCACTGGGTCGGCATCGCCGCCATTGTTGTGTTTGTCCTGTCGTATTCACTGGTTATCGCCGAGGAATATTTACATTTAAAAAAATCAATCCCGGTCATTTTTGGTGCCGGGGTCATCTGGGTGATCGTAGCCGTTCAGTATATGAACGACCCTACCCACGCCACAGAAGAAGCCATCAAGCATCTACTGATTGAATTTGGTGAGCTGTTCCTCTTTCTGCTCGCCGCTATGACCTACGTAAACTCCATGAATGAGCGCGGTGTATTTGACACGCTTCGGGTTTGGCTTGTGCGTCATAATTTTAGCTACAGGCAGCTTTTCTGGATCACCGGCGCTATGAGCTTCTTTCTCTCGCCGATCATTGATAATCTGACGACTGCGCTGGTTATGTGCGCCGTTATCATGGCCGTGGGACGGAACAATAATAAATTCGTTAGCATCGGCTTTGTCAATATCGTCATCGCCGCAAACGCCGGCGGTGCCTTTAGTCCGTTTGGTGACATTACCACACTGATGGTATGGCAAACCGGAGTTGTTGACTTCTGGACATTCTTTAACCTGTTCCTGCCTAGTGTTGTCAATTACATCATCCCGGCTACGATAATGTCGTACTTTGTCAGCACAGATAGCCCATCTGTCGATAACAATGAAACGGTCATTATGCAGCGCGGTGCAAAAAGAATTATACTACTTTTCGGTCTTACCATTGTAACAGCGGTATCGTTCCATAGTTTCCTTCATATTCCACCGTTCCTCGGCATGATGGTTGGCCTGGCATATCTAAAAGCGTTTGGTTATTATCTGCAAAAATCACATATTGAAGCAGTCGTTAAAATGCCCGGCGAGAATATGGGTGTCGGTGAAGTCGGTGATACCCGTAAGTTTGATAGCTTTCGCGAAATTGCCCGTGCCGAGTGGGATACGCTACTGTTTTTCTTTGGCGTGATTATGTGTGTTGGCGGTCTTGGTTTTATCGGCTACCTCGCCCTTGCATCAGAATTGATGTATGTGCAAATGGGACCGACATTTGCCAACATCATGGTTGGTTTCTTATCGGCGATTGTCGATAATATCCCGGTAATGGTTGCCGTGCTGCAAATGGAGCTAACCATGGATACATCACAGTGGCTACTGGTTACCCTGACCGCAGGTGTTGGTGGCAGCTTGCTTTCCATTGGCTCCGCCGCCGGTATCGCCCTTATGGGGCAATCCCAAGGCAAATACACCTTCTTCGGCCACCTAAAATGGACCCCGGTAATAGCCCTAGGCTACGGCGCGAGCATCTGGGTACATTTATGGCTCAATGACCGTTTCGTTGGTGTCATGCCCTAAAATTTATTCACGGTGGGCGCGCATTATGTGCCCACCGTTTCTTTTTATTTGCAATTATACAAATTTTACACATAAGATAACCCCATAAAAAAGATTCACAAAAATCCTTAATACGGGGCAGATCATGTCATACATTCGCTTAATTCTTATCGCTTCCTTCGCTATTATTTCAACTTCAGTCAGCCAACTATCAATGGCCCAGCAATCATCGGTTAATCCCGAACTGTTCCAGGCAATGAAATACCGCAGTATTGGGCCTTACCGTGGTGGGCGGGTGACGACGGTTTCTGGTGTCTGGGGTGACGCAAGGACTTATTATATGGGGGCGACCGGCGGCGGGGTTTGGAAAACGACCGATGCGGGGATTACGTGGCATAATATTTCTGATGGGTTTTTTAATACGACTGGCATTGGTGCAATCACAGTGGCGAAATCGGATGTGAATATCCTTTATGTCGGCACGGGTGAAAGCCCGGTGCGCGGGGTAAAAACATCGCACGGTGACGGTGTTTATAAATCAATGGACGCCGGTAAAACATGGACCCATATGGGGCTTGAAGCAACACGCCATATCAGCCGCATCTATGTTCACCCTGATAATCCCGATCTGGTTTATGTGGCGGCGCAGGGTAACCCATGGGGGCCAAATGAAGAGCGCGGCATGTACCGCTCTAAAGATGGCGGCGTGACATGGGAGAAAATACTTCATGTTAATGATGAAAGCGGCATTGTTGATTTAACCGTCAGTGAAGAAAACCCGCGCATCATGATGGCCACATCATGGGAATTTAATCGTAAGCCGTGGGTGGTGGTGAGCGGCGGCCCGGGAAGCCGGGTTTATAAAACCACAGACGGCGGTGATAACTGGAAAGAAATCAATGACGGCCTACCCGAACTAAAAGGCAAAATGGGTATCGCCATGGCGGCGTCCGATCACAATATCGTTTATATCGCCATTGATGCCCTTGACGGCAAAGGCGGCGTTTACCGATCGGGCGATGGCGGCGAAAGCTTTAAACAAGTGAGCGACGATGGCAGGACACACGCCAGAGCATGGTATTACCTTCATATCTACGTCGATCCCAATGATGCTAATGAAGTCTATGTCCTTAACGGCGGGCTTATGAAATCAATCGATGGCGGTGCGACTTATGACACGATCCGCGCTCCCCATGTTGATCATCATGCGCTGTGGTTTAATCCGAATGACAGCAGCAACTTTATTAACGGTAATGACGGTGGTGCCAACATCACCTTTAACGGCGGTGATACATGGTCATCGATTATGAACCAGCCAACGGCGCAAATTTACCGCGTTATCACTGATAATCTGTTTCCTTATAATATTTATGGATCGCAACAAGACAGCAACGCTATCACTATAAAATCAGAAACCTTATCAGGCGGTATTGGTGAGCGGCATTGGTTCAGTCTCGGCAGCGGTGAAAGTTCAACCATCGCCATGGACCCTGAAAACCCGCGCTTCGTTTACAGCACCTATTTCGCCAGCATGATCGGCGAATGGGACAGTGAAACGGATAATTACCGCGATGTGCGTCCTTATCCGGAACGTGTAACAGGTGAGCAGCCAAAGAATTTAAAACTGCGCGCGAATTGGAACAGCCCGGTTATTGTATCACCGCATGA
>Ga0233449_1002293_pt1 | contig 15403 bp, 11 predicted proteins | sample SI_124_October20_FD_183012 | JGI IMG/M metagenome (GOLD analysis project Ga0233449, IMG submission 183012) | Seawater microbial communities from Saanich Inlet, British Columbia, Canada - SI_124_October2016_200_MG | ecosystem: Environmental > Aquatic > Marine > Inlet | place: Canada: British... | reverse complement strand
TCAATCTATTTTGAAGGCAGATTAGACGACGTGTTGGATATTTAAACTATGCCAGTGACACGGAATTCTGAACACCCTCTTCCAGCAACGTTCTGGCTTTATTCACAGGGGCGGCAAGGATATACTTCCTGTCGCCCCGACCTTTTCTGGCCCGACCCCCCGTTTCATCGCACACGCCGGGCCCTGCGATATCCAACAATAATTGAGGTATTTGAAATGACTTCCCCCGTCTCCTTTTCCAAACGTGGTGCCATCGGCATTGTGACCGTCAACAATCAACCTGTTAACGCCCTGTCCCAGGCCGTGCGCCAGGGTATTCAGGACGGTGTCAATGAAGGGGCCGCAGATGCGGATGTCAAAGCGATTATCATAATCGGCGAAGGCCGAACCTATATGGCTGGTGCCGACATCACCGAGTTCGGCAAACCACCTATGGACCCGTCCTTGCATGCTGTCATAGAGACGATTGAGGACACCAACAAGCCGGTCATTTCTGCCATTCACGGGACAGCCCTGGGCGGTGGACTGGAAACAGCTCTGGCTTGTCATTACCGCTGTGCCGTTGCCTCCGCCAAAGTTGGATTGCCGGAAGTTAACCTTGGTATCCTGCCAGGTGCTGGCGGCACCCAGCGCCTGCCTCGTCTGGTCGGTGTGGAAAAAGCCCTGGACATGATGACAACGGGCAAGCCCATCGGGGCAAAGGAAGCTTTGGCCCAGGGTGTTATTGATCATATTGTTGACGGTGATTTGCTGGATGGCGCCGTGGCCTATGCCGAGCAGGTTGTGGCGGAGGGCAAACCACTGGTTCGCGTGCAAGACCTGGATGACAAGATCGCACCTGCCCGCGGAAATGATGAAATCTATGACAATTATCGCAAAAGTATCGCCCGTCGTGCTCGCGGCTTTTTTGCCCCGGACCAGATTATTGATTGCGTAAAAGATGCCGTGAACCTGCCCTTTGCCGAGGGTCTGAAGATGGAGCGTGAACGCTTTGTCAAATGCATGGAGTCTTCGCAGTCTTCCGGTCTGATGTACGCCTTCTTCACCGAGCGTGCTGCCAATAAGATTCCTGATATCCCCAGGGATACGCCCCTGCGTGATCTGAAAAAGGTCGGCATTATCGGCTGTGGCACCATGGGAGGCGGCATTGCCATGAACTTTGCCAGTGCCGGCATTCCGGTGACCATTCTGGAAATGTCTGAAGAAGCCCTGGAACGCGGCATTGGCATTATCAAGGGCAACTATGCAGCCACGGTAAAAAAAGGTCGCTTGTCCCAGGAACGCATGGATGCGGCCATGGGTAATATTACCGGCACGAACAACTATGAAGACCTGAGCGACGTCGACATGGTGATCGAAGCAGTATTCGAAGAAATGGACGTCAAGCACAAGGTCTTTGCTCGCCTCGATGAAGTTTGTAAACCAGGGGCAATCCTAGCCACCAACACATCCGGTCTGGATGTCAACGCGATAGCCGACGGGACCTCGCGCCCCGGCGATGTCGTTGGCTTGCACTTCTTCTCACCCGCAAATGTCATGCGCTTGCTGGAAGTTGTCCGCGGTGCCAAGACAGAAAAAGACGTGCTCGCCACAGTTATGAAAATGACAAAATCCATTGGCAAGATCGGCGTGATGGTTGGTGTTTGTGAAGGCTTTGTCGGCAACAGGATGCTTGGCCCATACTTAAGAGAAGCTAACTTCCTGATCGAAGAAGGTGCGACACCATCACAAGTTGATGCCGCCGTCTATAACTTCGGTCTGGCGATGGGCCCCTTCACCATGAGTGATTTGGCCGGTAATGATGTCGGCTGGCGTATCCGCAAGGGCAAGGCCGGAGAGCGTCGCAACGATGTGCGGTATTCCGATGTGGGCGACCGAATTTGCGAACAGGGCTGGTTTGGCCAAAAGACGCAGCGGGGTTGGTACATCTACGAAGAAGGCAATCGCACACCAAAGCCTGACCCCGAAGTCGAAGCCATCATTCGCCAATCCGCCGCAGAAAAAGGCATCGAACAGCGCGAAATTTCGGATCAGGAAATCATCGAACGCTGCTTCTATTCCATGGTCAATGAAGGTGCCAAAATTCTCGAAGAAGGCATGGCAATCCGTGCCAGTGATATCGATGTGATCTGGCTCAACGGCTATGGTTTCCCAAGTTATCGCGGCGGCCCCATGATGTGGGGAGATACTGAAGGTCTGGCGAATATCGTTGATCGCCTGAAGCATTATCAGGCAGAACATCCCGGACCGTTCTGGGAAATTTCACCCTTGTTGATCCGTCTGGCCTCCGAAGGCAAGACATTCGCTGACTTCGACAAGGAATAACCGGGAGCTTATGACATGTCCGTGAGCAAGCATTTTTCGGCGACTTATGCTGAGGCACGGGATAAATTCCTGGCTTCAGCCAAAGCGACAAACGCCCTGATCGAGAGCTGGGCGCACCCCATGAAGGGTCCGGATGGTGGCGATCTGGCTATGGACATTGCCTGGTACGGCCCACGTGATGCAAAGGGCCTGCTGGTCATGACCTCCGGCACTCACGGGGTTGAGGGCTATTGTGGTTCGGGCATCCAGATCGGGCTAATGGAAAATGGAATACCTGACTCATTGCCGGATAATATGGCTTTGTTGATGGTTCATGCCCACAATCCGCACGGCTTCGCCTGGCAACGCCGGGTCACGGAAGACAATGTTGATCTGAACAGGAACTTTCGTGACTTTGCGACCGTTGAGAAAAATGCGGCCTATGCCGAAGTTCATGACCTGTTGATCCCGGCTGACTGGGATGGGCCTGCCCGTGAAGCCGCCGACAAGGCCATTGCGGAATATATTCAATCCCGGGGAATGCCGGCTTTTCAGCAAGCGGTTGGCCAGGGTCAGCATGATTTTGCGGACGGTTTGTTCTATGGCGGGATCGAGCCCACATGGTCGCGCATCAATATAGAAGCGATGGCACAGGAATATTGCAGTCAGGCAAAGGATGTCGCCTTGCTGGATTTACATACCGGTCTTGGTCCCCGTGGCTATGGTGAAATGTTGTTTGTCGACAAGGGTTTTGACGACGAGTGGGATCGGGTCAGGGCCTGGTATGGCGAAGACGAAGTGCGCTCGCCCTCACGCGGAACATCTGTTTCAACGCCGGTTACCGGCACCATCGACGGCGGCTATCGTCCGGCCATTGGTGACGCGAACTTTACCGGTTGCGCCATTGAATACGGCACCTTGCCCCAACCTGAAGTTATCGGTGCACTGCGGGCTGATCACTGGCTCTATGCCCATGGTGAACTGGATTCCGATCAGGGACGTCAAATCAAGAAAGACATCCGCGCGGCCTTCTTCGGTGAAGATGAAAAATGGCAGCAAGATGTCTATGATCGCGGTCTGTGGGCCACACAAAAGGCGCTGGCCGGTCTGGCGAACGAATAATCGACGTCATGCCGGACTTGATCCGGCATCTACGCCTGGACCCTGTGGGATGTGATTAATCCAAAGGCGTAGACCCCGTATCGAGCACGGGGTGACATTAAAGAGAGCCACTTCCTTTTCAGAAGAAAATTAAAGCCCCAGAAGCTTCTTCGCGTTTTCCTTCAGGATCAGGGGACGAACATCGTCCTTGATATTGATCTGTTCAAAATCTGACATCCAGCGGTCGGGCGTGATCGCAGGCCAGTCTGATCCGAACAACACCTTGTGCTTCAGCATCGTGTTGGCATAGCCCACAAGATTTGCCGGAAAGTATTTTGGTGACCAACCGGACAAGTCGATATAGACATTGGGTTTCAGCGAGGCGATGGACAGGGCCTCGTCCTGCCATGGAAAAGATGGATGGGCCATGATGATCGGCATATCGGGAAAATCGACAGCGACATCATCAAGATAAACCGGATTGGAATATTTAAGCCGCATGCCCATCTGCCCGCGCATGCCGGCACCGACACCGGTCTGACCTGTATGGAACAGGCTTATGGCCCCTTCGTCCTGGATGGCTTCGTACAAACCATAGGCGCTGCGGTCATTGGGGTAAAAACCCTGCATGGTCGGGTGAAACTTGAAGCCGCGGATCCCGAATTCCCTGACCAGGCGGCGGGCTTCGCGGGCACCTAACTTGCCTTTGGCTGGATCGATGGAGGCAAAGGGGATCATGATGTCGTCATTTTCGGCCGCGATCCGTGCGACTTCTTCGTTGGAATACCGCCGGAAGCCTGTTTCACGCTCGGCATCCACCGGGAAAATCACACAGCCGATCTTACGTTCGCGAAAATATCCGGCTGTTTCATTCATGTCAGGCGGATAACTGCGGCCGGTATGGAAATATTTACCCATGCCAGCCTGAAATTCGTTGTAGCCGTCATCGCGCGTGTCGCAGCAAGGCTCTTCAGCGTGGGTGTGGAAATCAATGGCGACCAGATCGTCAATGTTCATGTTTGTTACTTTTCAGGACATAAAATTCAGGGGCGTAAGTCGACCTACAGGCTATCTCCCGTCCCGGATCAGGTCAATCAAGCCGGTTGATCAATCCCGTACATTCCTGATGTCATATCATTCCAGTTCATTTCCAATGTCATATGATGTCATTTATTGACACTTTACAGACATTCCAGAGACAAGGGGCTGTGGTTGTATATGATCGTCGGCCCATATCGTTTTCGGGACCGGAACAGAACGTATCTGGATCAATCCGACTGTTTCGACCTCTGCCAGTTAGTCTGGCGGCGGGCAATTGTGTTCTGTTTCTTGAGTATGGGTGGTAGATTTTGGTCAAATGCGTAGGAGATCTGTTATTTCGAACGAAGGAAATAATAGCACCGCTCAAGGTGCGGTCAGGCGGTTGACGGATATAACACGCCTTACAGCCGATCTGATCTGGGAGACAGATAAAGCTCACCGAATTGTGCAGCTGTCTGACAACGCCCAGGAGCATCTGGGACGCCATTGGTCAGAGTTTCTTGGTTTGACGATTGCAGAAGTCATCAGGCCGGACGACAGCAATTCGGACGGGGAGTGGCCGCAGGAACGGCGGCCGTTCCGTGAGCGCAATTTTACCTATCTTCATCCAAACGGCGAAAAGCGTTTATTCCAGATCAGCGCTTTGCCGGTATTTGACGATCATACGGGTGAATTTGAAGGTTTAAGGGGGATCGCCAAGGACATCACAAAACTGGCAGCACAGGATAAAGAGCTGGCCGAATACCGCGATAACCTTGAAAAACTCGTTGAATCACGGACAGCAGATCTTGAATTTGCCAATCAACAAAAAACTGATGCGATCCGGAACCTGGAAATCAGGACCAATGAACTGGAAGCCAGTCAAAAGTCCCTGAATGTTGCCGGGGAACAACTGGAAAGCGCTGTCCAGAGCTTCGCGAACGGTTTCATGCTGTTCGATGCAGAAGACAAATTTGTCATCGCAAATGATTATTTCTATCACGCGTATCCTGAAATGCGTTTGTTCTATGTGCCGGGGATGCATTTTGAAACGTTGGTACGCGAACTGGAAAAGCTGGGTCTTTATGGAGGTGATCCCGTCGACGCAGAAGATCGAATTCAATTGAGAATGTCCCGGTTTAGATCCGGCGAACCATACGAGTATCGAAGCCGTTCGGGCAGATGGTTCCAGACGAACCATTACAAAACGAGATTTGGCGGTACCGCTCTGGTGCGGACGGACATCACAGAGATAAAGAGTTCCCAGCACAAATTGAGAGTTCGCGGTGAAATTATCGAGAGTTTGGCAGAAGGCGTTTCTGTTACCCGCTTGGATGATATGACGCTTGTTTTTGCCAATCGAAAATTTTCTGATATGTTTGGTTATGCACCGGGGGAACTCATAGGCAAACATGTCAGTATTCTCAATGCAGGAACCGAAGAAGACGCCCAGAAAACAGCTGAAGAAATCGGTGCATCCGTCGAAGCAACGGGTGCCTGGAACGGTGAAATACTGAACAGCAAAAAAGACGGATCAACATTCTGGTGTGCGGCCACTGTTTCCACCTATGTGCACTCGGATCTGGGCCCGGCTGCGATCTCAATTCACAGTGATATTACGGATCGCAAGAAACTGGAGGCCCAGATGCAGAGCATTCGGCGGCTGGAGGCTCTGGGTCAACTTACGGGTGGGGTTGCCCATGATTTCAACAATCTGCTGTCGATCATTAATGGCAACGCCGATTTGCTGGGCATGAAGGCTGGCACTGACGAGGACATCAAGACCAAAGTGAATTCGATCAAGCAAGCCGTAAATCGCGGGTCATCGCTGACACAACGCCTGCTGGCTTTTTCCCGCAACCAGCCATTGGCGCCGGTGCTGGCTGATATTAATGATCTGGTTGAAGGTCTGGCCCTGATGCTGGATCGCACACTGGGTGATGATATTGATCTGGACGTAAAGGTTCCAACTGACTCCTGGACGTCCGAGATTGATACCCACCAGTTTGAAGACGCTTTGTTGAACCTTGCGATCAATGCCAGAGACGCCATGCCCGATGGCGGCAACCTGATGATCGAAATTGAAAATGTCGAAATGGAGAACTCAAGCAGGGAAATACCGGACGACCTGGCCCAGGGTGATTATATCAAGCTGTCAGTCGGTGATGACGGAACCGGCATGTCTGAAGAGATTCTCGAAAAAGCAATGGAGCCATTTTTCACGACAAAGGAAGTCGGCAGGGGAAGCGGCCTTGGCCTTAGTATGGTTTATGGATTCGTAAAACAATCAAACGGCCACCTTGAAGTGCGCAGCAAAGTTGGCAACGGCACGACCGTGATCATGTATTTACCCAGAAGTGGAGAACCGCAGATTTGATCCATCTTCCCCGCAACGTCGTAACGGATGACGTTGCGGGGTTGAAAGATCGGCTGGTTACTCCGCAGCCTCAGGAGCTGAGGCACTTCCTGGTATTTCATCAAGCTTGCGGGACTTCATGAAATTGGCGGCAAGAATGATCAGACCAACGGCCATCAACAAACCTGTTACCAGGATCAGATCACCATAGACGGCCCAGCCACCTTGAGCCCAGTCAGCGAAGCGGCGCGGCATACCTGCGGCACCACCTGCAAGCATCACAAGGCCAGCGCCCAGGGCACCCGCGGTAAACAGGACCATGAACCAGTTACCCTGTTTGTCACTGAGTGTACGACCAGTCATCACCGGATAATGATGATAGAGCACACCAATCCACATCATCGACATGGCGATCAATACGGTCATGGTATGTCCGCTTTGCCACATGGTGCCGTGTAACTGGAACGACCAGGCGACGTTCGAGGTGACCAGAGCCGATGCCCCGTCCATGACGTAAATCACAAACCCCATCAAGGCGATCATGATACCGGGTTCCTTGCGCAATCCGTGTTTCCAGATCGTGGCGAGAATGGTGAAGATACTGAGTGCTGCACCAATGCCCGTACCCCAGCTCATGATGTTGCCGTGATAAGCCAGTGAAGCCGGCAGATTAGGCAACAGGGTAATGAAGTGGTGGAAGAACGAGCTGAAGGATGTGATCAGCAATATCCACAAGGCCGCATTGGCCAGGCGTTTGCTATAAAGCTCACGCGTGCCATCAGCCAGATACAGCGGTAGCGTGGCGTAGATGCCACTGATCACCATCAGGGCCATGGCTTCCATCAGGTTATGGGCGAAGGTGAAGAAGGCGAACTGGAAAACCACAGGCTTGGTTGCCCAGGCCACAACGTCCAGCGGGATAATCCCCCACAACGCCACCAGCACATAGGACGCGATAATCATCAGAGGTGTGCCCATGACGATTAACACCAGGGCGGCGATGACCATACCCAGCATGCCGGGGTCATCCAGAGTGCGTTCTGACAGGATCAGATCTTCACGCTTTTTGCCAAAGAACATCATCTTCAACAACTGAACCGGATAGAGATAAATCATCATGGTCAGCACAAGAGCAATACCGGTAAAGCCCAGCACCAGAGTATTGAAGCTCCATTGACCTGTGGCGACACCAACGACGGGCAAGGGATACATCACCACCAGCGAGACACTGAAGCCCAGCAAAATGGCGACCGTCAACAAGGCTGCGCCCAGGTTCATGCAAATGAAGATCAGTGCCGGCAAAACACCGGTTATAGGCTTGCCCACACAGCCACCGGCCCGATGCAAACTGATGCCTGCCATCAACTGGAAAGAAAACGGAAATGCCAGGGCTGCTCCGTGGGCCGTCAGAGCCATGTAAAAGAGATCTGATCCAAGCTCAAAACGCTGGATCAAGGGCATGGCGACGCCCAGCAGACCGGCAACAGCCAGCCAGATAAAAGATGACGCGATCATCAGCGCCGGCCAGGAATTGATCTCCTGCAATCCGTCTTCGGCGTCGACGCCAAACATACGATTAAAGAAAGGCAGGCGTTGTAGAATTTTTGTTGCTGCTAACATGATGTCTATATCCCCCGAATGATTATTCAGCTACCGGCAGCGACGACAACAAGTTCGTCACGCATCTCGTGATGAGAATTGCCGCAATATTCAAGACAACGCACTGTGTAGGTGCCAGCGTCCTTGAAGGTGTGGATCAGAGACGTCGGACTTTCCAGGCCCGGCATCAACATCATCGTAAACAGCACTTTGCCGTCGGGGTGATAAACCGCAAAACCATGCATGGTATCCAGGCTCTTGCCTGAAAAGCGGATGGGTTTGCCAACTTCGATCTTTGTTTCCGGGAGATCGAAACTCCAGGATTCAGCCGTGAAGCTGACTTCTGTAATTTTTTCACCTGAGGCCACGGCCTTGGCTGTCGCGGTTGTCGGCATGAAATCAATGCTGGCAATATTGACGGCGACAAAGACGACAATAACCAGTCCGATCCACGCCCGTTCCATTTTCACGAAACTGGATTGAGGGGCTTTGCTGGGCGACGAATCGCCATAGGATTTGCTTAAAACGACATAAAAAAAGACGGCCATGAAAGGCACAAGCATGAATAACATCATGCCGAATGCACCCCAGCCCGTCAGGTAAAATGACTCAAGCATTTTGCGACTCCCCCGCGATTAGTGTGTGAAAATTGATACCTCTGCAAAACCACTTTCCAAATGTGTGAATAGTGAAGTTCAGACTTCCCCGATCTGTCAATGATTAAAATTCATAACTGAGAGTGATATGCAATGTCATTAACGGACACAAAGTTTTGTCGTTTATTATCAACAAGTAAGAACGAATGTTAGTGTCATGTTGGAGAAGACCAAAAATAGATTTTGCCAGGTCGTCGGGGAGTTGTGATACTGCAAAACAGATATTGACGGCAGCAGGTATTCAATCAGCTGTTTTATTGTGGGGGTCGTCTGAATGTTTATTGGTGTCATCCTCTGGAAAATCAATGTCTTTGTCTGACTGTAAACTCTGTGGCCTGCCGGTTCCGGACGTGCCGGTCGAAGCAGACGGTCATGCATTCTGTTGTTTCGGCTGCCGCGAGGTTTATCGAAATTTCGGCGAAGCCGTTTTTGGTGCCAGTGAGACCAGTGGACCCGATGAACAAGCCGTCCCTGAGCCTGAGGGGGCCGAGGCTTTTTTACGCATCGATGGCATGCATTGTTCTTCCTGTGAAATTCTGATCGAACGCCTGGCCCGAAAAATCCCCGGTATTCATTTGGCGCAAACAAGTTACGCAACGTCGACAGCGCGCATTGTCTACGACCCGGACGTCATCGCCGAAGCTCAATTGCCCGATGCCTTGCGGCTGACAGGATATCGCGCCAGACCCGGCACGGACGATGCGCCCGAATATGATTACCGGCTTGATCTGTTGCGGCTGCTGGTCGGCGTGGCTTTGGCCGGATTCGTGATGATGATGTATGTGGCCTTTTTCTACCCCGTCCATCTGGGCCTTGTCACCGAGGCCGAACTGAAACCTGTTCTGTGGCTGGCCCATGGCGTTGCACCCTGGGTCATGTGTGTGCTGACGACCATCCTGCTGGTCTATGTTGCCGCTCCGATATTCCACGGCGCCTGGATCGGGTTAAGGGCCAGGGTTTTGAACATGGATAATTTGCTGGCCATCGCCATTCTGGCCGCCTGGGGATACAGCTTCGGGCAATTGCTGTCAGGCTCTCTTGATCTTTACTTTGATGTGGCTGCGACGATCATCGCAGTTGTGACCGTTGGCCGATATATAGAACGCAACGCGCGCCATGCTGCTACAGCTGAATTGTCAAAAATCCTCAAAAAGTGGGCACCAAGGGCGCGCACGCGTTGGGGCGGCGATTACCGGTTTCAAACGCTTGAGGAATTGGAGCCTGGTGATCATGTCATCATCTGGCAGGGGGAAGCGGTACCTGTTGACGGCACGATTGTGTACGGTCGGGCGGCGGTGGATGAATCGCTGATGACCGGCGAGCCCTTTCCGGCAACCCACGGGCCCGGCGACCAGGTTCACGGCGGCTCCCTGGTCGTCGATGGCGAGCTGGAAATCCAGATCGGTGCGCGTATCGAAAGCCGCATGGAAGACCTCGCCCGGGTTTTGTGGAATGTACAAAGTGCCAGCAGCGGGGCACAGACCCTGGCAGACCGCGTGGCCCGTTTTTTTGTGCCCGTCGTATTGGTCTTGGCCGTGGCGGTGACCGGCTTTACATTGCTGTCCGGTGCCGGTACCGGCGCGGCATTGCTGGCAGGCCTTGCCACCCTGATCGTCTCCTGCCCATGTACCTTTGGCCTCGCCATTCCGCTGACCACAGCAGCTGGTATTTCAGAAGCACTGCGCAAGGGTATTATTGTGACCAGCGCCGACGCCTTCGAAAAAATCCCGCATATCGATATTGTTGTCATGGACAAGACCGGCACACTGTCGACCGGCGATATGCAGGTGGTTGAAGTCCTCGGGGATCAATCCTGCGCAGAGTACGCCGCAGCGGTTGAACGCTTGTCACCGCATCCGGTCGCCAGGGCCATTACCCGGCTGGGGGATCGATATACCGCCGACGCGTTCGAGGCCCGTCCCGGTAAGGGAGCCGTCGCCAGAGTCGATGAAAAAGAAGTTGCTGTTGGCGGGAAATCCCTGTTTGAGCAACTCGGCTGGTTCATACCGGATGATCTGGCAAAACAGGTCGCTGCCTGGCCACAAGGGCAGGGGATTGTTTCCTGGGTTGGCTGGCAGGATCAGGTCAGGGGGGCCATTTTGACCCGCGACAGTGCACGACCGGAATGGGAACAGGTGACGGAACGTCTGGCTCGGCATTGCCGCCTTGTGTTGCTGACAGGTGCAGAAAGTCCGGGTGAATATGGTGACGATACGCATGCCATGGGCAGGGTGTTTGCAGGTGTACCGCCGGAAGGCAAGGCGGCTGTTATTCGCCAGCTTCGCCGCGAAGGTACGGTTGTGATGGTTGGTGACGGCAGCAATGATGCGCCAGCCCTGGCCGCAGCCGATCTTGGTATTGCCTTTGGCGCACCTACGGCTCTGGCAGCGGAAGCGGCTGATGTGATTATTCCAGGCGACGGGCTGGAGCGTATCTTCCCGGCCCTTGATCTGATCCACACCATCCGCAGGCGGGTGCGGCAAAATCTTGGCTGGGCTCTGGTCTATAATGCGATTGCCATTCCCCTGGCCCTGACCGGATTGCTCAATCCCTTGTTTGCGGCCCTGGCTATGTCATCCAGCAGCCTTTTGGTGGTGTGGAATTCGTCGCGCGCTATTCTGTCGGTGCCGGCATATGCTGCTGTGGTGCCTGATGACCCGGCTGCATCTGTTGACCATGATCATGACCAGCACCACCAAGGGCATTAGCTGCGGTATAGATACCGAACAACATTATCGCCATGCCGGCCCCACGCCGCAAAGTTGATTTCTGGATCAGGTTTTTCAGGAAATCCGCCGCCCGGCCCATGACCATCAACATGGGCAAAGTGCCAAGACCAAAGACCAACATGACCGCGGCGCCGTCAGTTGCCGAGCCGGTTGTCATGGCCAGCGCCAGGGCTGAATAGACAAGTCCACAAGGCAGCCAGCCCCAGACGATGCCCAGACCAAAAGCATGCGGAGGCGATCGTACGGGGAGAAAATGCTCGCCAAAAGGCTGGATGAATTTCCAGATATGCTGGCCCAGGCGTTCCAGCCAGGTAATGGCGCTGTTCCAGCCCCCGATATAAAACCCCAGCGAAATCAGGATCGCCGCCGATATCAATTGCCCGACCGGCAGCACCATGTCCAACATCAGCGGTGATGACGTTTCCGCCACAAACCCCAACCCGGCACCCGCCAGGCAATAACTGACAATCCGCCCGGCATTATACAAAAGATTATAGAACGCCTTCAGCAAGTCGGAACGCGCATGAAACGGCGGTAACCCGGCATTCAAAGCCGTAATGATCCCGCCGCACATTCCAATGCAGTGGGTCGATCCAAGAAAGCCGATCGCGAGGGCCGTAAGCAACGTGGGGGTCATGACCGGAGAAAACCATATTCGCCCGGCATTAACCAGAGTGCTGCGTGGATTTATTGGTGAGCAAGACTGTGAATTCACAAGTTATGACAAACCTTAATCCCCTCTCTCCGTCACCCCGCACTTGATGCCGATAAGCGTAAATCGACTGCATTGCCCGGTCCACCAACACCTCGTCACTCCGGCCTCCGAGCCGGAGTCTCTGATGATTCCGGATTTCGCCATGTGGTGCAGGTTGAGACACTGCCGAGACTCCGGGTCAAGCCCGGAGTGACGGAGAGAGCGTGTCTTGTCTTCGACGCTACACGCCGAAACCTCAAGACATTGTGTATTTGCGCTGACCCCGACCTCGGGTAATCTGCTCGCCATGATCTATGATGTCAGCGCGAAACTGAATGTCGAACGGGCCGCCGAGTTTCACGATAAACTCACCAACGGCACCATCGCCCGCCAGGAACCGGACGGTAACGAGATCGTCGCCGCCATGGCCCGCGCCCGCGTATCAGATGACGGCCAGGTGCGCTGGACAGAAACATGCTTTTGCCCAACCCCTCTCCAGCACGAACGCGAAACATACCTGGACCGCTATTTTCAGAATATCAAAACCCGCCTCGTCGACGACCATCAGGTCTACGACGGCACGCCTTTGATGGATCACCTGCTCGCCTGAGGCGGCGTCCAGGATTGCCTCCGCCAGCGATCAATCCACTGGCGGTGCGCCTGCGATGGTGACGCCGCCGTCGATGACCATGGTCTGGCCGGTCATGAAACTGCCCGCACTTGAGGCCAGGAAGACGGCGGCTCCGGCGATTTCGTGAGGCTCGCCAATGCGTTCCAGCGGTGCACCTGAGGTCACGCGTTTATAGATTTCGGGATTTTCCCACAGGGCCTTGGCCATGTCGGTGCGGACCAGACCAGGGGCGATGCAGTTGACGCGAATGTTGTCCGGGCCCCATTCAACGGCGAGGTTTCGGGCCAGTTGCATATCGGCGGCCTTGGAGATCGCATAGACGCCCAGGTTGGCATCGCCTTTGAGGCCACCGATGGATGACGTGATGATGATGACACCGTCTTTTCGTTCGCGCATTTGCGGTGCGGCCATGGTGGCCAGCCAGACGTTGGATTTAATGTTGGTTTCCATGGTCTTGTCGAACAACTCGTCCGGAATATCGCTGAGCGAGCCAAAAAACGGATTAGCCGCCGCGTTACAAACCAGAATGTCGATGCGGCCCCATTTTTCCATGGTCGCGTCGATCAGGTTGCGGCATTGATCCTTGTCACCAATGTGACAGGGCACGGCAATGGCTTCACCACCGGCGGCGTTGATTTCAGCAGCAACTTCATCACAAGGTCCGGCCTTGCGTGACGAGACGACGACTTTGGCGCCGGCCTGTGACATCTGCTCGGCCATGGCCTTGCCAATGCCTTTGGTGGAGCCAGTGATGACAGCAACCTTGCCGCTCAGATCAAAAATATTTTCAGACATCAGGTTTCTTTCGTTTTGAGATTAGTAAATCAGTAGAAGGGGTCAAGCCCAGGCAGTTTGTTTGATGGGCGGCCCAAAAAAGTCAAATCATCAAGCCCAGCCAGAGTTGTTTGATGGGCGGCCCAAAAAAAGTCAAATCATCAAGCCCAGCCAGAGTTGTTTGATGGGCGGCATGGATCAAGCCCAGCCGCCGGCATAAGGCATCACCATCCCCGTGATAAAGTCCGAGCCATCACCCGCCAGAAAGGCCACCACCTTGCCGACTTCTTCCGGTTTGGCGAGGCGTCCCAGAGGGATGTTTTTGGTGATTTTGGCCAGGGTCTCGGGATTTTCCGTCAGCTCTTTCGGGAAATAGGCCGGGCTTTCAACAAAGTTGGGGGCGAGGGCATTGACCTGGATATTATGGCCCGCCAGCTCATGCGCGAGTGACAGGGCCAGGGAATTGGTGGCCCCGCGCGCCGTGACATACATGGCGTAATTGGGCAAACCCTTCAGCGGTGTGGCCGAGGTCACAAAGATGATCTTGCCGGATTTTCGCGCCTTCATAGCCGGGGCCATGGCACCGGTCAGCACAAAGGGCCAGACCACCATGCTTTCCAGGGCATCGCGCAGATCTGCGGGGTCGGCGTCTTCGATCTTGGCGCGTTTGGCTTCGCCGTCGTCGTTATTCACCAGCACATCAACCGGGCCATGGCTTTCGGCCTCGGCGACCAGTTCTTCCGGGGTTTGGGCAGCAAGTGCCCTGGCGCCGACGAATTCAGCATCAAATGCCGCCCGGACAGCAGGATCAACAAAGCTGCGGTCGTGGGCCATGACCGTGGCACCGCCGTCCAGCAAGGCTCGGGTGCCGGGCTTGCCGACAAAGCTGGAAACGTTGGTGACAAGAATATTGCGATTTTGCACAGACAAAGGTCTTCTCCTGATCGACGAATTGGACATATGCTAAAGGTCGGACAAGGGGTTGTGCAACGCACGCGGACAAATATGTGCAACGCACGGCGACAAATAAAGGAACGGGTTCATGAGCGAGCAGGAAGACAACATCACCTGGATGGATGCCACGGCCCAGGCCGAGTTGGTTCAAAAAGGTGAGGTCAGTCCCATTGAACTGCTGGAAGGCGCCATCGAGCGTGCTGAGCAGGTCAATCCCGAAATCAATGCCATCATCAATCCCCTGTATGACATGGCGCGTAAGGCGACGAGTGACCTGCCGGATGGGCCCTTCAAGGGTGTACCGTTCCTGATGAAGGATATCGGCGCCGAGGTAGCTGGCGTGAAGATGGAAGAGGGCTCACGCTTTATGGCCGGATATATCTCGCCTGAAGACAGTGAACTGACTTCGCGATTTAAACGGGCCGGTCTGAATATCATGGGCAAGACCAATACGCCGGAATTCGGCTTGCTGCCAACCACCGAGCCTGAATTGTGTGGTGCAACCCGCAACCCCTGGAACCCGGAACTGGGATCGGGCGGATCATCGGGCGGTGCCTGTGCCGCAGTGGCCGCCGGGATTGTGCC
>Ga0233449_1002280_pt1 | contig 15510 bp, 6 predicted proteins | sample SI_124_October20_FD_183012 | JGI IMG/M metagenome (GOLD analysis project Ga0233449, IMG submission 183012) | Seawater microbial communities from Saanich Inlet, British Columbia, Canada - SI_124_October2016_200_MG | ecosystem: Environmental > Aquatic > Marine > Inlet | place: Canada: British... | reverse complement strand
ATATATAATAATGACACAAAACAACATCATTAAGTTGTTACTTGTTTTTATGACAATATGTATACTTGTTAAATTGTATTATGAATCAGATTATTTTAATTTAAAGTGCGTCATATCAGATGTGGATGGTAAACGATACTGCGTTCGAGAGAGAAATAAACTCTCTCAATCAGCAGACAAACTCGCGCATACAACAGCTAATATGAATAAACTTGTCGACCATTGCTACGAGAAATACCCTGACAAACATTGTATCAAACGATTAAAAAAAGGGTTCGATCCCCAAAGAATTCAAGAGACGCTTCCTACCAGCGAGTTCACTGCGTATAGTGAGAATAAAGGCGAAAAAATTGCATTTTGTTTGGACAAAAAAAAGAACGGAGAAGGCGGGTTAATTGATTCAAATACGCTCATGTTTGTAGCAATTCATGAATTATCTCATATAGCAACTCAGAGTATTGGACACACTAAGGAATTTTGGGAAAACTTTAAATTTTTATTAAAGGAGTCAGAAAAAATAAACATTTATAATCCAATAGATTATAAGAAGAAGCCCGAAGAATACTGTGGGATATCAATCAAAGATAATCCTTACTATGATTATTAATAGTATTATTGTAAATACACTTATATTACAATAATAAATGATAGATCATATTATTTACAATCGAATGCTCTTAAATTCTGTTATAAATTTATACAATTATAATATAATGCCTCCTCAAAAAATAATAGGAGTTTATGCTCCTCCTATTAGTCAAACAAGCGACTCTGAATTTCAAACACATAATGAGGACTATGTTTGGATAACTCCTATTCATTTACAAGAAATCAAAATGCTCAATAGTAATAATATAAAAACTGTAATACTTCCTTATAATTTATCGCCTGACGCATATGACGATTATTTAGAAAAGTTAGATGCTATATATGTATGCGGAAGTCCTGTTCTAGAAAGTTTCGAAGGTATTTCTACAAAAGAATTCAGTAGGCATCAAAATACACTAAAAGTATTATTAACAAAAATAACACACATTAATAAACACAGAAGTTTCCCTATTTTGGCTGTTTGTCATGGGTATGAATTATTAATAAAAATTATAGAGAATCTGCCGTATACATCAACATTTCTAGATACTGATTATAGTATCAATTATGGCATGTATAACGTAAAATTCATAAATGAACAAAACAAATATGAAGTTAAAAATAAAATGCTGTTAGACTTCAGAATTGCACTTACTCCAAAAAAATTCCGTAAAACAAAGTACTTACAGAAACATTATACCATAATCTCAGTTGGCGAAGATAATAATAAAAAACCTTTTGTAGATTTTATAAAACATAAAACACTACCATTTTACTTAACAAAATCTCATCCATTAACAGATAATAAAAAGATATTCAGAGAATTTATCAATTGTATTGATGATTCAGATATAAAGGACATTAAGTTGCCATATTTTAAATATAGAACATATTCAATAAACAAATTTTTAAATTTTCCAAAAATACGACCATGCGATAAGATAAGAGTTTATAACATTAGTAAGTGATTATTGATATTTCATATAAATGTATTCATTTTATACGAAATAGTTGCTCATAAATTAATATAAGAATATAATCACACTATCATTATATAGTATGACGGATGTATTCAAGATATGTCATCTTGTAGACAATAAAATAAAAAAAATGTATGTATTTATAGGCAATCGCATTATAGAAAATAAAGAACTTGATGTAAATGCTCTCTATATATCAGATCCGTCAAATAAGATATTTGACAGGGTTTTTTCCAAAGGCGAAATTAAACATTTGGGAGAAAGTGAAATTATATTTGTACCACAAGAAATACATATAGATGATACAATTGAAACAATAAAGAAAAAATATATAGTTTCTACAAAACCAGATATACCAACGTACTCAGGATTGTACATGTTTACAAAATCAAAAAGCCGTATATTACCAGAGGTCGCGCATAAAACTCTAACTCAGACGGGTCAATTAGAAATAACAGAAGAGAGACTGACTAGTTATCTGCTTAATATTGACAATATTGATGTCAAATCACTACAGCGTAAAGATATATATAACTATGACGATATCATATTGTTAGGTCTTGATTCAACTCCTGAATGGGTTGTATCTACTCCAATTGGTCAAAAATTTGTTTCAGCACAAGACACTTATCCGTTCTCTGTAAATCCATTTAATCTCACAACATTTGACGATTTTTTAATCGAACATGCAGACGATATAATGGCTACAACCAATCATGAATTATTATTGGAACTACCTAAACCTCACAACAATGTGATATATGTTTGTCACATTGAAGATGTAATGGAATATATGACAGCTAACACACTATCTCATGAAAACGCAATTTCAATATATTTTCCATATCTTAAAAAAGATGATATTACGTCTCTGGCTGATTATAATGATAAAAAGGAAACATTTTTGACCGAAACGACTAGATTAATCGGAGATAAATCATGGGCAAAAAACGTTGATAACACAGACATGTTTTACGATATCAGTACGAGTTATAAAGGGTCACCCCTAATAACACAATCAGGAATCAAGACTGCAAAAATTTCTCTAAAGCCTGATATTGTATACAACTTGCCTCTTGATGTTGTGTTTAAATTGATAAATGCAACAAAAGAAGTACCATTTATAAAATATAATCCATCCAAACGACAGGAGAAAATATATAGACTTCATACAGATAATACTTCTACAAACGGTAAAAAAATTCCATCGTTACCTAAAAGTCTTATATTTAAAATGGCAAATACTGTTGCTAAAAATAAAGAGGTTGCTGTATACATTGATAATGGAACCGATATTGTAATATTAAGTTTTTTTGATGATTGTCGAATCGAAGTATTTTTAGAGTTCATTGAACCAAGGACATTATTAGAAGTTGATGATATAATTACTACACATTGTAATCCAGTTATTAATGTTGTTGCGGAATATTTACAACAAAGCGGATATCATATGAAACTATTCAAGGATATTCACGAGAGGGATGTTACTGTTACTGACGTAACTTACGTTTTAAAAGCAAAAATACAAAAAAAAATTGTACTCAATCATATAATAAAATGCTTATCAAGTATTTTCAATGTTGTAGATGGCGATATTTCTAAAGGAGCAAACCTACGATTCAAAAAAGTTGCAAACTACAGCGAAATGGATAGCCGAGAGGCGTTCATTATAGAATCTCTCAACGCGGGCGCAAGGGATTTAGATATCATAAAAATGTTGGTAGCGAACTTTAATTTAAAAGACGAAAATGAAGCACGAACTAATCTTGTCGATGTTGTATCTCGTCAACAAATTGTTCAACAAGCGTTCAAGAATAGAAAACTTAAAATAAAGAACAATCCAGGATTCATGACAAGAATGGAAATGGAAAGCTTTGACCCGACACTTATTACGACTGTTATTGGTATAAATGACATTAGATATTTGGACACCATAACACAATACATTAATGCTATGCTAGTCCTCACACAAGACCCAACTAAATCTGTTGTATCAAGTAAAAGAGTTAAGGATCTTTGTAAAGGTAAAAAAATTGATGATGAGAAATTAAAGGATGATTTAATAGCTAAAGTACAAGAGCCAACCAGAGGCGTACAAGCATTATTTTTTAAACCGTCAGAAGATGAGACACAAGAACAGTCTAATATGTTATCAATGATGTTAGGTGATTTTGACAGCGACGGTGATGATGAAAGCGAAAACGATAATTCAGACTCCGAAGAAAGAGGAGGAATGATGAATGACTCGGAAGAAGAAGCAGATGATTTTGCGAGTAGTATAACGGGGATGAGTTTGGCAAATCCAACTCCTTTTTCTAAAAAACAAACTGAAAGAGAACCTTCTTTATTTATAACCGCAGATTCTGGTAGTTTTAAAGCATATTCTAGAAGTTGTCAGTCTGTCCAGAGAAAGCAACCAGTTATTCTGACACAAGAAGAGAAAGATAGAATTGATAAAGAACATCCTGGTTCATACAACAACTCTATTTCCTATAAAAGTTCCGAAACATCGCCAACATATCATTATATATGCCCTCATTATTGGAGTTTGAAGGATAATACAAGCTTGACACAAGAAGAGGTAGATAGTGGAAAATATGGCAAGGTCATACCTAGAAATGCACAAACGGTTCCTGAAGGAGCTAATATATATTCATTTGACTCAGGGTTAAGTGTACATAGAAATAAAAAGGGCGAATATACAGAGACTCATCCAGGATTCATGAAAAGAGAATTACACCCTCAAGGTAAATGTGTTCCTTGTTGTTACAAAAGTTGGAACAGTCCGTCTCAAATAAAATTAAGAAAATCGTGTCAAGCGGATAACACTGAAGCTACTGAAAAAGACGACGTTAAATCATCCAACGACAAATTCGATGAATATGTTAAGGGTCCGGAAAAATTCCCACTTGAGCCGGAAAGAATTGGATATCTTCCAATTAAAATACAGATATTTCTGGGGGTAGATAATAAAAAATGCCATATTAGTCGTAAAAATACAAATATCAAAAAAAACACTCCTTGTTTAGTTAGAATTGGTGTAGAAAAGAGCGAAAAACAATCGTTTATTGCTGCAATATCGAGCATATATTCCGCAATACGCGATGACGCTAAAAAATTCATTGTTCCAACTATATCTGAAATGAAAATAAAAATGTTAGACGCGCTAAATTTTGAACTATTTACAAAATTACAAAACGGTAACTTAGTAAGCGTATTTGATGACGACGAAGATGATTTTGATTTAAAAGACCACAGAGATACGATGTACGCAGATAGTAAATTATATAAATCAATTGACAAAAGCAATCCTGATAAAGTACTTGTTGTTAAACGTTCAGTTAGAGCATATAAAAATTTTCGCAGATATATAGAGAGTCCGGCAAGCAAAATAGGACATGAATATTTATGGGACCTTGTATGTTTTAGCAACCCAGGACTATTTAACAATGGAATGAATCTTATTATCATTGAGAGTAAAGATGACGATGTTACTGGAAATGTGAGCGTTTTATGTCCATCAAACCATTACAGTAAGGAATTTTTTGACTTTAGTAAACCTACTTCAATATTGATAAAACGAGACAATTTTTATGAGCCCATTATATCATACGAAGATACCAACACGAAATACATCGTAAACAAATTATTTAATAATACTGCCATTAAACAGATTCCTTCTCTCAAAAAAATTTTATATATGATTAAGTCTTCTTTAAACAATAAATGTCTTCCATTACAAAGTAGACCCAAAGAATATAAATTTGCGTCAAATATCCCTCTTGAAAAAGTACGACCTATTCTCGACAAGAAAAAATTTACTATAATATCACAAATAATTAACTATAATGGGAAGGTTATTGGGTTAGAAATTGACAAAGATAAAATGACAGGTATGATACCTATTTTCCCATCTGTCGCTGCCGATGATATTGAATATAAATGGTTAGATGATTATCAGGGGATCAAATATAAAGATACTATTGAATTTTTGAGGTTTGCTGCTCACGAAACGGGCATACCTGTTGAACCAAAAATGAAGGTTGTTAATGATGGTATATTGGTTGGCATTATTACTCAAACAAACCAGTTCGTTCATATTAATCCTCCAATATCCGACCCTGTACCAGACGTTCATGGCAAGGATCTTGTCGTTATGAATGACACTGATTATGATAGTATTAACAACATATTATTAACCAACAAAGGCGTTGATACAGATAGAATGAAATATATGAAAAAATTAAAGATTGAAACCGGATTTTTTAATACATTTAGAAATCTTGTTAGACTCACATTAGGACAACATAATTATAAAGACTTTCGAAAAAACATAGAATTGATAATATCTGATGATGGAATGACATATATGAATAAAGTTAAGGATGTAGAGGAGAATTTAAAAAAAATGTTAGGATCGATCGTAGAATTTGTTGATATTCCAGAAGATGAGTTAAATAATATGGACAACATTTCAGTTTGTCTTCCATTATCTAAAGAAAAATGTTCATCAAAACCATTTTGTTTGATGAGAAAGGGCACTTGTATACTTATGATACCAAGCAAAAACTTGATTACCGATACAGACAATGTTGTTATGTATTATGGTAGAATGGCAGATGAACTAGTTCGGTATAGTAGAATACAGTCATTTATATTTGAACCAAAGTCGTTTCTCAGTTTCTCTAATTTAAAATATAATTTGAAGGACGATGAGGTTATTTTACTCGAGAGTTTATTAAAAACTGGTTATTTTGACGAGCTTATACCGCAGACTGAGAGTGACTATGCAAAACACACCACATATGATACCGCTGATCCTATCGTAACTCAACCATATAGTGATATGGCACATATAGAAGATTATAAAGCATCTCCTCCAGTTTTAGAAGAAATAACAGTACCCTCTCCAAAGGACGAAGAAGTTATATATAACATTAAAATTCCTAAAAAAGAAAAATGTGAAAGAGTTTTACCGAGAACAAATGACGATAAAATAGCATCTAAAGCAGTTCAAGAAAATTGGCCAGTTAAATGGATCCAAATTAATCCCAAACGTAAACAAAAAAATGATAAACAGCCTGCCAGTTGGGCGCGTTACGAGCAATACAAAGAAGCAAAAACGATAAAGGAAGCCATAGAACTGGGTGCTACAAAAGACGATATCAATAACGACTATGCGTGTAAATATGTAGAAAAAATAGTTGTCAATAAAACTGAACAAATGCCTCTTCCAAAACCTGCACCTGAGTCTAAAAAACGGATTACACAAAAAAGTAAACAGGAACCCAAAAAGGGAACAAGAAAAAATGATAGTTTTGCAACTAAAGCAAAACAAGAATCATTGTCTATTAAATGGCTTCAAAATAATCCCAAAGGCGAACAAACTAAAAGCTGGGAAAGATATGAGAGATACAAGGTTGCAAAAACTATAGAGGAGGCTCTATCACTGGGCGCTAAAAAATCGGATATTAACTATGATTATAAACATAAATACGTAGAAAAAATAGACTAACTATTCATATCACAAATATGGAGATTTTATATACAATATAAAATCTGCGAGTTAATTTAATTTTATGATAAGATTAGGTTAGAAGAGTATTTCGTCTGTCACATCTCCCATATTAGAAGGTGCTATATTGTGTATATTGTTAGGAATTGTTAGATTTGTAATCGAACAAGGATTATCTGTTTGAACTGTTCCCATAAATGCTTCTTCAATCAGTTTATCTGTGTCAATCAGATTTTGTGTTTCGGCTGTAATACTAGACAAAGCGTCTGTATCAAGGACACACGAGAATGCGCTTGTACCAAAATATCCTTCTTGTCCACACATAACATTGGCAGATACGCCTCTCATTTGATCAAGTTCCCCGTGTCGCGCAGCTTTCAAGAACATTTCTGGTGTTTCTTCAAAGGACGCTTTCGCAATAGGTCCTGTGTCGTCATTGTTCAGTCCATGACGGAACATTGAAACCATTTTATCATTGCAAGTCATTCTGTCACACAGAACACTAAGATGATGGTAGTTGATGTAGGTATTATCAAATTCAATAACCTCTGATATTTCATTGAATATTGCCTGTCTGGCGGCCTCGATTCCAAGTGTTTTATATATTTCTTGTATATCGTTTGTATAAGTACGTGACGCGTCAATATAGTCGAGTGATAGCAGGTCAATCAGGTTAGTACCGACTGTATCAAGAACCCATACTTCTTTGCTAACATACGAACTATCTTCTAATATGAGTGCATCTGTAATTTTTCGAGGAGTCACTTTGTTAATTCCGGTAATGCCTCTCAGTACAAGATGGTCTAATAGTTGGTCTTGGAAGTTCTTCAACATATATATCTCGTCTTGTTGGTCAAGAGAATCTTTCTTTTTTGTACTTTTCTTCTTAATAATATTATTAAGTCTCAATCTGAAAATAAGTTTGTCTTTATTGTAGTCGCTAAATACACAAGCAACTTGATCTTGGTAAACATTTTTAATTGCGAAATTAATATCATCAACAGTGATATCTCTATCTAACAATTCTGCTGAATTTAGTTCCATTCTCAAAACCCATTTTGATTTTTCTGTCTCTGCTATTAGAGGTTCATCCTTCAAACAACCTTCAACTGCGTCTTCAAATTTTTTGAATTGTTCCATCATTAGAACATCCTCTTCAATAATAGTTGAACCATCGTCTGGGTCAAAATATACCGCTACCGAATCAACAACCTCTCTCAATTTAGTATGCTCAATCCTTTTCATTATTCTCTGAGCATTTGTTTGAGATTGTTCTTCGTTAGGAAACAAATGAATTGTACATGACGGATTTTTTGGATTTTCTGAAAGCGTTAGGATTTCTTCAATGCGAGGCACTCCTCGAGTCACATTTGATTTAGACGCCACTCCTGCAAAATGAAATGTGTTAAGTGTCATTTGGGTTGTAGGCTCGCCAATACTTTGTGCGGCAATAATACCGACCATTTCTCCTGGAGCAATGATTGATTGTTTATATGCGAGAACAATTCTATCCATAAGCACGACCAACGCATTTCTATTGAACCGTTTTATAGTAAGAAGTGTTGTTGGAGATAAATTATAGTAAAATGCTATTTTAAATAGTTCAGTAGGAGGAACATACCGAAGCTTCAACAATTTTTCATAAGTCGCATCAATCAGATTATACGCTTCAAGTGGAGTAATATCAACCATTGACGTGGAATTAATGGATTGCTGCCCATGTACATTGTTAATTATGTGTTTAAATCCAACCGAAATATTAATACTGTCGTTGTTACGTCCTCGAAATACGCTTGTCATTATATTTTTCCTAGATTTGATAATCATATCTAATACTTTCTTACATTTACTAATAATATCTGCTTTTTGAATTTTGTATCGTTTAAGTGTTTCGCTGGTGTATGATGTTTTGATTATTGAGCTACTTAGGTCGTCCCCTGGCAGTTGAAAGTGTGCATACAATGATTCAATTGACATAGTTACAATAGGCATTTTTTGATTTTCTACTTTGACTGTATCAAACCCATCATCTCCATACGAAAACTGTATAATCTTTTGCTTGTTGTTGCGAACTGTCATATCATATTCGACTTTGATGTCTTCTAATCCTTTAACTAATCGTCGTTGGATATACCCAGTGGTGCTTGTCTTTACTGCTGTATCAATCAATCCCACCCGACCACCCATTGCATGAAAGAATAACTCCTGTGGAGTGAGTCCATGAATGAATGAATGTTCCACAAACCCACGAGCTTGTGGAGTATCGTCATATTTGTTAAAGTGTGGAAGCGTTCTGTCCTCAAATCCGTAAGGGACTCGCTTGCCATCTACTTGTTGTTGTCCAAGACATGAAATCATTTGAGAAATGTTGATATCCGACCCTTTTGATCCTGCTTTTACCATGATTACAAATCTATTGTCACTACTTAGACTTTGAAGACCAATACGACTAGCTTGTGTGAGTGCTTTTCCAAGAACAACATTGACCTGTGACTCAAATTCATCACTATTTGTTTTCCCACCTTTATTCTCGAAAATCCCAAGATGCGTTTGATCAATCAACGATTGAACATCCCTTTTCTGTGTAGTAATTGCCTCTGTGATTTTTTTATTTGTTTCGTCATCTGCAATCAAATCGCTAATACCAACACTATAAGAACTAGTTTTCATATATTCTGTAACAATGTTCTGAATGTCGTCGATAAATGATGCGGCGTTCATATTACCAAAATCATTACAAATTCTATGAATTAATCCATTAGAGCCAGACCCTAAAACTCCTTTGTCCAACTGTCCACGGACGTATTGTCCATTTTCAATATGTAAAACCGAATTTGAACTGTTTGGGTCATCTCCATCCTTAAATTGATTCGTTTTATATTTTATTGTCATTGGTGGAAGAATTTGAGTAAGAATTTCGAAGTTACTAATTGTTTTAGTTGTAGGAATTAGAGATGTATCTATTTTATTGAAAGCCATTAGCAAGTTCATTGCTTCTCTATGTGTGAATGAAACATTTTCCCTAGTAAATCGAAAAGACCCAAGAAGCGAGTCTTGAAAGATTCCCACAATAGATTGATTGTTTGCGGGCGATATGATTTGCCAAGGAACTGCTGCTAAATTCAATAGTTCACTTGATGATTCAGGATCTTGAGGCATATGCATATTCATTTCATCTCCATCAAAATCAGCATTATATGGTTTGGTGTCACCAACATTCATTCGAAACGTGTCGCCTTGTGTCATGATTTTTGCAGTATGACACATCATAGACATTCTATGTAGTGTTGGCTGACGATTAAAGAGTACTGGGTCACCGTCCATCATATGTCTATGAACTACATCTCCGTTTTCCAATTTGATTGAATCTCTGTCAACATTCTCCAAATAAATATTTTCACCATTTTTGCGGGTTAAAATCTTTGCGCCAGGATAAACAAGTGGCCCATTTTGTACCATTGTAGCAAGAAATGCTCTGTTCCTAGTATTTACTTTCATTGGAGACGTCAAATTCATAGCAATTTTTTTTGGAACACCAAGCTCTTTAATAGATAAATTTGGGTCAGGGGTAATAACTGAACGCGCAGAATAATCGACGCGTTTGCCCATCAAATTTCCTCTGACCCGACCATGTTTACCATTTAGGCGGTCTTTAATTGATTTAAGTGGTCTCCCTGACCGCTGAGCAAATGCAGCAACCCCAGGAATCTTATTGTCAACCATAGTAGAAACATAATATTGTAGAAGAGTTGTCCAATCTTGAACTACGTTACCTGCTGCATTATTTTGAATTTTCTCTTGTAGTGTTTTATTTGTTTTAATAATATTAACAATAATGTGACTCAAATCATCTTCGCTCCGCTGTTGAGAATTGTGTTTTACTGACGGACGAACAGCTGGTGGAGGCACTGCAAGAACTTGACAAATCATCCAGTCTGGTCTTGACCATATTGGACTGTATCCCATAAAAGTGACGTCTTCGTCTGATATGCGACGAAGGATTTTCAAACAAACTTCAGGCGTCATTGTAAGCGACATATCTTCGCTATTTCCTGGTTCAACCCCCTTGATATTGCTCCATTCAGCAATTAGCGTTGAAAACCCTTCTTTGCGAATTTTCTTTGGTTGTTTACAACCACAACCTTCTTGTGTTGCTTCTCCGCATCGTTCTACTTTACTAGCAATTCCGCATACAAAATTCCAACGAAGTTCTGGAGACATAGATAACGCACTCTTATATTTTTCTTTGCTAATGAGCAACCTACTACATTTGAAGCAAACACATCTCATAATTTTTGTAACTGTATTTAAATATTGAATATAAAATAGTGGTCTCGCTAGTTCAATATGGCCAAAGTACCCCGGTGTTTGTATATAGTCAAGTCCGTCAGTTGGACATATTAATCCTGGGTCAAGTGTGCCCATTCTCGGGTCAAACAGTCCTCCTATTACAGGTTTGTTGTTAATGTATGTGTCTCTGCTTGTAATTTCCACAACAGAACCGCGTCTAATTTCTTCTGGTGATAAAATTGAAAATTGGATACCTACAATTTTTGATGCTTTTTGAGAAGGAATCGTGTCATTACTACCTTTATTCATGCTTCCTATAATGTGTGAATATTATTTAGATAGTTTAGATTATATTCAATTTTTACATTTAATCTTGTTAATTTTGAAACTGATAAACAATTTAAGGATTACCATTATTATATATCATCAATGGTGACAGCTCACAATTATAATACAAGAAGTAAATCAAAACAGAAACAGAATTTTGTTAAAACATATCATGATTCAGATTCAGATTCTGAATCTGATTCTGACTTTTGCTCAGAGTCAGAAATTCAAAGTGATGAAGAAAATGAATCAGAGTTCGATATCAATGAATATAGAAAGCTACTAAACACACTTTTTCCGTCCGATTATTCAAATCGTCATTATAAAAAAGAATTGTTATATGATGACGAGACATGTAAGAAAAAACGAAAATTTAGACATGACGAAGAATCAACCAAACACGATACAACAAATAATTTTATAGTACAAGTTAAACAAAAACAATATGTTAAGAAACAACAATCAAATTCTAAAAAATTCTCTCTTCTTTTGGAAGAGAAACATACAATAGACGATATCTCTTATTTTAAACGTCATATGTGTGAGGAGTCACAAGAGAAAGCAATTATTGAACTAGAAAAAATTATAAATCATTGTGTCGTGGAAAAACCTTACAGGCTTCAATTATTGGATTCTGATATTCCAACAGTTTATAAATCAATTGCTTTGAAAAATATTAATAACATTCAGAATATAGAACCTGGTACAGGAGAATTTTATAAATTAAAGAGATGGATTGATTCGTTCATGCAGATCCCTTTTGGTAAATACAAAAATTTGCCAGTCACATTAAAAGAGAATAATTTACAAGAGTGTGGTAAATTTATGGAGAAATCAAAGCAATGCCTAGATGATGCTGTATATGGAATGAACGACGCCAAGACACAAATTATTCAATTGATTGGACAATGGGTTTCAAATCCATCATCGCTAGGAACAGCCATTGCAATAAAAGGTCCTATGGGAACCGGTAAAACAACACTAATTAAAGAAGGCGTTAGTAAAGCAATTGGGAGAGATTTTGCGTTTATTCCATTAGGAGGAGCAACAGATTCAAGTTATTTGGAGGGACATTCTTATACATACGAAGGGTCTACATGGGGGAAGATTATTGATAGTATAATTCAATGTAAAAGTATGAATCCTATTTTTTTCTTCGACGAACTTGATAAAGTTAGCGATACTCCAAAAGGAGAGGAAATTATTGGGATTTTGACACATTTGATTGATACGTCTCAAAATTCTAAGTTTCATGATAAGTTTTTTTCCGAGTTTGATTTTGACCTAAGCAGATGTCTGTTTATTTTTAGTTATAACGACGAATCTAAAATTAATCCAATTTTGAGAGACAGAATGTACTGCGTAGAAACAAAGGGGTATGATGTAGGAGAAAAGAATATAATTGCCAATCAATACCTACTTCCAAAAATTAGAGAGCAAGTCTCGTTCAACGAAGGAGATATTGTAATTCCAGACGAAACAATGAAGTATATTATTACTCAACTAACAGAGAATGAAAAAGGAATCAGAAACCTCAAAAGATGTTTAGAAATTATTCATACAAAAATAAATCTATATAGGCTTTTGAATACAGACACTAAACTATTTGATAAAGAATCACAACTTACAGTAACCTTTCCAATTACTATTACTAAAGAAATTATAGACAAGCTCGTTAAAAAACCTCCTGTTGGCAATTGGAGTAATATGTATTTATAATTACTCAATGATATCGCTTTCTATTGGATCATTTCGTTTGATTGTTTTTTGCTTCCACAACCACACGAGGAAGCACCATCGTTAAAACCAGCAAGTCCTTCATACATATTTCCGTTACAATTACACAAAAATGTAACTCCTATAAATCCACCAACAACAAGGATTAACATTATTAATTCAATCCGGATGAACTGTCCAAATACATTTAACTTCATATAATATTAATTATATTATATTATGTAAAAAATTTTTCTATACCGCGATTATAGTCGCTTATAAATACATCTGATACTTTAAACCCGCCGCGATCTGTTACTATATGGTAGCACAACTCTGGCGGAGGAACAGAGTTGGATACAAAAGTCATAGTACCTCCATGAATAATTTCTGTATTTTTTGTAGATAAAATTGTAAGACCAGTATTATATTTAGTTTCACAAAACTCATTAATATCATCAGTTTTCACTTTTATAACCGTCTCAACTGATGCCCCGCATATTAATTTGTCGTTAATATCAACATCTTTTATTTTAATATACCTGCCAGATTGTAATTGTATAAGTGTGTCTGGATGAAGCCCGACATCAAAGACATTATGTATATCACATTTACTTATTGTGTCACCGCACAATTTTTTAATCATAATGTCGTCAAGTTCATCCCAATCCGAAAATATCAAACCATCTATTTTAATAATTTTGCTGCTTGTTCCAATACAATAAACATATGCTTCTTTAAAGTTTTTTACAAGAATTTTATTTCTATATTCTGATACATCGACCCACCCATTAATTGTATCAAATACTTTATGTGTCCCAGTGACAATCGTGCGTCCCAAACGATATAACGTGCTGTCAGTTGCTGTGGATTTTGTAAGAGCTGTTACAATTGACCCGTCAAGTAATTCTTGACCAAGTACAAGATGTTTTATCATAATATTACCGCTATGTTTTGTTGAAATAAGCGTACTACCTGCGAAACAATTTCTTCTATCATTCGATGGTGCACTAGGCATAGGAGTGAACGTCGCAGTTGACCCATCTGGATTAATAGCATCCATTATTGAGACAAACGACACAAGAGGAACTATCATAATTGATAAAAACGATGAAGCTGCCACGCAGCTCGCAATCGTAGAAGGATATAACACCCCTAACGTAAAACAAGAAATTATAAAAGCATGTATTGTCCATAAGAACTTTACGATATTTTCGTACAAATTAAGAAGTATGCTGTCCATTGTTATAATCCCTACTTTCATTGTATAGATTCTGGTCAACAAAGCAGCATTTGTCTTATTTAATACATCCTTCATTTTTTCAATCGTGATCGCAAGCGTCGCAGTAACATCGTTTAATGTATTATACACTTTTTCAAATGTGTCTGATGTATTTTCTCGAAATTGTGAAGCGTCTTCCCGAGTATCTGTAATATTTGTTGTCATATTTGTGAGGGTCGTCTCTATGTTAGATATAGCCGCATTCACAGGTGCAAACTCTTTATTGGTCTTTTCTTTTAACACTTTATTAACACAATATGAAAAATTTTCAGCAGCATAATCAAATGCTGATGTTCCTTCTGGTGCATTAATGAGTCCAGCAAAAGGAATAATATCTGGATCACATCGTCTTTTATCCCAATTATTAATTATCGTTTGAGAATTAACAGCAAACAAATACTTAACTAGTACTACAATCATTATAATACATATAATTACAACAATCAATATATCGCTATAGTGGGCTGAATTTATTACATCGTCATATTTTGTTTTTATACTGACACTATATGAGTCATCCATTAAGTATATATTAGATATGTATAATAACTGATATTAAAATGTATAACTTAAATATTAACGTTTCTTCCTTCGCTTCCTTTTACGACGAATTCTTCTTTGGTTTTGTCGGTACGTTTCTGCTTCTTGCTCTCTTTGTTGTTTTTTAAGCATAATATATTCTTGGCCTCGCTGTAGTTGGCTCCTTCTTTGTTTCTCTATCCATAACTGATTCTCTCGTCTTCTGCGTAGCATTAGTTGTCTCTCTTGCTCTTGTCGCCGTTTTTCATCTAGTCTTAAATCTCGCCGTTTCT
>Ga0233449_1002278_pt1 | contig 15514 bp, 5 predicted proteins | sample SI_124_October20_FD_183012 | JGI IMG/M metagenome (GOLD analysis project Ga0233449, IMG submission 183012) | Seawater microbial communities from Saanich Inlet, British Columbia, Canada - SI_124_October2016_200_MG | ecosystem: Environmental > Aquatic > Marine > Inlet | place: Canada: British... | reverse complement strand
GTAACTATAATCTTCAAGGAGGAGAAATGGAGAAAGCAGATGTTAGCTTTGGTCAGAAGGCTGGTGCAATGACTGGAGCGGGCCTAGGTAAGTTAGATGTTATGGCTGGAAATGCTTGGAGAGGCGCTGGGAAGTGGTTAGGCGAAGAGGATGAAGATGGGCAGGCTAGATGGAAAAAAGGGTTAAAAGCTGGGATGGGAGGCATTAGAGGCCTTCTTAGTGAAGTAGCTAATCCTGGAACATTAGCTGGGGAACGAGAGTTAGCTCAATTACAATTAAGCGGTTTTAATTCGAACCCACTACAAAACGGTAAACAGAGTGGTGGTTATATAGGAATGCAAAGTGGAGGCAATCCACTAGACCAAATTAATGCAGGAATGCAAAGTGCAGTAGATGATTCAGTTAGTACTGGAGGCGTCCCAATGACTCCTCGTGATATGTCATTAATGCGAGGTATCTGGAATACACAAAATGACGAAGATGCTATAGGGATGGAGAATGCTTTAAGTCCTAGTGGTGGAGACTATTATCAATCGCATTTTGACCCGAACCCTGGTGGTATGATGAGCCGTATTATAGGTCCAAAAGGACAGATGAAAATTAAAACTCGGATGGGAGGCCAGATAATTGGTTAATAAATATAGTAAGTATCCTGGTGATATTATAGATGCCAAGCTTGAACCAGGAGAATATGTTTTAAATCGCAATGCCGTAAAAGCCATTGGTCAAAGAAAGCTTGATAAATTTAATAATAAAGTTGCGCCTAGATTCCAAGAAGGCGGTGATGTTAATAAGGCTATACAGGAGCAAACTGCTTTAAAGATGCGTCTAGCTGGTAATGCTAAACGCCTAATCTTAGACAGGCAGGCGAAAAGAGGAAGGATAGTAGATGCACAATCCTTACGAAGAAGTCCTGATTTTAATCTAGATTTACAAAAGGTTGATTTTCAAGGAAATGTTCCTGAATTTGATGCTAAAACATTTGAGCAACAACAATCTAAGATTCAAAATAGTAACCATAAAACAATGATGGCTAATAATCCTGAATATGCTAAGTTATTTGGTATGCCTGAAAATGTTCAGACTAAAGCGCCTGAGATGGGGTTCCATGGACAGGATGCACAGCCTTCATATAATGAGAGTAATAACTTACCTGAGAATTATGCAGATATATATGGGCCTGGTGGTTCAGAGTATTCGATTGGTATACAGGGTTCTGACCCAAAAACTTGGAACAGACCAACTGGTACCTTTTCCGAAACTGACAAATTAATGCAATTGATAAAGGATGACCCTCGCTTAGTAAATACTGATATAAATAATCCAAAGATTCAGCAAATTTTAAACAACAATCCTTTAATGAAAGGGGCCGTCGAAGATGGAGCTAATACACTAGACGAGCAATATGGCAGTGTAGCAAGTGGTTATAAAGCGGATGATGCTATTAGAAGAGAAGCTCTTCAATCAGAGATGAATCAAAAAATTCAAGATAGGGATGATTTAAGAGAGACAAATTATAATATTAAAATGATGAATCCTCTTGATAATAGCAACCAAGTTGCTAAATATCGCGCAAATGATTTAATTCAAGAGAAAGCTAGGCAAGAGTCCTTGAGAGATGTTATGGCTAGGGAATATAGCAATGTAACCCAGCAACAAACAAAGGCTAATGAACGTAAAGCTTTTAAGAAAAAAGAATCAAGTGCTATAGCTGAACAAGTAAAACTTCGAGGGAAACAAAGTGATGATGCTCGTTTAGCTAGGGACGCAGAAATGATGGAGAAGCAGAAGCGTTACTTAGGTCGCGAGTATCAACAGGAAACTGATACATATAAAACTGATAATTTCGGTAAGGCATTTAGTAAAAGTTTTAAGAAGAGTACTGGAGGCCGTAAAGGGCGTAAGGAACGACAGGATAAGATTAGAGCAGACCTTAAGGCAGCTAAGGCTCTTAAACCGCAAAATGAGACATCTTCAGTTAAGGAAGTTCAACAATCTCCAGTTAAGGACTTAATTAAATATCCTAAAGACCACCCAGAAAATGATTGGGCATCGAGGGAACTTACTAACTATTCTAAAGATAATAGTCGACAAGAGCTTATTCAAAACTTCTTAAAGAAAAATAAAGCGGATGGGAACCCTGAAGCAACAGGTATAAATGATTTAATCCAAGATTTTATGAGTAAAGATAAAGGGGTACATGAAAATGAAACGTCCCCTTTAAATTTCTCTAAAACAGTAGATAGAATTAAATATCCTAAAGGCCATTATAAAGCTTTAGAGAAAGCGAAATTAGAAAAAAAGAAAAAGAAAGAGAAAGCCAGACTTAAGGACCTAGCAAGCTTGGGTGTAATTGATACTTTAGGTAAAAATTATTTTATAGAAGAACACCAATCTGGCGGTTATATTAAAGGGTACCAAGAAGGTGGTGGAGTATCTCTTAATAATTCAAGAAGAATATTTAATTTAGCAAGGAAACGATATGTCTGAAATAGCAAGACTTAATCTTAGTGGTCCAGTTTACGACCCTATGCGAGGCAAAGACCAGGAACGTATGTCTGATAGGGTACGTAAAAATAAGCAAGCAGTATTGTCAAATGCCGCTGCTAAGTATCAAATATTAAATGCCCAGTATAAGATGAAGCAGCAACAAACAAATCTTAGAATGGATAAGTTTATTGGGGCAAAGGGTACTAGTTATTTCAATAAAGGTGCAGATGTTACTAATCCAGATAGTTGGAAATTCAGTAATCCTGAGCATAGGGAAACTATGCTTAAAGAGTGGAACAAGAATGTAGGTGGTAATTATGCACAGTTTGATAAATACTATAATGACGCCAAAGATTTTGAGATGAACGCTATGAGACAGCGCTTATTGAGAGGAAAAGGAAAAGAAAGGACTACTAGAGAATACCGCATTGAATTTACAGATAAGATTGATGGCTTATCAGAAGCTCAAAGAGAGCAACTTTTTACGAGTATAACACCTGAGTTATATGACCAGATACAAAGTTTATATATTCAACCCGATGACAGAAAGGGAATGTTTTCTGGTGTCCTTCCAGGGTTTCTTGGTGGCAGTGGAGAAACAGCTGAATTTACTAATGACATAGGTGACATGCTACTAAATTCAGGATTAGCTGACACAAGAGAAGGAGCTACAACAGGAGCTCATTTAATAGAAGGTTTAGGAGCATTAGCTTTAGGACTAGGTTTACGTAAAGCTGTAAAGTGGAAGTTTGGTAAAGAAGCAGTAGATGCTGTATCTAAGTCTAAGTCTAAGGGTAAAATGACAGAGGCACTAGCTCTTGTAAAAGGTGAAACTAGTACCAACTTTTCAAGGTTATCAACGGAACAGGCTAAGACTGTAATTTCAGCTGGTAAATATAAGACTCTCGGAGATTTAGCTAAAGCTATGGACAGTGGTGAACTAACTGGAGCCCAAGCTAAGGCAGTTGCTCAAAAGCTACTTGGTAAAAGTGTTGGAAGTATTGATGATATAGCAGCTGCAGCTAAACAAGCTTCTGCTGCCGTTAATAAAGGGAACTTACTCCCAGGTCAGAGAGCTCCTTTAACTGCCCCGAATAAAGGGGTTAAAGATTATCTTACTGGATTTTTTGGGAATAAAGGTGAAAAAGTAACCCAAGCTACTCATAATAAAGTAGCCATGCCAAATATAACAAATCTTCAAGTTGGAAGAAGTCTTCCTGTTAATAAGATTAGCTCAGCTATCAAAGAGGTAGCAATAAAAGTTAAGACTGGCCAGATGACTAAAGATGAAGGGCTCGCTTTAATCGAGGGCTTAAAGAAGGCGGCTAAATCTGGGAAGCCTATTAATACTGAACAACTTACTTTTCAATTTGGGAAGTCCCCTCAAGGTAAGTCTATTTTAAGTAAGATAGGTAGTGGTGCTATGAAGTTTGCTGTAGTCCCTCTTGTTGCAGGTCAAATAGGTAAAACAATTGCGGGTACAGCTGGGGATACTGTTGGAGGTGAGAAAGGAGAAAGAATCGGTGAGATAACTGGTGGGCACTTTGGTTTCTTAGCAGGTAACAAAGTTTATAATGTAATGAAAAATACGATTAGTAAAAAAGGTTGGAAATGGATGCTTAATCGTGTAATTTCTAAAGGTGGTCCTAGCTTAGTGGCGAGGACAATAGGTAAAGCGGGTGTAGGAGCTATTACAGGCGCTACTGGAATAGGAGCTGTTCTAAGTGCTGGTTGGCTTGCAGCTGATGCCTATGCTATATACCAAATTTTACAAGAGGCAGAAGACGCAGGAGAGATTTAATGTCAGAGCAAGACCCGCAACAGTGGGAGCCTAAGCATGACCAGAAGAGTGTAAGTGAAGCTCTTTTTAATTATAAGACAAACCCAGAACGGTATGATGATGACGATGAAGCTCTAAAGAATCTTGAGCAGCATGCAACATATTATCGTATGCCGTTTGCTCGTTCAGATAAGCATCAAAACTCTTTCATTACAAAAGTCATCAAGCAAGCCGCAATTGGCTGGGGCGAAGGCTTCACTACCCTGCCAGCATCTGTGGCTGGTGTCGAAGATGAACCTGAAGATACAACTGAAGCGATAGCTCGTAATCTAGGGCATCTTGCTGGTTTTATAGGATACTTACCAGGAAAGAAATTCTTTCCAGCTCTACAGTTATTAAAGGGGAAGAGTGTCCCTATGCTTGCTGCTAACAAGATTCAAAAATCTGTTAGCAAAAAGATTAAGCCTATGTTAGCTGAGTTAGGACCCAGTGCAAAGAAGTTTGCTGAAGGTACTGTCTTAAGCGATATAGTCGGCGGTGCATTTCATCTTGGTGTAGCTAGTAGTGTTTCTAACTGGTCGCATGGTGTAGATGAGATGGTTAAGAGTGCTGGATGGGGTGCTTTATTTGGAGGCGCTTTTAAAGGTATTGGTAATATGCCTGGGTTTGGAACAAAACTTCGAGCTACACAATTAGGCCCTGATGGGATGCCTATCCTTAACACATTAAGTGGTGGCCAGAAAGCAGATTTAACTCTTCGTACTATGGCTGGTATGCTTTTCCAAGGTTTACCGAGTACTGTACAAGACCAAACTACAGAAGAACAAGTATATAACTACTTAATGGGAGCTTATTTTGGTTTCAAGGAGACACCTTTAGCTACTAGGGCTAGTAGAGAACATATCCAAAAAGCTATCCAAGATAAAACTGGTCCCTATGCAGATGAGCATCCAGATTGGGAGAAATTTACACCAGAGATGCAAAAATTTGTTAAGAAAGATTTTGATTCATTTTTTGGTTCAGATGAAACTAAAATGATAACCTACGATATTCTTAGCGGTCGAGGTGTTGATTTAGAAAAGATAGAAGAGTATGCTAAAGAATTTGGAGAAGTACCTAGTCAGGACCCTGTAACAGGTGAATTATTCGAAGGTTTCAGTGAGAGTAAAGTTGAAGAGTATCGACGAGATGTAGCTAAGACAGGTTCTTATGAGGATGCTCAAGACCTCGATATGCATATAGCAAAGGTAGAAGACCTTGCTGCTAAAGGGGACCCTGTTCTAGGGTATGTTAGTCGTAGTTTAGAATCTGTCTGGAAAGCTGAGGGAGTTACTAACCCTGAATTAAAACGAGTAGAGGTAGCCGCTGATGTCTTTTCGAAATGGATGGAGCTTAACAAGGTACATTCAGATGGTATTAAGAGACCTGAATTAGGTGCTGAAAAAATTATAGAAAAATATATTTCATCTACTTATGGAACAAATTTAAGTCCTAGAGAAAGAGGTTGGTGGAGAGGTTTTGCTGAACAACAAAGATTGAAGAGGGTAGTACAACAAGTAAGTGTTGTTGATGGTGAAGTTGGATTTTTAAAAGGGAACACTAATGCAGTTGGTAATAAGAAAGATATAAGTTTTGAACCTCCTCTTATAGAACATATCTATAATCTAATAGGTGGGGACCGTAAGAAGCCGTTCTATACATTCTTTGACCACTTTATATTTGAAGGGAAAGAGTATGATTTAAGCAGGGTAGATGAGCAACTTGGCACTGACTTATTTAAAAAGATGAAGAATCACTCTGACTATAGGGATATGGAGTCTTATAAAGTTAGGAACTTAGCCGAGTCAGAAGCTAAGAAACGTATTGATGAGAGTTACACTAAGTTGCATGCATCAATGGAAGAGCAAGACTATTATTATTTTGGCGGTAAGGGTGATGCTAAAAGAATGCACTTCGTAAAGTTTCATCCTGAAATGCGTCAAGATATGCCTAGTTTAAAGCGTTATAAGAAAATCATGCAAGAAGCCTTTGAAGAAAGGTTTGAATTGAAACGAAAGTCAGGTGATAAGAAAAATAAAGGATTACCTAAAGAAGCTTTCGAAAGAGCCTATAAAGAAGGGCTAGCTAAGTATACTAAAGAAATGTTTAATAAGACAGGCTCTGAACAGACATATTTAAAAAGTCTAATCAGTAATGCTTTTTATGATGTATCATTTAATGGTTTTAATCTCGGTGGCGAAAAGATGAGTGATTTTAAACTATCATTCAAGACTGGATTAGCTGAGACTTTACGGAATGGATATATTAATGACGCTAAAGCCTTTAATAAGCGTGCTCAAATCTGGTTTAATACTGGACTCAGCGGTGATGCTGCCTTTATAAATAAACATGTAAAAGATTTAGATAAGTTTAAGTTTAGATATATGATTGCTACTGAATCAGATTTAAATAAAGAAGGGGCTCTTGATGTCCCAGCACATCTTCAGGCAGAAGCTACAGATGGAGCTATTATAGGACGACCTGATGCCGTAGAAGCGCTTAACCTTGATAAGGGGCTACCTACTGAAGGTGGTGCAAATAAAAGCTTTATAGTGGACCCCAGTAATGCAAATGGAGCATTGCTTGGTAAGTATATGATTCATTCAGCTTCCCCTGAATTAGCTAAGATAATGGCAGAAAAAAAGATACATTTTATTATGCCCGAGAGTGCTGTAAAACAAAAAGGGAATCGTAAAAGCACTAATCTGATGGATATTAATGTAGATATTCGAGCAGAAATTGATGCTAACCAAGATGCAATTTATACTTTAAGCCCATCAAGCATCCGTAGTACAATGTCAGAAAAGACTGATGGTCATTTTATTCATAGCCAGAAACTCCCGAAACAAATGTATTCTACATTAAGCCTATTTGGGCATAGTGAAGTAAAGCAAGAAGTCTTTGATGATATGTATAATACCTTGAGCAAAAAGGCTTTAGATGGAACATCTCACGGGCAAGAACTACTAGCAAAGCTTGTTGATGCTGAAGGTAAGATGAATTTTAAGGAGTTACTTGATAATTTCGAGGAACTACCTATTAGAAAATTAATGGAAGTACTGCGAGATGAGAGATATACAGAATTTGCAGGGGAAGCATTTAAAAAGATTTTAAAACTCAACGATGACTTCATTCAAGGTTTAGCAGAAGAAGGAGAGTTTAGTAGGGACCAAGTAAATGAAGAACGGAAGGTTAATGCTGAGTTTGGTAGTATTGTAGAGAGACTTATGCAATTATATCCAGATGGTAGCAGTGGAAGCTGGATGCATAAGTTTGTCAGAGATTACAGAATGACTGCTATGCGTAACTATGTGGTAAATAGCTTAACGAGACCTGCTATCAAGAATAGCGCTATTTCGAGAATGAGACCATTGGAGCCATTTATGGTCATAGAGAATAGCGAAATAGGAAAGCTCTATGAAAAAGGCAATGACGATATATTCTTTCTTGATGATGGACACAAGGCTAAGCGTATTAGTGACCCACTTATTATAAAAGGAAGGGATACGTTAGGTGAAGTTTGGGAAGACTTACATAGCCCCCAAGACCCCTATAAACACAATAAAGAAGCTGTAGAAGAGATTCTTAATGCTGTAGTAATGCGCGTACCAATGGACTCTATGAGTGGAGCTAATGTACTAAAATTCCAAGGATTTACAGGAGTCCAGGGATTTGGTAGTTTATTACACCCAAGAGCCATGAGAGCTTTAGGCGGAGCTGACCTCGATGGAGACAAAGCTTTTGTCTTTTTTGGCGGTGAAGATGGGATGCATAAAGAGTGGAAAAAGATGTACTCCGATAACAGGGATGAGTATGTTGATGGAGCTCCAGCTGAAGTTCCTGATTATACTAAATATAAAGCTCCAGCTGAAGTTCCTGATTATACTAAATATAAAGCTAAAGGCTGGGGTACGATGAAGGCACTTGGTCGTAGGATAAAACTTATAAAGCATACTGATAAATATAGAGCTGCAAAGAAAGTAGATGGCAGAAGTATAGAAGAAGAGAAGCAGCTTGTTTATGATATTATGAAATATACAGAAGGATTTACAGACAAGACACTTGCTTCACATCCTTTAGCTAAAGAATTAAAGTCAGCGATAAAGATATTGGACAAAGTTGGATATAAATGGGGTTGGTCTGCCAAGGAAGGGCTTTTTAGAATAACATCTCCCGAAGGAGATGGTTGGAGTAATAGGCCTACAAAAGAAGCTCCAGCTGAAGCTACTCCTACTGCTCCTACCAAAGAACTATCTAAGGGCGCTCGTGAAATGCATAATAAAGATGCTCAAGATTTATTAGAACCAGATAAAACAGTTAGAGAATTGTTTGTAGTAAGTGACGATACTATCAAACAAGCTGGTTCAAACCAATTCTCGTTCTATGACCCAGCATGGAGACACTTTATGAGTAAAGGGGCTGCTAGCGGCCGAGATATGCTCGGTACAGCCGTTACTAATAGAGCTGCTATCATAGGTGCCTATAATGCAATTCGTGGCCATGTAGGCCCCGTGAATAAGGTAGAAGTACCATTGCTAACATCCGAGGGGAAGCAGGTACTAGACTCTAAAGGGAAACCCCGAACTGCCTATAGTAAAATGGCGAATGGTTATTATGATATGCCTTATTGGGAAGCTCAGTATGGAGACTCTCAAAAAGGTAGAGTTAAAAGAATGGTTTTCGAGACTAATAATAATGATAAAGCATTAAAAGCATTCAGAATGAGAGCTAGGGCTACTATAGCTTTGGGTTCTGACCCTATGGATGAAGCAGGGTTACTTAGTCGAGATGTATTTATGTTCCGAGTTATGGAGCCCTTATTTAAAATGACTGTAAAAACAGACTACGGTAAGAAGATTGTTGTAGATGGAGAAAAAACTAATGCTGTACGAAGTGGTGATGAAAAGTCTATGTACCTTGTTCGTAAAGGTTTACATTCCTTATTTAGCAAGGGGAATAGTCTAGTATATGGAAAGAACTGGAGTGATGGTCGTAGATGGAGTTATTCTGATATACAAAATGGCTTAGAGCAGTTTAATAGATTGAATGAATCAAGTAAAAATAGTTTAATACCAAAATTATCAGATGATTTACAGAATATAAATTGGAGTGATAATGTATTTAGAAAAGTAAATTTTGATAAATTAAAAGCTTTATATGAAGCTAATAATAAAGCAGCCCAGGAAGAATCTTGGTTAAAGCCTATCTTACAAAGAAGGTCTATTGGTACCCCTATGGGAAGATTAATAGATACTGTTTACAAGAGTGGTATCTGGAAGCCTGATGTCATGGCGAAGTATACAAAAGATGAAGCTGCATTTCTTGAAATGTTTAATGTAACCGATAGAAAAGGTAGACGAGCATGGGGAGCTATTCCATCTGATTTATATCCAATGCAGACATATAGTGAATCTTGGCGTAGGGCGTTTTTAAATCAAGCACTATTAAAGGCTGAAGATTTTATTATTAATGATATGAGTGATATGACTACATTAAAGCGTATTACTGATATTGTAAAAGGTAGTACAATATTACCTAGTCGTATATCAGAGATACATGGGGTCGCTCAATGGGTAAAAGATAGAAGTTATATTAATACTAATAAGCGTAAGGCGCAAGATGGTGAAGTACATGGAAGATTTAATATAGATAGCGAAATGGGTTTTGAATTAACTTTAGATGAGGCTCCTGGAGAAAGGTCTGTGAAGGTAGACCAAGTCTTACTTGATAAAATGATTGAGAAACGTAAAGATGAAATGAGACTTACTAAAAGAGAAGAAGAATTATTTGATACTTTTATGATAGGAACATTCCAAAGGTCATCTCTAAGCGAGCTTCAAAAGCTTGAATCATCAGGAAAGTTACATCCGTATCAGCAAAAAGTAATGGCTCTTCTTACTAAGATGGCTAATAACACCGCTCTTACGCGAGTAGGGTTACAAAGTAGAGCAGTAAAGGATAATAACATCAAGAAGTTCTTTAATGCTTATAATGAGCTATGGAAAGGCTCATTTGAGAAGTTGTCTGCTAAGGAAATAGAGACCACTAAAGAAGAATTATTAGGTAAACGTAAGATTAGCAATTTAAAAGACGAAGCTGGAACCCTTATAGAAGGGGAGATGATTGAACGAAGTGATTTAAGTTCTATTGATAAAAAATATTTAGATGAGATAGCTCCTTTTAGGGGGCTACATAAAGGAAAAGTAAAAGACCCTGAGTTAAGGGAGATATTCTATGAAATTAAAGGGCATCTAGATAATATGCATAATTCAGATGCTAAACAAATCAATATGCTGTTCCGTGGAGTAGTCGGTAAAGATATTAATACAGCTAATAAGTATGATTTAAAAGTATTTCGTAACTATCTTAATGAGATGAATACACCGAACTGGTGGAGAAAAGCTTGGGATTATATGGTAGGCGCCGATAAAGAGATTAAACGTGTTTATTATTGGAAGTTTCCCGCTGGAGTAGACAGAGATTTATTAGCGACTCCAGGTTTCAAACAATTAAAAGAGAGTGTTGCCCCATATAAAGACAGACTTGGTAATACTATTATGGGGAAGATAGTGACTCCTATGAGTCCTATGGCTGAGATACAGCAACTAAGTGCAAAAGGAGTAGAATTAGCTCTCCAAGATATTGATAAAGAAAAGATTAGATTAAGAGACCAATTAGGGCCATTCGTCACTAGCCTTCCTGAAGGCGATATTTTACATGATATAGCTATAGCAATGCGTGAGCGCGGAATCATAAAAAAAGTATTACGTAATAAAACTGATAGCCCTGAATTAAAAGTTGATGAAATGAACTATGAAGATAACTGGAAAGCAGTTCGAGATAGTTATCATAGCTTAAAGAACAAGACGTATAAGGTCAATTATGATGGTGAAGTACGTTTAATGAAGGGTGAAGATGTTATTACCCAGATAAACAAAATTTATACTAAGCAAAATGAAATTGTACATAAATGGCTTCGAGGAAACCCTGATACAATTAATAGATGGTTAGATGTTGCGAAAGATAAAAAAGGGGATGTCACTTGGGCTGGAGTAGATAAGCTTCGGAAAGATTGGAATAGTTATACAAATGATATGCTTAGACAAGGAAAGAGTATACCTATAGAAGAACTTGGTATAGATGGATTACGCCAGATAACTAAACATATCTTAGCTAGTTTCTCTCCTAATATAAAAGCGTATCGGACCAGAGCTAAACTAACAGAATTATTAGGTAAATTAAAAGCAAATGATGCTGAGAGCACGGGACAGTTTCCTTATGATGCTTATTATCCGCATATATCATTTGATAGAACAGCAACTGATATAGATTTTAATAAAAGAATGGCTAGAATAAATGAATCACCTGACTACTCTAAAGCAGAAAAGTTATCTAAAGCTAAAAGATTAATAACCTTACATAGGCAAGCAACAGGAGACTTTTTATCTAAAGATGAGATGGGTGAGAACTTTGATATGATGCAAGATGTCTTTACTAATATGGCAGCTGGTAAAATATCTAAGAGTCCTCATATTTTAGGTGGCGATTTAAAGAAGGTAGGTAGTCAATTTAGTAGAGATTCTCATTTAGCTGGTTGGTCTAGAGACCCCGAAGCATATAACCAGTATATGAAAAATATTGTTGATACATTCTATAGGCAGGCTATGCAAGTAGCCAATAGAACTGTGATACATGAATTTGGTAATCATTTTTATAATGCAAAGGCAAAGAATGGTGCTTTAACGGGAAGATGGATGGACTTTTTTAAGCTATATACCCAAAGTGCAATGGGTTATCCAGCTCATATCCCAGAGAAGGTTATGAATGACCCCAAGATGAAGATAAAAGGGACTCCTTATAAATGGTTTAGTGATAGCCAGACTAAGAAAAGAGTTGATAGTATCCGAAAGAAACTTGGTGTCGGAAGAAAAGCATTAGAAGGTTGGGACCTAGAAGAAAGTGTTGTAGATGATTTAACAGGGATAGAGTACCGACAACTAGACGCCTGGAGTGCTATGGAAGCCAAATGGGAATTAGCATCATTACTAGCTCATCCTAAGAGTGCTGTAGCTAACCTTTATGGAGGTACTGTCCATACTGTTATTAATAGTGGACTAGATAATTGGAAGAATGCTAGAAGTTTTGAATTTCTAAAGAATAATGTGAATCCTAAATGGACAAGTATGCAAGATGTTGAGAGATGGTTGCAGAAACTTGGTGTAACTGAAGAGTTTCTTATTCACGAGGCAGGCTTAAATCCACAAATTAAAAGCAAGAAAATGGAATCTTTTGTTAAGGAAGTTGGTAAGAAGCTAGCTAAGAATCCTGAGATGGATGATAAAACGTTACTTTCCTTAAAAAATAAGTATAAGCTAACAGATGGTATGTGGGACTTTGCAGCATCTTTCATGAGGAAACCTGAAAGGATTCTTCGTAGAGATGCTTTTATGGCTCACTATCTACAAGCTCGTAATGAATTTGGTAATGCTATAAAAGACTTTGACCATCCATTCCTTATTGAGATGGCTAAAAAAGGGGTGAAGGGGACACAATTCCTTTACTCTGCGCCTTATAGACCGCTATGGACTAATAGTGCGCTAGGAAGAGTATTTTCAAGATTCCAGCTATGGAGTTGGAACAGTGTTAGATTCAGAAAGGATACAACAAGAGAAGCACGAGTATATGGTCTGCAAGCTGGAACTAAGCAGTACGATAGCTTTGTGCGGATGGCTCAGGCAGATGCTTTTATGCTATCATTAAGTAGTCTCTTCTTGTATAGTTTATTTGAGAATGCTCTTCCAGCTCCTTATAATTGGTTTCAAGATACAGCTGATTGGTTTTTTGGAGATGAAAAAGATAAAGATAGAGCTTTCTATGGTTCTCCGTTCGGTCCAGCTCAAATGGTCAGCCCTCCATCCCTAAGGCTATTAGCACCTACATTTAAATGGATGCTTGATGGAGATAGTAGTAAATTAACAGATTATTATCTATGGACTATGTTACCCTTTGGTAGATTAGCTAGAGACATTGTAGGTCCTGGCGGCATGATAGAAAACCCTTATTATAGTGTAACTAAAATGACTGGTATGCCTATACAACAAATGGGTGACCTTATTAAAAATAAGCCTAAGTATAATGCCAGTGGAGGTTTAACGTAATGGTAAAAAGCGTAGATATAATTAAAAAAGCCTTAAAAATACCTACTTTACGAAAATTCAATAAGATAGCAAGTAACAATACTGCAACGAGGCAGGATGATTTTTATAAAAATATTAGAAAGTCTCCTGAAGTATTAGAAGCTGGAAAGAAAAAACTTATTCGTGATACAGTAGTTAAGTCAGGCGCAGATTCTATAAAACAAATTCTTGACCCACGGGCATCATATCAATGGGCTAAGAAAGGGGTTCCTATGAATCTTAGTAGACAAGCGACGCAGACAGAAAAAGCTTTGGAATTAGCAACAACAACCAAACAGATAAAGGCTATTGCGAAGAATCAAGTGACCGAGCAACGTGGAATGTTTTTACAAGCTCTTACTGCTGGTGACGTTAATTCTTTACCTTATAAGAATGGTTTGAAATATTATAATATGGATACGCGTGGAGTCAGAGCATTGCACCCTGAAATATTTGAACATGCTTTAGGGCGACAAGGATGGAGTGCAGCTAGGGATGGTACTGGCACATTAGATAAGTTTACTCCCTACTTTTTACAGCCTAAAAGACCTGGCGGAGGTGCATTAAATTTTGATTTACGAAATAATGACACTGTAAATAATATAAAATATACATTATATCACGGTAAAAGACAGAGAAAGAAACTTCATCAAGTTGCTGAGTGGTTCGGGGATGATTGGACAAATGCTCAAGTGAATGTAATTGCAAAACAGCTTAAGCTTACGCCTAAAGAAGCAAAAGTGAGATTAATGCAAGGAGGGGGACTGCCTGGGGTAACTTTAAAAAATGGACGATTATATATTGACCAAGTTATCCTAAGCTCTGACCATACATTAGGGTTTACACCAATAACATTTGAAGTAAGACCTAATTTTGATATGAAGATGTTAGCTCATGATGTATGGGATAATGGAACTGCAGGGGGTGTCTTACATGCCGCATGGCAGAATACTAGTAAAATATTACCAATAACTCATTCTAATGTGAGCACCTTAATACCTAGTATAAGTAATTTAAGGACTACAACGCCTTGGAAGAATATACAAAATAATGTTAAGCAAGCGTATATAAATCCTGAGAATAAAAATTTAAAAGGGAGAAAATTGTTAGAAGCCTTTGAAATAGGCGACCATAGGTATCATCTTAAAGCTAGTGATGAAATGTTGGGTAAGGTAGAAAACTATGTCTTAGATAAAGTTACTCAAGGACAAAGCCCTATGAGAGTTTTAGGTGAAATACAAGATACACTATCGGGGCCTCTATCCAAAGATAAGATTAACTTTCTCAATGAACTAGTTAGTAATCGCAAGGTAGATTTAAGAACTATAAACCAGCTTAACAGGTCTAGACGTAAGTCTTTTATGCGAAAAGAAAGTGTTAGACGTGATGCAAATTATGAAATAGAGGCAGAGATGCCTTCATCTGAAAAAGTTAGACTAGTTATGAGTGAAAATTCTGCTATGAGCTTCGAAGAAGGCTTAAAATATTTAACAGAGCTTGATAAAGCTCCTATTTCTGCGGAAATGTATAAAAGATACTTAAAGAAAAGGATTCTTCCCGTGGGGGCTGTAGCTTTAGGTGGCGCTGCTTTTTATACACTTACAGATGATTAATAATCGATTCCTTTAAACAAAGAGTTTTTTTGTTAAATGCTGGGTGCTACTATTTTCTGGAAGTAGGTACAGCCCTGTTCTACACTGCATTGTTTTGTTGCTAATTTACTATCTATATATTGAGTTAATTGGTAACCTTCTTTTCGTGACAGTATTACCCCTAAACATGTGCCTTTATTCCAATTGGCGCATCCTTCTCTAGCTTTAGTTGTTAGAATCGTCTTCTTCATATAATCTCCAACGTACTTTATAGTAGGCGTCCGTATCTAGTATGCCCTTATTTAAAAAGTTAAAGGCTAATTCTAGAGCACTAGGTGTCACTGACTTTAGTTTGCCAACCGCAGATTTATCTATTGACTTTGTCAACTGATTTTCTTCAGCTTCACCTAGTACATCTATTTCTTTTAAAGATTCTG
>Ga0233449_1002267_pt1 | contig 15550 bp, 26 predicted proteins | sample SI_124_October20_FD_183012 | JGI IMG/M metagenome (GOLD analysis project Ga0233449, IMG submission 183012) | Seawater microbial communities from Saanich Inlet, British Columbia, Canada - SI_124_October2016_200_MG | ecosystem: Environmental > Aquatic > Marine > Inlet | place: Canada: British... | reverse complement strand
ACAAGATGCAGAGGTATAATATGCAACGAACTAAACCTATAGCCGAGTCAAACAACTTTATCATTTTAGTTGATATAGCTAATGAAACAATAGCAGAAAATGATTATAATCTATCTGTCAGCTCTTATGTAGAGGTAAAAGACACAAGAGAAAAAATAGATATAACTAAGCTAAATACTGAGCTGAAAATTACTGTATCAAATATTTATAATTTAAGAAGTGAGATTGATAAAATTGTAACGGAGATTGAAGCATGAGTGATGCAGTCTCTATAAAAGAACTACTTGAGGATGTAGAGGTTGAGTGGAAGCCTTTAAAAGAAATTGTAGAGTTTAGAAGAGGTTCATTCCCTCAGCCATATGGTAATAGTGAGTGGTACGGTGGAGAGTGTAGTATGCCGTTTGTCCAAGTAGTTGATGTTTCAAATGAGGGATTTTGTTTAAACAAAGAAACTAAAAAAAGAATATCAAAACTTGCTCAACCTAAAAGTATATTTGTTGAAAATGGCACAGTAATAGTAACTTTACAGGGTACAATTGGACGTGTGGCTATAACACAATATGATAGTTATTTGGATAGAACATTAGCAATATTTACTAATTATAAAATTGACATCAATAAAAAATATTTTGCATATCAATTAAAAAATAAATTTGATTTAGAAAAAAAGAATGCAAGAGGAAGTACCTTAAAAACGATTACAAAGGAAGAATTTTCTAAATTTGAAATACCAATCCTACCTTTAAATATACAAAGTGAGATTGTCCAAATTTTGGACAATTTTACAGAGCTTACAGCAGAGCTTACAGCAGAGCTTACAGCAGAGATAGAACTTAGACAAAAGCAATATGAGTATTATAGAGATTTACTTTTAACTTTTCCAAAACAAGATGCAGAGGTATAATATGCAACGAACTAAACCTATAGCCGAGTCAAACAACTTTATCATTTTAGTTGATATAGCTAAAGCTAGGGGATTCAGCTATCATAAAACTAGGCTACAATTGTAGCTCTTGCAGTTTCTCCTGCTAGAGTTGATATCCCAACTCTTTTTATAGTAAAAAATATGCAGTTGGCTTAATCTTCCTCTATAACTGCATCCATATATTTTTCGTTAAAATATTGCTGTTTTTGGTCATCTTCTGATGTCAAGTCTTCTATTGACGGGGTACCAATGTTTACAACTATTTTTGTATTACTAACACTTGTATTTTGAATATTGTTGACTGAGCTTTCATTATCTTTTGTTTTAATATTTTCATCTCTAAGTATTTTTAAACAACCAACTTTTGCTTTAATATCAACTGGTGAGGCTCTTCCTATCTTTTCAAGGTCATAAAATGCGATTGCTTCTAAATGTTCATTTGTTTTTTTTAACGTATCTGCACTTACTATGTCTTCTATATGTTGAAGATGCTCTAAATAGGCTATATTAGTTGGGTCTTGCAACATTTTATAAGATTGTTGTTTGGCTGAGCTTATAGCATATCCCGCATTAATAGCGGCGGCTGTTGCATTTTTTTGACCTGATGCATGATACAAGTCTAAAAACTTTTTTTTATTATTCTTTATGCTTAAAAGATCTTTTTTGTAATTTATAGCTGGGGTTGTTAATTTTTTTTTTGCCATGATTATCACCTATTTTTTATTTTTAATATTATATCATAAAACAAAATCCTAATATATTACAAAACATGTTTTTAAAAATGTAGTATATCACAAAATAGAGATGGATAAAGGTTATTTTGATATAGTTAAAGAAAGAATGGAGCAGTAAATGATAGATTTATATAGAGGTGATTGTTTAGTTGAGAGTGACAAGATAGAAGATGGAAGTGTCGATTTAATACTTACTGATTTGCCATATGGTACAATTAAAGGAATGGGTGGAGATATGGAAAAGTATAAGCACCTGAGTAATTCAAATTGGGATAATGTTATAGATACAGATAAAATAATGCAAATAGCAAATAGAATATTAAGAAAAAATGGAAAAATGATTTTAACAGCTAACCAACCATTTACAACCGAATTAATATCAAAAGCTATTCCGAACTTGCCTCATAGCTATAATATGTACTGGGATAAGATGCACTTTGCAAACTGCTTAGTAGCAAATAAAGCACCAGTTAGTTACATTGAAGATATTTTAGTATTTAGTAAAAAGGATGACCCTAACGATGGAAATTTAATTAGAGATTATTTTAGAGACCAGAGAAAAATAGTTTCACATTTAAACTACCCTCAAATAGGTCGCATATTAAATATAACGAGGCAAGAGGCTAATAATTGGCTATCGGTAGACAAAATTAATTGGAGTTTTCCAACACTTGAAAAATATACTTTATTACAGAAAATAGGCATATGTAAAAAACCTTATAACGAACTCTTAGACTTAAATAACAAACACAAAAAGAAGTTTACAAGCACTTTTAATCTATGGCAAGGCAACAAATACAAGTCAAACATATTAAAGTATAAAAAAGATTATGATGGACACCATCCAACTCAAAAGCCTATTTTATTACTTGAAGATTTGATTAAAACTTTTTCAAATGAAAATGATTTAGTAGTTGATTTAACAATGGGAAGTGGTAGTTGTGGAGTAGCGTGTCAAAATACCAATAGAGATTTTATTGGCATAGAGATGAATGATAAGTATTTTGATATAGCTAAAGAAAGAATGGAGCAGTAAAAAAAGAATTTTATAAACATGTTTTTAAAGTTAAGTTTTAATTTTGATTATAAAGATATAATTCTTCAGACATATTGTGTTTATTTAATGATAAACATCTACTAAATCAGTAGTAGATGTTCTTGAATGTATGACAAAGCTAAACTTTAGCTACTTTTTACCTAAATATTTTTTAGAAATTATTTTATATTTTTTAATAGACTTTTTAATTTTTCTAAGCCTTTTTCTCATCATTTTATTTCTTTTTTTCAATAAAAAAACTTCTTGCATTTTTTTATGCTCAGGCTTAATGCTTAAATCAGACCGTATCGTTTCTTCTTTTTTATCTTTTTTTATAATAATACATACTTTTTTTTCTTGTTGGGTTAGTTTTATAGTTTTTTTTAAATTTCCCCTATATCTTCTAGCATATAAAATTGTATTTATGTCCCTGCATTTAGGAGAACATATTTTCTCAGTTATTCGCTTAGGCTGAAAAATATCATTACAAATACTACAGTTTATCATGGGTAAGGTCGGTTTTCCCTGATGTTCTCTCGCGTAAAGCTTTCTTGTTTCTCTCCTACACTTGAGAGATGAGCAAGTATTTTGATTTTCACGAAAAGCAAGATATTCACTATTGCAAAGGGTACATATTTTAGTTTGTTTTGGCTTTTTTGGTTTTTTTGCAGCTGTCCCATTTTCTGCATTTTTTTTAAAATAAACCCTAGCTCTTTGTGCTTTACATTTATCAGAATCGCAACAAGTAGCTTTTTTTAACTTATGCGAGATATCAGCTTCTTTACAAAATATACATAATCTCATTTTTAATTACCTGCTCTTAAGTCCTGACCTGTCAAAGCCGTAATAATTGTCTTAGTTTCTCTAAGCCGACTGATAATTCTTGAGCCAATAAATTCAGCAAACTTAGATGGAGAATGATTTGTAATTAAAATGGTTGGCAACATTTCGTTATGTCTCCAGCTTAAAAGCTCTTCCAAATGTTCGACTTGCCAACTTGCTAATTCAGTTTTTGCTAACTCATCAATAACTAAAATATTTATTTTCTTAAAATTATCAAAAGCTTGATACTCTTTATTTTGTTTTAGACCGATTAAGTCATATTGTGTAGTGTATTTACATCCCACACCTAAGCTTATTAAATATTTTATTAATCCTATCGTCAAATATGTTTTCCCTACACCAATATTTCCATTTATTACTATATTGTTAAAATCTATTAGGCTTACATTTCCATACTCATCTGTGATTAAAGTTGAAGTATCTAAATTGTCTTTTATTTGCTTTTTTAAGATGATTTGACTGTCATTTATAGGTATTATACTTGCATTCTGATACCGTTTTGGTATGTTTGATGTTTCTTCACTCCAGCTAATAGCCTTTAGCTTTTGATTTTCAACATGACTTATAGTTTCAGGACAATTTTTATTATATTTATTTATCTTTTTCATCTGTTATACTTCATTTTCCATAGCGTAATATTCATCAAAGTTTGTAGGCTGATTCGCAAAAGCATCAGGGTTAGTCAAGTGGTCTTCGTTTAGAGAATTGGTTTTTTTATTAGATTTATTAATTATTGGTTCATTCAAATATGATTCAAATTTGCTACTAAAAAGAGTGGTAGGTCGTAAAAAACCAACCATTTTATCATCATCTTTCCAATTATTCACTTTTATTTTTATCACTTTTTTAAAGTCTTCTAAAACAAATCCATCATCAAGTCTAGCTTTTATTTTCTCTAAAGTTGCTTTAGAATCAGGTTTAAAGCTTGTTTTTGCCTCAGCATTAAGTAGCTTTATTACCTCAGTTGATATCTCTTTAATTTCAGTATTATTGCTATTATTATCTTTAGTAGTTTTTATTGGTGTTCTGATAGAAGAAGTAGCTTTACTTCTTTTTTCTTGAAGTTTCCAACCATTCTCAATTTGTAGCTTTGAAGCTACGAAAATAGCTAATGCCATTCCCTCTAATTTTGGTATTTCTTTTTTATTTGCTAGGGCAAAAATTGCTTTAATTGCCTTACCTGCTTCTTCATCAGTTCCTAAGTTAAACATCTCAATTAAGTTACTATTCATTAAAAAGTTCTTTTGCATTTCAATAGGTCTTCCTTTAAAAATTAGAAAATTATAGTTTTCTGCCAATTCAAAATCAAGACTGTGACCAAACTTTCTTGCTTTTAATTGCTTATAAAATTCTTTCAGAAATGGCTGAATAATAAAAAATATTATTCAAACTCTTATCTGGAAAGTTTGGTCACTTCTGAAAAAATTTTAATATTCAAAATGATATATCATAAAAGCTTAATTTTAGATTAAAGATAAAAGGTGAAAAAAGAAGACCACTATAGATATTTCTTTCTTTTTATTCTTTTTATTCTTTCTTTCTTTCTTTCTTTAGAAATCAAAAGTTAATTTGATAAATCAAAAGTTAATTTGATAAATCAAAAGTTAATTTGATAAATCAAAAGTTAATTTTTTTGCTTTTTATATAGATTGTATTCAAATTAGATATAAAATATTGTCATATAGTGTACATATAATGTAACATAATATTGTCATATAATGTAACAAAAGTTTAAAATTATGCGATATTCTAACACTATCTTGACTATAAGTGTTTTAATATTGTTAATTTTAAGATAAGTTTAAGAAAGTGACTGATACAATTAGAAATCAATTTAGTTTGATAAGTTATTTAAAAACTCATTGTTAAAAATTATCTACTTATGTTGGTTAGTGTGTGAGTTATTCATTATATACTTTATGTAGTGTGATAACTGACTAATTAACCAACAAAGGATAAAAATGTTTTACAACAAAAGAGGTGTGTTTATGTTTAGTGAAGCACAAAATACTTTCATTGAAGAGTGTACGAGAACAAATACTTTTACTATAAAAGCAGACGTAGTTCGTCACTTAATAGATATAGAGCTTATCAGGATAGAGCAAAGCGGATTAACACTAGAAGAATATTTTAAAGATAGAAAAATAAACGGTATTTTAAGTACTCAAGATAACAAAAAGAAGTATAAAAGAAGACCATTTCCTAACAATAGTGCAGATGGTGGAATAAACAATCTTAGTAAATATAAAAAAGATGTTAATTAATTATATGGTTTAAAATATAAGGAGTAAAAGTGAATGAAAGTATTAGGCAAGTAAGAAACCACAAAAAAGAACGTATTGAAGTATTGTATCGTGCTAATTGGAGCAGTGAATCTGTAGGAAAGTTTCATAGAAGCCTTGAAAAATTAGATTTTTTTATCGAAGCATTTGGGTTTGACCTTGATAGGACTGATTACGAAAAGGCATATACAGCTGTACACACATTAATATATGGAGAAGAAAAAAAAAGAGGCTCTATTTATAATGGTTTAATAAAACTAGGAGAAGATAGAGCAAGAGAGATACTTGTTTTTGCATCAACTAAATATTTTAAAGCAAATGTTAGATTGTCAAAGAGGCTAGATTTTGAAGACAGAATATATGAGGACAGTATAGTTGAATGGGGAAGGCATCGAGAAGAACAACATTTAGGTTTAGTAGTGCCTTACAAAGATAGCTGGGGAATCACTAGTGGAACAAGTGAAATAGTTGAGCTTAATCAAGGTATTGTATCAAATATTAGAGTATGGGATTATTTGATAGAAAGAAAGCACAAGGAAATACAAGAGCTTTATACCAAAAAACTGAGGGAAGTAGATTTTAGACTTGATGGGGAAAATCTTATCCTTAGTCCATCATCTCGTTTTCAGCATTTTGTTTCAGGCAAATCCACTTTAGAGGAAATAAACCATTATATTCAGAAGAAAATGTATGTAATGAAGGTATTTGATAGCATTAATGTGCTGCGAAATAAGGCAGTAGCTGAAAAAAGAACACATAAAGAGATAGGTGACATTATTCAGTTTTTTCTTGAAAATGCAGATAAAGATGTTAATTAAAAAACTTTCAACGAAAAGTAGCAAGTTTATAAAAAAGATAAAAAATCAAGGAGAAAAGATGCAAGAAGATAAAAAAGGTTATTTATATGTGGTGGCAAATACAAAAGGTGGTGTTGGGAAAAGTACAATAGCATCTCAAGTAATGGCACCATATTTAAATGTGAAGCATGGTGAGAAGGTTGTTATTACAAGTGCAGATGATAATAATAAATATGATGAATCGTTATCAGAAAGTGATATTTTAGAGGTAAAGACATATGGCTTGACAGATGGGATAGATAATGCAGAAGATTTGCTATATGATGTGGTTCAAGATAATAAATCATATATCTTAGATGTAGAAGGTGGAAATGGTAGTGCTGAAGCAATTAAAAGTATTTGTTCTTTAGAATTAGATGATCATATAGTTTTTGTAATTCCATTTTTTTCAGACAAATCAGGGATAAAAAATATGAAAGATACAATGAAGGCAATTAGGGAACATACAGAAGAATCTAAAATACTTTTGGTTGCAAATAAAGTACAAAATATTAATAATATTGAGAATGAGTTTTTATATTTTTATGGAGATGAAGACCTTGAAATAAAAGGTATTTTACCTGAGTTAGAAGCTGATAAGAATATTGCACTTACACCTATTTTATCAACAAATGTATTTGATTTGGCAAGTGAATCATCTAAAACTGCTTTTGAAATTGGTGAATGGAAAGTTGATATTGACCAGTATTTGAAAGACCAAATGGCAGTTAGTAAAGAAGACTATAAAAAGGCTAAAGCTTTTGCGAAAATATTCAACCAATGTAAGCAATATAATCAAGATGTTTTAGCGGAAGTATTTAAAGATATAGATAAGCTTATAGGTTTTAGTAATGATTAACTTTATATCTTATGCTTTATCAATGATAATTGTATTTATGATGTTTGTATTCGTTGCATATAAGCTAAGTTCGGCGTATTTGGAAATTCAGATACATCAAATGTATCTTGAAGAAAATAAAACAAATAAAGGTAAAAAAGATGAGTAAGATAGATTTTGCAAAAAAAGTAATAAAGCATAATATAAATATTACAGGTACAGATGTATATGTGTGCTATGGTGATAAAGCATTTGAAAAGACATTTAGAAAACAATTCGGAATAAAAGGTAAAACTTTTACTTGTGGAGGTGTTTGTAGTGCGGTTGATGACGGAAAATCATTGATAGGGATTATTATTGGTATCAAGAAAGGGCTTTCGGTACAAGAAAGCAAAGCCATGCTAGTGCATGAATTAAGCCATGCCGTGACATTTTGGATGGAAGAATATACTATTAAGTGCGATGAGGTTAGGTCATATACTCTTGACTATTTATATGCACTTACTATGCAATGGTTTGATAATTTAGATACAAAAAAAGATAAACAAAGGTAAAAAAGATGAAGTATATTGATATCAAAATAGCTGAGGTTATTTTTGATGGGTTAGTCTATGCCTATGAAAACGACCCAGATAATAATAAATTTTTCAGTAGTTGGAAAAGAATAAAATAAATAAAGGATAAATAATGGAAGTAAATGTTTGTGATTGTAAAAAGTGTAACAATAACTCTAAAGACAATGTTGTCTTAAGAATTGACAAAAAAACCTTATCTAAAATAAAAGAAGATTCAGTTTTAGCAAATTATTTTGAAGATACTTTTATAGATATTTGTGATAGCTGTATGAGTTTTATTAATGAGGAAGAATCATTTTCTACAGATAATTATTTTGTAATTAGAAATGGTAAAGCGAAAATAATAAATTTTTCAGTAATTGGGAAAGAATAAAATAAAGCATGGATAAATCAATAGAGTTGCCAATATCTGCTGGTGATAATCTACATAAAAGATAGGAGAAGCAGTGATGCAGGTATTAGAAGATGAAAAGAGTACACTCTTAAAAGAAATAGAAAAATATTAAAAGGATTAGAAAATGTATAATAAAGTAACTATGATAGGAAATCTAACAAAAGATATTGAATTAAATTATTTACAAGGTGGGTCAGCAGTAGCAAAAGGTGCTATTGCAACATCACACAAGTATAAAACACAAAGTGGAGAGCAAAAAGAGGAAGTTTGTTTTTTAGATTTTTCTCTATTTGGGAAACCTGCTGAGATTTTAAATCAGTATGTAAAAAAAGGTTCTAAAGTATTGCTTGAAGGTAGATTGGTATTTGAGCAATGGTCAGCACAAGATGGTTCAAAAAGAAGTAAACATACTCTTAGAGTTGAAACTTTTAAATTTATGGATACAAAATCTGATTCAAATAATGGTCAACAAAATCAAAATAATAATCAACAGCAACAAGGTGGATATGGTCAGCAACCGCAACAAAATAACCAAAACGGATATGGTCAGCAACCGCAACAAAATAACCAAAACGGATATGGTCAACAAAATCAAAATAATAGTCAGCAACAACAAAATAATTATCAACCATAACAAGTAAAAATCAAGGGGCATAAAATGGCAATTACTGGAAAAGAATGGAAGAGTATTGAGGCAGAACTGAAACCTAAATACACAGGCTCAGTTTTCTTTGAGTGTAATGGAGTAGAAGTAAGTGTGGTAAAAATGATGATAAAAGAAAATACTTTAGCACTAGTTATTCTTGTTAGCGATGAAAATAAAGTTACATCTTTTTATAGAAAAACAGAAAAATCACTCCACACTAAAAAAGAACAAAATAGGGTAGTTGCTGTTGTAGGTAAAAAAGTAGCTCAAACAAAACTAAATGTTTTCTCAAAAGATATAGATTTTAGTCCAATTTTTAAGACATTTTATACTTTTAAATCACAATATAGAAAAATTGAGAATCTTAAATTAGTATCTATTGGGTATAAAAATCAAGGAGAATTAAAATGAAAATTGACCAAAAAATGTATAAAAGTGTGATTGGTGATATTGCCAAAAAAATGGTTGAAATATCGGAAAATAAAAATCCACCCCCAAGTCTAATAAAAGGTGGGGTGCTGTCTTTTGTAGGAAAAAATGAAAATAAAAAGGATAAGTAATGGAACAAATAAAAATTGCTTAAACTAACACTATACATATATATACTTTGGTTGGTGTATATGTATGTTAAACAATTTATATAAAAAAATAATTAAAAAGATGATAGAAGATGAATAAAATAAAAATAGCAACAGTATTCTCAGGGATAGGTACTCCTGAAGAAGCATTAAAAAATATGGGTATTGATTTTGAGTCAACATTTGCTTGTGAGATAGATAAATACGCGAGAGTAACATATTTAGAGAACCATAAAGCACCAAAAAAGTTTTACCCAGATGTAACAAAACTTGATGCAAATGTACATAAAGAAGATAGAATTGACGGTTTAGTGGGAGGTTTTCCATGTCAGAGCTTTAGTTTGGCTGGTAAGCAGCTAGGTTTTGAAGACACAAGAGGTACATTATTTTTTGATATAGCAAGAGTGATAAAAGAATCTCAACCTAATTGGTTTGTACTAGAAAATGTAAAAGGTCTTGTATCTAATGATAAACCAAAAGGTGGTATTGAAATAGACGGAACACTACACAAAAAAGGTTATCCTTCAAAAATAAATAAAGAATATGATGGTCATAAAAAAGGTATAGGTAAAACTTTATACACTATAGAGACTGTTTTGTTAGAGTTGGGTTATCCTAGTATCTATTGGGAGGTTGTGAACACAAAAGACTATGGTGTCCCACAAAATCGTGAGAGGATATATATAGTTGGCTTCAAAAAAGTTGTTGATTTTGAGTTTGCACCAAAAGTGGAACTAAAGCTTAGACTAAAAGATATGTTGCAAGATAATGTAGCTGATAAGTATCTGTTATCTCAAAAAGCTATCGACAAGTTAAATCTGAAAAAACCTATAAGGCTTCCATCAGAAAATGATGTCAATGCGATGCAGGTTGGCAACAGTAAATCTTTTGGAAATTCAACATCATCAAATGGGAGTAGTTATACACTTATGAGTAGTGAGTGTAGTGGAGTGATTGAAAACAGAAACAACAACTACATTTTTAGAAAACTTACACCTAGGGAGTGTTTTAGGCTTCAAGGTTTTGATGATAGCTTTGTTTTCCCAAATGAGGAAAAAACATTGTATTTCCAACTTGTTTATTATATCATAAACAAAAAGGAAACTGAATGGAATGTGAAGTTGAAGGTTGCCAAAGAGAAGCAAGTACAAAAAAACTTGGAAACTTGTGTCTTATGCACTACAAAAGAAAAAATAAAACTGGGTCAACTTGTGAAAATACAACAAGTCGAGATGCTAGAGCAAAAAGAGAAAATAGTAAATGTAAGTTTTGTGATAGAAAAGTCGGTCGCACTGGAGCAAAAGGCATGTGCAACAAACATTATCAAATGGACAGGTTGCACAGAGACCCTCTTTTTAGAGATAAAAAAAAGGGAGTTGCAGGAAGTAGAGGTTATATTCGAGGAAGCTATGGAAAACCAATCCACAGAACGATTATGGAGTGTGAAATTAACAGACTGCTTGAACCAGGAGAAATTGTACATCACATTGATACTGTTAAAACAAACAATTATATCTCAAATTTATACCTATGCAAAGATGCACGAGAACATGCCCTTATTCATATACAGCTCAATAGTATTATTGAAGGATTATTCAAAGATGAAGTTATTGTATTTGAAGATGGTATATACAAAAGAACTGATTAGCTCGACACAGTTATATAAACAGGCAGGGAATGCTATGAGTGTAAATATATTAGAGATGGTATTTACTCAAATATTTAAGGCTTTAAAAAAGGAGATGAAAGAGTAAATAGTCAACAAAAAGCACCTAAAGACACCTAAAAGCCCTATGTTTAGCATAGGGCTTTTTTTATGCTAAATGTTCAGAAGACCATTCACATTTTTCTTTTGAAGATTTAATCTCCATGCTAGGATTATATTTACTCATATCAAATCCATTCATCTTTAAGTAGTGCTTTACTGTACCTTTTCCTTTAAAAGTATTGTAATACTTCTTCCAATATCTAGCTCTACCTACCATATTACCTGGTATGTCTTGTGAGAAGGGTTTAAAATGTAGTCTTGTAGCAATAATCGATATAAAAATATTATCTTTCAGCATATCCCACTTTATAGTCCTCATATCCAGTCCCCATTTGGAGAGTATTAAAGATATATCATTATCTTTATATCTTCTTTGATTGTCTTCGAATGGAAATTTATCATGTTGACATATTCCCATCCCAGCACCAGCTGTTTTGTCTTCAATTGTACCAAGTCCTGTTTCAGTCTTAGCTATTTCAAAGATAAATATATCTGCTACTTTGTTTTTACCTCTACCCAAAACACCAGCTACTTCATCGCAATATTTAATAAATTGATTTTCAGCAGATACTTCATCAGGTAACAAACCGTAACTTTTTCTTATATTAGATGTTGTCATTTAATCTTCTACTCTCTTATTTAATAGTAGTGTTAATCTTCTTTCGGTAAAACTATTTATATTATATTTTTTACGGTCTTTCTCTAAGTCCTTTAAATATGCACTAGTGTTTTCGGTAAGCAAAGGACTTTCGTTATGTCTATTGTATAGTCTGTCAACCTCAGCTTTTATATGTGCTACTCTATTTTCCATAAATAAATCCATCATACTTATACCCAATTGCTCCATCTCACTAGATGTTTTTACGTCTTGTAGTGTAAGATTCTTCAATAGTTTCTTCTCTCTTGAGTACATATATATTTGAGTTACCAATATACCTGATGCTAAAAGAGTAAAACTCACTATTGCAGATTCAGTTGGATAAGCTCTTATAAATTCAACAATATCACTAAAGAAGTTATTAATTGCTGTACTAACTGTACCTAATCCTGCTAAAGCCAATAATATGTTTCTGATATTACTTGCATTTTTTGCTGCTTTATCTAACACTTAGTTCTCCCTTTTTTCTTTTATATTGTTTGATATGTTAGTACCAAATGATGCACCTACTATCATAGTGAACATTGCTGTAATTGGTACGAACAGTTCAGTTAAACTAGAAATAGCTAACTTAGTACCTTCCGTATCGCCTACACCATAAGCCGAACTAAGCAGCAACCCCATCGTTGTGTACAGATATACCGAATAAGCTGTAGATACTTTATTAGAGATATCTCTTCTCATTTTACCATTAGGATCTAATGCTTTAATCCATATTGCTTTAGCTTCAGCTGTCTCTTTGTCTGTTTGAATCCACTCTGTTGCTATATTTTCAACAGACTTTGCAATATCAGTCCCTAACAAACCACTTAAAAACCCCATTATTTATCCTTTCAATACCCAGCCAAAAGGCTGAGTTTGTTTAACTTCTTGGAATATCAAGTTTAACTTGTTTTCTAATTTCCACCAATTTGTTCATGTCATCAGGATTACCACTTACAGCCTCAAATTGAGCTACAATCAATGCTTCAATAGTAGCACCTCTTTTATTATATTCAATTTGTCTCATAGTTTCCCATTTTGTAGAAAGGTACTCTTTAACCCTTTAGTGGCTAGTTTAATTAGTATATCTATTATCCTTTGTAGTAAACGCACGTAGAACCAGAGTATCTCATCTGGTTCTTAGTCAATTTAAACTTATCGCCCTACTGAAATAGAGCCTATGGATTTAATACCCCATACTTCCTTTTAATAAAGTACATTTATTAATACATAAAATTCTATGAGCTTCGTAAGCAATTACTTGTGCATCGTTATCAGCTCTTTTTGTCATTGCTATTTCATCTGCTAAGTCATAAGTTAGTGCAATATTTTCTTTACAAATTGCTCTACATCTTTTGATTTGAGAAGAATTAGTAGTGATAGATTTGAACTCATCGTGTGAAATTTCTTCACATTGAATAGCCTCTTCTTGTCTTGCAATTATTGCATCAATTTGTGCTTCATCTTCACACTTGATTGCAACTGTATTTGTATCAAACATAAATACTTCGATACCTTTTTCTTCATCAGAAGAACCATTAAAAGTTAATACTGTATATTCAGCTTGTACTTTTTCAAATTTTAAATATTTAAACATTGTTTTGTTCCTTTTGGTAATAATTTTATCATATCTAAATCATCTAATAATTTCTTGTAATATTTTAATGTAGCCGTTCCGACTGCATGACCTACACTAGAAATTAAAGATAACACCTCTTTTTTCATTATCGCTTTTTTAAATTTGTATATACTATGCTTTCTAACAAACTTTATGCTTCTCCAAGTTCTATATCCTACAAAATTAATACCTTTTCGTATTTTTTCAATAGTCCAATGTGATAGTTCAAGATTTAATTTATCTTGAACGAATTTTTCACATCTGCTTTCAAACTCTTTGGCTTCTTCTAAAGTTAATCCAATCGCCATAAAATCATCTACATATCGCACATAAGATTTAATCTTCAATTCTCTTTTAATGAATTGGTCTAACTCGTTCATATAAATAATAGAGTATATTTGACTAAGCAAATTTCCAATAGGGATACCTTTGTCGCTACCCATATTTGCAAATCTTATCATTATTTCTACAAATCTTTTATCTTTGATTTTCTTCTCAAATAAAGATTTTAAAATATCTCTATCAATACTATAGAAAAACTTTCGTATATCCAATTTAGCATAATACAAATCTCCACTATACTTTCTCATCTGCTTTTGTGTATATTCACTAGCTTTATGAGTTCCTCCACCTTTTCTACAAGCAAAACTTGTATCTATGAATGTAGGATTAAAAATATTATAAATTACTCTATATATTGCGTGTTGTACTATTAAATCTCTAAATTGAGGAGCATGTATCTCTCTCTTTTTGGGTTCATATACAAAAAATGAATTATATTCACCTATTTCATAACTTCCGTTGTGAAGCTGTACATAAAGCTCATCAAGATTAGAAGATAAACACTTCTCAAATTCAAAAACTTTTATTTTTTTTTGTTTGCCTTTTCTGGCATCGAGATAGGCATCGTAAAGATTTTCTCTACTAAATGCCTTATCCCATAAATTCCCAATTCGTTTCGAGGTGCTAAGATTTTCGATACCAAAACTAATATTTTTCATATTACTCAAATTAATCTCCTCTAAAGATTTCGCTTATCGCAGGAATCCGTCTCCCTCTTGCTCCAGTAACTTTATAAAAAGTATCAGGTTAAAGCATCAGTCACGACCACCCACATTGTTGTTAGAATGCGAGAAGTTGTTATTCACATTCAGAGTGAAAACTCCAGCATTAGAACCATTATTCCAATTCCCACCAACAATCGGTACCATACATAGACAAGACGGTATCCCTATGAAGAAGATTATCTAAATTTATCTTCTTCTTTGAGCCTTTTTATCCAGCCACCAATCATTTTTCCTAATTCGTCTACCATTTTGCTGATAGACATAAATCTATCGTTCACAATTTTGTTAGACTTTCTTCCATCTTTAAAGTCGAAATAGCCCAATTCATTTGCTAAAAATATTTGCATCCTTAGTCTTTCGTGAGTAATATCAAGATTTTGCAATGTTGTCTTCTTATAATATCTTTTTTGACCCTCAATCATCAGGTCAAACATCTCGTAAGATGTCTGCTTGATATGTTGAGCCAAAGCAAATTTTTCATGCTTTGGAAAATGATTAGTATAGATAATCAACAATTTTTGCATCTCGATATACTTTCGATAAAGTTCTACCTCTCCTTTAGAAGTCATTCGCTATCGCTCAGACTACACAAACACAGAGGCACGACCACCCACATTGCTGCCAGAACGCGAGAAGTAGTAATTCACATTCAGAGTGAAAACCCCAGCATTAGAACCATGATGCCAATACCCACCAACAAGCGGTACCATCTCATTTCTTAAGTATCTGTAAAGCCCATCATTTCCAAATTCAGTAGTTCCACTAACAGA
>Ga0233449_1002263_pt1 | contig 15568 bp, 18 predicted proteins | sample SI_124_October20_FD_183012 | JGI IMG/M metagenome (GOLD analysis project Ga0233449, IMG submission 183012) | Seawater microbial communities from Saanich Inlet, British Columbia, Canada - SI_124_October2016_200_MG | ecosystem: Environmental > Aquatic > Marine > Inlet | place: Canada: British... | reverse complement strand
AAATATGTTTCGATTAAAAATATTTACATTACTTTTCATCGTTCTCAGTGCTATTTCCGCCCAGGCTGAAACGGTAAAGGTCAAAATTGAAACAACAATGGGTGATATACATCTTGATCTATACGCTGATAAAGCACCGATCACAGTTTCAAATTTCCTACGCTATATTGATGGCGGCCATTTTAATGGTGGTGGATTTTACCGTGTGGTTAGAATGAATAATCAAGCCCAAAACAATATTAAAATAGAAGTTATCCAAGGCGGCATGAGCGGCAATAGCGATATTGGGCTTTTTGAACCAATTACTTTAGAGCGCACCAACTTGACTGGCATTAAACATGAAGACGGCACAATATCAATGGCACGCGGCGGGGCGGATACGGCCAGTTCTGAATTTTTTATCTGCGTAAATGAACAGCCTAGCCTTGATTTCGGTGGTATGAGAAATGCTGATGGTCAGGGCTTTGCCGCCTTTGGCAAGGTCACCATGGGTATGGATGTGGTTCGCGCTATTCAAAATGTAAAAACAGATACTCCCGAAGGTGCCCTTGAATATACCAGTGGACAGAGTGTGCTTGCCCCGGTGATTATTAATTCATTCAGCCGAGAGTAAAATTGCCAAAACCACTCGAAGTAACAATAACGGTCGGCACGTCATTTAGCATTGGCGGCGCATTTGAGAACCCGGATAAATTTAAACCAATCGCCGAAAGATCCGTTTTATGTGATGGTAACGGGCTCGATTTTATGCTGGACACTTTTGATCAGTATAAAACCAATGCCAGCTTTTTCATTGAATGTGCAAACCATTATTATTTCGGCGACGGGCCAATGAAATCTATCGTTGATAAAATTCAAGCACATGGGCAAGACACCCAACTGATGATTAATCCCGGCTGGTTTTATTATGACAAATCAGCGTCCTATTCACAAAATGACAGCTGCGTAGAACGTGATTATGCAGAGCTTAAGACTATATTTGAAAAATCCATTGCTGCTTTTAAAAGAATGACCGGCAAAAAACCTGATGCGATCCGCACGGGAAATTGTCAGATTGATAAACAGGTCTATAAAATCATGGCCGAACTCGACATCGCAATCAGTTCTAGCATCGGACAGGGCATATTTAGACCCGACGGCAAAGATATGCTGCTCTATTCAGGAAGGACTAAAGTAGACGGCATTATGGAAGTACCTATTTTTACCTATTCGGATAAAGATGTCATGGGTCGCTTCCCATCAAAGACGCTGCAGATAACCAGTTGTTCGTGGCCGGAAATGAAATATATTTTAGAAAAGGCACGAAAAACGGGTATTGAAAATATTGTTCTTGTTAGCCAACCCTTTGATTATATAAAGAAAAGGGACAACCGGTATCTTGAAATCACAAAAAACCGCGTCAATCAGTCACGACTACAAAAATTATGCGCCTATATAGCAGAGCATGATCAGGACTTTACAACGGTTGATTTTGGATCCCAGGCGGATCAGTGGAAATCCCTTGAACAGGAAAATATCAAAAACTTCAAAATCCCGACCCGTTATAGAAACGGACGTAAACTTCAGAATTTAATAAATGATCTTTTTTGGAATTATTAATAAATAGATTAAATATTAGCAAAAAATAGCAGTTTTCTTACGGCAATAAACATCTATAAAAAATCAACTATTTACAATACGGAATAATAAGTTAAATTAAAATGTCTTTTTAGCTAAAAAGCATTGCAAAATGCAGATAATATAGGTAAATAAGTCTCGCATACTATGCGAAGGGTAAGGGGAAATTACCAACTTTGATTTTATATTCTATATCGAAGAGTCTCTCTTTACACATTAAATAGGTGCGTACGCGTAAAATTATTAATAAAACCCCTTACGAGGTTTATGTATGACCACACATGATGACGTTGTTGAAGAAAGACGTAATTTTCTTTATATAGCCACAGGCGCTGCCGGTGCAGTTGCAGCTGGCGCGGCCGTTTGGCCACTAATCGATCAAATGAATCCTTCAAAAGATGTACTTGCACTTTCTTCTATCGAAGTTGATATAAGTGTAATCGCTGAAGGTGAAAGCGCCGTATTCCTATGGCGCAAAAATCCAGTATTTATTCGCCACCGTACTGCGGAGGAAATCGCTAGAGCAATAGCCGATGATAATGCTGAAGATTTAATTGATCCTCAGACGGACGCTGAGCGCATCCAAAAACCTGAATGGCTTGTGATGAGCGGTGTATGTACCCACTTTGGCTGTATTCCACTTGATCAACAAGGTGACTTCGGCGGATGGTTCTGCCCATGTCATGGTTCACATTATGATATTTCCGGACGTATTCGCAAGGGCCCTGCGCCAAGCAATCTGCCGGTTATGGATTATGTATTCCTTGACGATTCAACAATTAAGATCGGGTAGGATTAAAAATGGCTTCAGATAAAAAATACGAACCTACAAATCCGACATTGAAATGGGTGGAAGATCGTCTGCCTATTATGGGATTTGTTTATAATGCGGTTGGTGCAGGATATCACGTACCTCGTAACTTGAACTACTGGTGGAACTTCGGTGTTCTTGCCGGCTTCATGATGGTTGTACAAATTGTTACCGGTATTGTTCTTGCGATGCATTATATCCCTGATATTACCGTTGCATTTGATAGTGTTCAACATATCCGCCGTGATGTTAACTACGGTTGGCTTCTTCAGGCGGTCCATGCCAACGGGGCTTCTATGTTCTTCGTTGTGGTTTATATTCACATTCTCAGGGGTTTTTACTTCGGGTCTTATAAATCACCTCGTGAAATACTCTGGTTCTTAGGCATCATTATATATCTTATTATGATGGCAACAGGCTTTATGGGTTATGTATTACCATGGGGGCAAATGAGCTTCTGGGGTGCTACAGTGATTACCAACTTTTTCAGTGCCTTTGATTTTATCCCATTCATTGGTGATGGACTTGTTGAATGGCTTTGGGGAGGATTTGCGGTTGATCAACCAACTCTAAACAGATTCTATTCACTTCATTACCTGCTACCATTTGTTCTGGTCGGTGTTGTTATCCTTCACATTTGGGCCCTGCATATTCCAGGCTCAACCAATCCGCTTGGTATTGATGTTAAAGGACCACAGGATAAAATCCCGTTCCATCCTTATTATACTGCTAAAGATGCATTTGGCCTCGGCGTGTTTATTATTTTCTTCTCAGTGTTTATTTTCTATATTCCGGATTTCCTTGGACATCCTGACAATTACATTGAAGCAGACCGTCTCAAAACACCTGCACATATCGTTCCTGAGTGGTATTATCTACCGTTCTACGCGATCCTTCGGGCAATCCCTGATAAGCTGCTTGGTATTGTTGCAATGTTTGGATCAATCATGATCCTGTTTGCAATGCCATGGCTTGATGGTGCGAGAATTCGTTCTATGCGTTTCCGTCCACTTTCCAAGTTTTTCTTCTGGATATTTGTAGTGAATGGATTGTTCCTTGGCTATCTAGGTCAAATATCACCTGACGATATACTTGCATTTGGTTGGACAGCGCTAACATATGCACAAATTGCAACATTCTATTACTTCGCTTATTTCTTAGTAGTTATGCCGCTAGTGAGTAGAATGGAAACAACTAAACCAGTACCAACCAGCATTGCTGCTGCCGTACTCGACGCTAATAAGAAAGGCTAAAATGATGAAAAACATCAATATAAAAGGCCTATTGGCTACAATCGTAACGGCAGCATTGCTTAGCAGTGGTGCCAATGCGGCTACGGAGGGTGCGATGCACCCTGAAAAACACGATTATACTTCAACTGGTATATTTGGAAAATTTGATATTCCGTCACTACAGCGCGGACTTCAGGTTTATACGGAAGTATGTGCAGCGTGTCATTCAATGGATCTAGTTGCTTTTCGCACACTAGAAGATCTTGGCTATAACGAAGATGAGATTAAAGCCATTGCCATTGAGTATGAATATGAAGACACGTTTGATGATGATGGTGAATTAATCTCACGTCCGGGTACTCCGGCTGATTACTTCCCAGCACCATTTGCCAATGAAAAAGCAGCTCGTTCTGCTAACGGTGGATCACTTCCACCGGACTTTTCAACATTGATCAAAGCACGTGAGCATCTTTCATTCTTCCCATGGGCTACGGTTTACGGTGAAGATTATGTTGTTGCCTTAATGACCGGTTATCATGATGAAGCGCCAGAAGGTTTCGAATTGACTGAAGGTCTTTATTATAACGATTATTTTACAGACTATGCGATTGCAATGGCACCGCCACTGTTTGATGATTTTGTCGAATATGCTGACGGTACACCGGCAACAGTAGAACAAATGTCTTATGACGTTGCTAACTTCATGGCTTGGGCTTCTGATCCTACCATGCAGGAACGTAAAGAAATGGGCCTACGCGTTATACTCTTTATGATCGTTCTTTCTATCCTGCTTTATTTTACAAACAAACGTGTTTGGAGAAAAATTAAAAAAGGTCAGGATATCGATCCTTCCCAGCTTTAAGGATTGTTTTTAAAGTACTAATAGTTTTAAATGAAAGGGCTGCCCAATAGGGTGGCCCTTTTTTAATGATCACATAGGAATTTACATGGCAAAAGTTTTAGGCGTTATTGGCGGTAGCGGAATTTATGAAATTGATGGCATGGAAAATGGCCAGTGGATATCCGTGCAGAGCGCATATGGTGATCCATCTGATGATCTTTTCGTTGGTGAAGTGGATGGCTTAAAGGTGGTGTTTCTACCTCGCCATGGCCGTGCGCACACCCATTCACCGTCAACAATTAATTACAGAGCCAATATCGATGCTTTAAAACGGGCAGGGGTCACAGACCTGCTAAGCGTTAGCGCCTGTGGATCATTTAGAGATCATATGGCGCCATGTGATTTCGTATTAGTTGATCAGTTTATTGACCGCACTTTCGCCCGTGAAAAATCATTTTTTGATGATGGTCTGGTGGCCCATGTTTCAGTGGCCCATCCCACCTGCGGCGAACTCGGTGAGCTTGTTTTAAAAGCAGCTGAAGATATTGATATAAAATTCCATAAAGGCGGCACCTATCTGGCGATGGAAGGACCACAATTTTCTACCCTTGCTGAATCTAAAATGTATAGAAGCTGGGGCTGTGATGTGATCGGCATGACGAATATGCCGGAAGCCAAATTGGCCCGCGAAGCAGAAATATGCTACGCCACCGTGGCCATGGTTACAGATTATGACAGTTGGCACCCAGACCACGGTGAAGTGGATGTAACTGAAATTCGAAAAACCCTTTCTAGTAATTCGGAAAATGCCAGAAATATGATAAGCAATATCATCCCGCTTCTTAAAGAAGCTGATAGTCGTCACCCCTGCAAACAGGGCTGCGACCATGCGCTCGAGTTTGCACTTTTAACCGACGGTAATATTGATGATAATATAAAGGCAAAAATATCAGCAATTGCAGGAAGGGTACTTTCAAAATGAGCTGGGTTAAAGACTATGTCAGAACTATTCCCGATTATCCCAAAGCGGGAATTCTGTTTCGCGATGTGACAACAATTTTTGAAAGCGATGTTGCTTATCCAAAAATGATAAATGAATTTGTTGATTATTATAAAGATAAAGGCATTGATAAAGTGGCTGGTATAGAAGCGCGTGGCTTTATTTTAGGCGGTGCAATCGCTCATATGTTAGGAATTGGCTTTATCACCATCAGAAAGGCCGGAAAACTGCCCCACCTGACCCATAAAGAGGATTATGAGCTGGAATATGGCACTGACGCGCTTGAAATCCATATAGATGCTATTGAAGAAGGGGAAAATATCCTTATCGTTGATGATCTTATTGCCACTGGCGGAACGGCTGTTGCCGCGTTAAAACTCATAAATAAGGCCGGAGGAAAAGTATCCGAGGCTTGCTTTATCATTGATCTTCCAGAACTTGGCGGAACAGATAAGCTAAAATCGAAAAACTGCAACGTATATACACTGGCAGAGTATGAGGGACTATAATGAAATAAAGATCCATGAAGGGTCTTGCGATGGTTTAATCGATATCATTTCACATCTTCACGGTAAAATTCATGGTGAAATCGCCGGACTTGGTTCTAATTTTGAAGAAATGGTTAAATCCGGACTTGAAGAATTCATCACCCGCCTTGCACATGGTGCAAATAATATCTGGTACTGCGAACAAAACAATAAAATCATAGCAAGCATCACTATTGACGGCGAAGCTTTAGGCAACAATATCGCCCACCTTCGTTGGTTTATCGTTGATAACAAAGGCCAATCAAAAGGACTTGGTGGACGTCTGATGAAAAAAGCCATGGATTTTTGCGATGATCAGGGCTTTGCCGAAGTACATTTATGGACCTATAAAGGGCTAGATGCTGCAAAGTCACTCTATCTTAGGTATGGTTTTAAATTGGCAGAAGAAAAACTTGGCAGCCAGTACGGAAAAGAAGTGATAGAGCAGAAATATATCAGATTACGTTAAACTTCAAATCCGAGAGCCGCTGAAATATGCCCTTTTAGTTCTGGTGAGCCTATCGGTTTTGAAAGAATTCTAAAGGCACCAACCTGTTTTGATACTTTCAAGATAAATTCGTCGCTTTCACCCGTTAGCATTAATACTGGAATTTCCCGTATGCCTGGTTTTTTTGATAAGCGAAGTTTATTACAAAGTTCAATTCCGTCCATACCGTCCATATGGAGATCACTTATAATAACGTCCGGAATTTTTTGTGTCTGACTAGAATTTAGAATTTCTAATGCCTGAATGCCATTAGCGGCCTCTATAATATTAAACTTGCCAATTTGGTAGAGAAGTTGGCTAATAATTTTTCTCATAGTAGCCTGATCATCGATGACCATTATTTTAATATTTTCAAGCATATTTTTCCCAAGCTTTTTTCAAAGCATCAACTGAAATAAAATTAATTAATTATTTCCAAGTCTTAAGTTCGCCATAATGGTGGACAATGATTGATTTTTCATTAATTAGCAAACCTGAAATGCATAACATCTCCGTCCACAACAATATATTCCTTACCTTCAAGACGCATCTTGCCAGCGTCTTTTACACCTGCTTCACCATTAAATTCCACATAATCAATATAAGCCGTTGTTTCAGCGCGAATAAAACCTTCTTCAAAATCTGTATGAATAACACCAGCAGCCGCAGGCGCCTTTGTTTCCTGTGTTACGGTCCATGCTCTTGCTTCTTTTGGTCCAACAGTAAAATAGGTGATTAAATGAAGTAAATCATATCCGGCGCGAATAACGCGGCCAAGTCCAGTTTCCCCAAGGCCAAGATCAGCAAGAAATTCTTTCTGTTCTTCCTCATCATCAAGTTGGGCGATTTCTTCTTCGAGCGAGGCACAGATATTTACCGTTACGGCACTTTCCAACTTAGCTTTTTCTTCTACCTTTTTAGTTAGTTCATTTCCATCCGCAGCATCATCTTCACTAACATTACAAACATAAAGAACTGATTTTGTCGTAATAAGCTGAAGGCCATCAAGTGTTTTTTGCTCTTCCTCGTCAGCAACTTCAACATTGCGGGCAGGGAGCCCTTCTTCAAGCACGACAAGGCAGCGGTCAACCATTTCAGTAATAACCTTCGCTTCTTTATCCTGACCACGAATTCGGCGGATAAGTCCGGATTTTCTTTTTTCCAGGCTTTCCATATCTGATAGCATAAGTTCTGTTTCAACGGTTTCGGCGTCAGCAATGGGGTCAATTACCCCTTCAACATGGGTGATGTCATCATCTTCAAAGCATCTAAGCACATGAATGATAGCATCTACCTCACGAATATTTCCAAGGAACTGGTTGCCTAGTCCTTCGCCTTTTGACGCACCGCGCACCAGGCCGGCAATATCAACAAAAGAAAGCTGGGTCGGGATAATTTCTTTAGATCCGGCAATTTCCGCAAGTTTATTAAGGCGCGGGTCTGGGACGGGGACCTGTCCAACATTTGGCTCAATTGTACAAAACGGATAGTTTGCCGCAGCGGCCTGTGCCGTGTTGGTCAGGGCATTAAAAAGAGTCGATTTTCCAACATTAGGAAGCCCGACAATACCACACTTAAATCCCATTATTCACTTTCCTTTTTTTCATTAGTCTTGGCCTTTTTTTCATTCGGTTTTAAGATAAGGCCAATTTCATTTAAAAAATCTACGCCGTTACCTGAAACAAGTTTTTCAGCAGCGCGTCCTACAGTATCCAGAAGTAGATCAAGCCATTTTTCATCTTGTTTTGAAAAATCACCAAGCACATGACCGGTAACTCGGCTTTTATCGCCAGGATGACCTATGCCAAGGCGGATACGGTGATAATCTTTGTTAATATACTGATCCAGTGACCGAAGACCATTATGTCCCGCGTTACCGCCGCCCGTTTTGAATTTCACTTTACCGGCGTCAAGGTCAAGTTCATCATAAAAAACAAAAATATTATCAGAAGATATTTTATAAAACCGTGCCACTTCAGAAACCGATATACCAGATTTATTCATAAAGGTGAGGGGCTTTAAAATAAGAACTTTTTCACTGCCGAGACGCCCTTCATAAAGAGCGCCCTGAAATTTTATTTTTGGTTCAGAAAAATCATGGCGGAGGATGATCTCATCCACCGCCATAAATCCAATATTATGCCGGTTGTTGTCGTATTTTTTACCTGGATTACCCAGACCTACAAAAAGCAACATGGCATTTATCCTTTAAGCTTAAGGTTATTCCTCAGCTTTTTGCGAAGTAGCTTCTACTTCAACGCTATGCTCTTCTTCGCCTTCGCCTTCTTCGCCTTCACCTTCAACTGCTTCTTCATCTTCGTCATCAGATTTAAGCCCGCTTGGTGCTGCGATTGTGGCAACAGTGAAGTCACGGTCATCAATAACCGGCGTCACGCCTTCAGGGAGGGTAATGTCAGAAATATGAATACTATCACCTAGTTCAAGACCGGTAAGATCAATATCAATTCCTTCAGGAATGTTATTTGCTGGACAGTTAAGTTCAAGATCATGGCGGACGGCGTTAATAATACCGCCTCCTTTAATACCAGGACACTCTTCTTCGTTTAAGAAGTGAATAGGAACGTTAATAGCGATCATTGCATCTTGAGCCAGACGCAGGAAGTCTACATGTAACGGGCGATCGTTTACAGGGTGGAAATGAACATCACGTGGAAGAACCATTTCTTTCTTTCCATCAACTTCAACATCATATGTTGAACTGAGGAATGCACCAGTGTTCAATAATTTCATAATTGAAACATGATCAACAGTGATCATTGTTACATCTTTTTTTGCGCCGTATACTACTGCCGGAATCCGACCGTCCCTACGTATTGCACGAGAGGACCCCTTACCCGCTTTAGTGCGCAATTCAGCTTTAATTACTTGATTAGCCATTAGCTTACTTTCTATAAATTTTAAAAATGATATCAGCCTCCAGGGGTGCCAATATCAAAGGGCCGATATCTTTATAAAGATATAGACCCTTATGAGCGCCGCTTTTAACGCGTTACACTTGAAAATTCAATGATTATTTTTACTTTTTATATTATTAATTGAACAGTACTGAAACAGAACTTTCTTCATGAATTCGCCTGATCGCTTTTGCAAACAGTGGCGCTATACTGATCTGAACTATTTTTTCGCAATTTTCAACGGCTTCTGTGCCATGAATTGAATTAGTTGTGACCACATGTTCAAGCGTTGATTTGTTAATCCTGTCAACGGCAGGACCAGAGAAAACACCGTGCGATACATAAGCACTGGCTGATTTAGCACCTTGTTTTATTAGTGCATCAGCAGCATTACAAAGTGTGCCGGCACTATCAACAATATCATCTACGAAAACACAGTGATAATCTTTAACATCACCAATTACATTCATCACTTCAGAAACACCTGCTTTTTCGCGGCGCTTATCAATAATCGCTAGTGGAACCTCTAACCGGCTGGCATAGGCCCGGGCGCGTACCACACCACCAACATCAGGGGAGACAACCATAACTTTTTCACGGTCGGCGTAGCGTTTTTTAATATCTTTAACCAGAACCGGTGAGGCAAACAGATTATCCGTTGGAATATCAAAGAAGCCTTGGATCTGCCCTGCGTGAAGATCCATAGTAAGGACCTTATCTGCACCGGCCGTCGTAATAAGGTTCGCAACCAGTTTAGCACTAATCGGCGTACGTGGACCCGGCTTACGGTCTTGTCTGGCATAGCCGAAATAAGGGATAACAGCAACGATACGCTTAGCTGATGCGCGTTTAAGAGCATCTATAATAATAAGAAGTTCCATAAAGTTATCGTTGGTAGGATTTGAAGTCGGTTGGATTACATAAACATCCTCACCGCGGACATTTTCCTGAATTTCAACCCAGATTTCCTGATCAGCAAATCTCATGATATTTGCTTTTGTAAGTTCCATCCCCAGGTGAGTTGCGATGGATTCGGCTAGTGGTATATTACTATTGCCAGAAATAATCTTCATTTTTAAATCGTTCCCTTTAAAATCACCTAAAATTTATTATGCATCTTATACATATATTTTTTCAAAAAGCGAGCGTCAATATCAATAATTTATACATTATCGTTGCAATATTATTGATATCTGCCGTCCATAGTCATTTTCCCCGTGGTGCGTCTTTCTTCGGTAGCTGAAAAAGTCGTTCTTCTCGTTATATGTATCCATTTTTAAGGGCTCAATTTTTGTTATTTTACTTTGCCACAGTCGGTCCGACACATAACTTTCCAGATCGAATAAATAATGGTTTTCTTTTGCGCTAGGCTTGAAATAATTTTCATCAGATATTTTTTCGTAAAATTCCGGGCCAACTTCGTAAGACGCTTGCGAAATACAAGGGCCAATCGCCGCTTCAATATTTTCGCAAGTTGCGCCTAGCTCGCACATGGCTTCAACGACATTTTCAATTATTCCGTCCATAGCCCCTTGCCAACCGGCGTGGGCAGCACCAATTACCGATGCCTTACTGTCCGCAAGCAACACCGGCGCACAGTCAGCCGTTACCACGGATAGCGCAATATTTTTACGGTCAGTCACAATTGCATCCGCATCTACAACCGAAAAATCGCCGCTAAATTTATGGACAGTATTACTATGGGTTTGATGTACTTCTATTAGTGCCGCGCCACTAGCCAGACTATTGAGCGCAAGTATTCGGTTTTTAGTAACTGTTCGGACATCATCATTTGAACGGGTACCGCAATTAAGTGATGAATATATTCCGTCAGAAAGCCCGCCAGAGCGCGTGAAAAAACCATGTTTGATCGAGCTGATCTTATCTAGTTTTTTACTTTTTATAAAATCCACCACATTAAAATCCTGAAGCGTCAATTTTTGCGTTAGATATCATGCCAACCACCTTAAACAACGTGCCCATTTCATCTGGCGCGACAAGGCGGTTAAGAGCACTAATTATATCTTTAATCTGCTGGGGGCGTGCTTCTTTGGTTAAGGTTTTTACACGCTCTTCTATTCCCATATCATTTAAAAATTTGCCTTGATATACAGGGCCAAGCGTTTTTAATCCCGCATGCTTCGCGATATCGACAATCTTTCTGAAATTCACGTGTGCTGAAAGGTCGGCATAACCCGGTTTTTCAAATATATTTGCATATTTATGTTTTTCAATTGCCTGCAATGTTTCACCGGTACGGTTCTTAGTGTAACCATAATCAATGAAGAGAGCCGCACCGGAATAATTTTTAATATGCTGAGATATAAGACCGGTAATATAATCTGCCATAGGCGATATTTCGATCACACTATGTATTTCAGCGGCTTTGAGCTTTTCTGGCAATTTGACATCATGAACCGGGAAGGGGGAAAGAGCCGGCGTCAAGCCGTCACCATCTTCACTGATCGTTACCATACGTTCGTGCCATCCTAGATCACCTTTTTGAAATTGGCGAATGGGAAGTGCATCGAAAAATTCGTTGGCAATAATAAAAGTCGCCGCGTCTTCATCTTCAGCGGCACCCAGTGCCGATTTTACCGTCTCGTGCCAGTTTAGTTTCCCGATATGTTTTTTGAACTTGTCTTTTTGAATTTCAATCAACTGCGGTGATGCTTCGACAAAGTGAAGCTCTATAACATCAAGAAAGTCCGGCAATACTTTTAAAACCCGCAAAAAGTCGCCCATAAGAGTGCCTTTACCGGGACCAAATTCAATGAGATGTACTTTAGAAGGCTTTCCCATCTTAAGCCAAATATCCGCAAACCAAAGACCAATAAGTTCACCGAACATCTGGCTAACTTCAGGTGCGGTGATAAAATCACCCGTGGCACCAAAAGGGTTTTGATTAATATAATAACCATATTTGGGATTGGTTAGCGCTTCGGTCATATAACTGCTGACCGAGATCGGACCATGTAGCTTGATAAGCTTTAGCAGATGCTTATTGAGATCTGTCATAAAGCAGACTTTCGCGGCCTAAAGATAAGATAAAGACCAAATATCACCATCGGTGCACTAAGCAGTTGCCCCATCGTTAAAATATCTGTTCCGAACAAAAAGCCGATATGACTATCCGGTTCGCGGAATTGCTCAACGAAGGTTCTTGCCGTGGCATACCCAATGATAAACAAACCTGAAATAAGTCCCGGCTTATGGCGGGCTTTAGTAAAGTTATAAATAAAGAACAACACAAAAAATAGCAGCAGTCCTTCAAGAACCGCTTCATAAAGCTGACTTGGATGACGCGCAAGTGCCCCGCCACCAGGAAATACCATACCAATTGGCGCATCCGTCACACGCCCATAAAGCTCGCCATTAATAAAGTTGGCAAAGCGGCCCAGCATAAGTCCTATTGGACTAGCACAGGCAATAATATCGGCAAATCTGAAAAGCGGTATTTTATTTTTCTTACAGAATAATATCGTCGCGACACATACGCCGACAAACCCACCATGAAAGGACATACCCCCGTCCCACACCGCAAGTGCATCGCCAAGATGGGTTAAATAATAACCGGGATTATAAAACAGAACATAACCGAGCCTGCCACCAAATATGATCCCCATCATAGCCCAGAATATAAAATCGCTAACCTGTTCCTGATTGCACGGCGGTGCTTTAAGTCTTATCAGACGTGACATATAATACCACGCAAAAGCAAGGCCACCGAGGTAGGCAAGAGAATACCAACGAATCACAATTGGTCCAAATTCAAATAAAATCGGATCAATATCCGGGTAGACGAGGGCAGAAAATAATAAATATTCGTTCATAAAAGCTAACCATTAACCAGTGAAGTGTAAGCAAAACAAAGCATTACAGCACGAAATAAGTGTTTTCAGTTTTTCCCATATTTAATGGTGCTTGGCAACTGCTAAATGTTTGTTCATATTGCAAAAAATTGATGTTAGTATTTTCCCATTAACCGACCCTTAAAAATAGATAGGATTTTAACGTGCAATCTGACAATAAATTGTTTAGCGATCTTGCAAGATTAGGTCAAAGTGCAGCCGGAACCCTTCACGGTGCTAAAGCCGAAGTGAAAAACCAGATCAAAGGCAAGCTTGAAAATGCATTACAGGATATGGATCTTGTCAGCAGAGAAGAATTTGACGTCGTACGTGAAATGGCCGTAGCCGCACGTGAGGAAAATGCAGAGCTTCGCAAACGGATCGATGCGCTTGAGAAGGTAATTGCTAAGAAAAAGAAGAAATAACCATGTTATCAGTTGATGAACTGAGCGATGACCGCAATAACCCGCTTGATATTCTTGAATATATCGTCAGTGAAAATGAATGGCCCTACGAAAGATTGGGCGATGAAGAAATCGTTGCAGCCGTAACCGGCGAGTGGTGCGATTTTCATATGCGTTATATATGGCTGGCCGATCAAAACATTCTACAATGTGCCGGGCAACTTGACATACGTGTTCAGGGTAAAAAGCGAGCAGATATCTTTGAAGTTATAACCCAGATCAACGAACGCCTTGATATGGGCTATTTCACGATCTGGAGCGATGAAGACACCATTATGTTCCGCCATTCAATTGTCCCGCCAACAAATGGTGTTGACGTTAATGCGTCGTGTGATCTTATCAATAGAACAATACTCGCAGAAATAAATCGTTATTATCCAGTATTTCAATTCGTAATCTGGGGCGGTAAATCACCGGCTGAGGCCATTGAAGCTGCTATGCTTGAAACGGTTGGAAACGCTTAAGGAAATTTATGAGCAAACTCTCTGCCATTACGTCTGACCGTCCTATATTACTGCTTGGTTGCGGTAAAATGGGAAGCGCTATGCTTAGCGGCTGGCTTGAACAAGGCTTAAGCAGTGACGCGCTACATATCGTTGATCCTTATCTTGATAATATCAAAAAGAATTTCACTACTGTCACAGAAGCACAGCTCCATGAAACGGCTCAGAGCCTGCCGGCTAACCTTACGCCATCAATTGTAATATTGGCCGTAAAGCCGCAAATGATGGACGAGGCTATAAAGGCGCTCTCCACGCTTGATTTATCAAAGTCATTATTTTTATCAATCGCCGCCGGGAAAACCATTCACTATTTTGAAGATAAATTGGGAGCAGACAGCGCTATCATCCGCGCTATGCCTAATACACCAGCCGCTATCGGCAAAGGCATTACCGTTTGCTGTGCAAATGATCCTGTGAACACAGAACAGATTAAAATATGCGAAACCTTGCTTCAAACAGTAAGTGTCGTTGAATGGTTAGATGATGAAAGCCTTATGGACGCGGTTACCGCCTTAAGTGGCAGTGGACCCGCTTATGTCTTTTATATGGCTGAAGCCATGGCCGCAGCCGGTGAAGCGATCGGCCTTTCACCTGAACTTAGCAAAAAGCTTGCCCGTCATACGGTTAGTGGTGCAGGGGCCTTGCTTGAAGCGTCGGATGAGCGAACGTCGAAATTACGTGAAAACGTTACTAGCCCCGGCGGAACAACCGCCGCAGCGCTTGATGTGTTGATGTCAGAAGAAGGACTTGCCAAGGTCATTCGCCGCGCTATGCAGGAAGCCAAGTCAAAATCCAAAGAACTCGCAAATTAATATGGCACATTTTGATGCAGTTATAATCGGCGGTGGTGCAGCAGGACTGATGTGCGCCATTGAAGCCGGAAAACGCGGACGTAAAGCTCTTGTCATTGAAAGTGGTAAGACGGTTGCCGGGAAAATCCGCATATCGGGCGGTGGCAGATGCAATTTCACCAATATCCACTGCAAACCAGCCAATTTTTATTCTGAAAATATTCATTTCTGTAAATCAGCCCTCAAGCGGTACACCCCTAAAGACTTTATAGAATTGGTCGAAAAACATGGCATCGCTTATCATGAAAAAACACTAGGTCAGCTTTTCTGTGATGATAGCGCCCATAATATCATTGATATGCTGCTTAAAGAATGCGAAGCCGCTGGCGTTACGATCGGAACAAACAGCCCCGCGCAAAATATCAAAAAAACGGCTGATGGTTTTAGCCTTAATGACGGTTATGAAGAAATAAGCTGCGCGTCTCTGGTTATCGCAACTGGCGGGCCATCTATTCCCAAAATGGGCGCA
>Ga0233449_1002260_pt1 | contig 15589 bp, 19 predicted proteins | sample SI_124_October20_FD_183012 | JGI IMG/M metagenome (GOLD analysis project Ga0233449, IMG submission 183012) | Seawater microbial communities from Saanich Inlet, British Columbia, Canada - SI_124_October2016_200_MG | ecosystem: Environmental > Aquatic > Marine > Inlet | place: Canada: British... | reverse complement strand
GCAATCCGGTTCTTCTTCGTGGCTCTGGATTGCTTCGCTTCGCTCGCAATGACGAAGAAGTAGCGATCTAGCCCGCTTCTTCCTCGCCGAACTTGTTGGCGAGCAGTTCGGTGATGGCGTCCATCGCGGCCCCGGCTTCGCGGCCCTTGGCGGCCACGGTGATCGTGGTGCCGATTCCGGCGGAGAGCATCATCAATCCCATGATCGAGGTGCCGCCGACGCTTTCGCCGTTGCGCGTGACGGTCAGCTCCGCATCGAACTTCTCGGCGGTCTGCACGAATTTCGCGGAGGCGCGCGCGTGAAGGCCGCGCTTGTTGATGATGGGAAGTTCTCGGACGATAACGCCGGCGGACGAAGACTGCTGCTCCGGCGCGGTGCTCATTTCCCGGCGAGCACCCGGCTGGCGATCGTCACATACTTGCGGCCGGCTTCCTGAGCGGCGGCGATCGCATCGGGCAACGGCTTGTCGTCGCGCACCTTGGCGAGCTTGACCAGCATCGGCAGGTTGATGCCGGCCAGCACTTCGACCTTCGGGCGGCTCATACAGGAGATCGCGAGGTTCGACGGCGTGCCGCCGAACATGTCGGTGAGAATCGCAACGCCGTCGCCGCTGTCAACGCGCTTGACGGCTTCAATGATATCGCTGCGACACAGATCGGCATCGTCTTCGGCGCCAATCGTGATCGATTCGATTTGTTTTTGCGGACCCATGACATGCTCGAGCGCTGCCTTGAACTCGTCGGCAAGACGCCCGTGGGTCACCAGTACTAGACCAATCATCCAAAACTCCTCGCGGGCGCTCTTTGATGCACCGCACGAAAGGGCCACATGTTGACCATCCAGAGCCCCGGCGCAAGGGGGGATCTTGCCGCGTACCCCTTTAAAAAGGTGTCCGCGCTGGCCGTCATTCAGTGGCGGGGTCTGGCTTATATGGCGAGCGGACCCAGTCCAGCAATCCACCGAAGGTCGTGAGTTCGCTTTTGAAACCTTAAACTGTGGTAAGGAATGCCAGCACCAGGGGCAGGGCGGCATATCCCCGGCCGACCGGGATTCGCGGGATTTCCAGCCCCGAAACCAGTGTTTTCAGGGCTTCCGGCGGCGGCAGACGTTCGGCGTCGGTTGCATCGAGATCGACCACCAGCCCCGCGATGCCCTCCGGGGTGAAGTTCACAGTCCGGATTCCAAGCCCGCGGATCTCGATCATTCCGGCCAGCTCAGGTACGCCCTGCACGATCAGCCTGCCGTCACGGGCCGTCAGGCGAACGCGGTCGTCACCGATCAGGGTCGCTGCGGGGATTTGTCCCGCACGCCCCGCCAGGATCAGATCGAACGCCAGCCGGGATTTTCCGGACCCCGCGGGGCCGCGAATCAGGACGCCCCGGTCGCCGACCAGCACCGCCGAGGCATGGATGCTTGCGGGGTCGCTTGCCATCAGATGGCTGGCAGCCGGACCGTGAAACGCGCGCCGGCAATACGCGCGTCACCCTCGGCGTCGATCGGACCGGGGCGGTTCTCCGCCCAGATGCGTCCGCCGTGGGCCTCGACGATCTGTTTGGAGATCGACAGCCCGAGACCGGAATTCTGTCCGAAGCCCTGCGCCGGACGATCAGTGTAGAAGCGCTCGAAGATTTTTTCGAGCGCGCCGGGCCGGATGCCGGCGCCGTCGTCGTCGATCACGATTTCGATCTCGGATTTGAGGCGGCGGCAGACGATGCGCACCTTGCCGCCCGGATGCGAGAACGACTGCGCGTTGCTCAGGAGATTCGAAATCACCTGGCCGAGTCGCGAGTCATGCCCCGGCACCGAGAACGTATCGTTCGCGCGGCCCTCGAACCGGACCTCGACGGTGACGTCGGTGCCGTGCTGGGTCTCATTGGCGACCGAGACAAGCGTATTGAGCAGGCGGCGTACGTCCACCGGCTCGACGTCCTGCCGTTGCAACTCGGCGTCGAGCCGGCTGGCGTCGGAAATGTCGGAGATCAGACGGTCAAGCCTGCGCACGTCATGCTCGATGACGGCCAGAAGCCGCGAGCGGCTCTCGTCGGACCGCGCCAGCGGCAGCGTCTCCACCGCCGAACGCATCGACGTCAGCGGGTTCTTCAATTCGTGCGCGACGTCGGCGGCGAAACGCTCGATGCCCTCGATGCGGTTATAGAGCGCGCCGGTCATGTCGCGCAGCGCGCGCGACAGATGGCCGATTTCATCGCCGCGCGTCGAGAAATCCGGAATCTCCACGCGGGTCTTGATGCGGCGGCGGACGCGCTCGGCGCTGTCGGCGAGGCGGCGCATCGGACCGGCGATGGTGCTTGCGAGCAACAGCGACAGCAGGATCATCACGCCCGACGCGATGCCGAAGACCTTGAGGATCGCGAGACGCTCTGCGGTCACCAGCTGGTCGATGTCGTCGCCCTGCGTCGAGAGCATCAGCGCGCCGTGGACCGCACGGAAGCGCTGCACCGGCACCGAGACCGACACGATCACTTCGCCGCGGTCGTTGATCCGCACCATGCTGGCCTTGCGGCCGTCCAGCGCCTGCTGGACTTCCTGATAGCCGTTGCCGTTTTCCGGGCCCAGTTCGCGATACAGCGGCAGGTCGCCGCGATTAAGCCAGGTACGGATCGCGATCATGGTCCTTTCGGCGAAGCCCGGCTTTTCGGCGTTAGGCGGCGCCAGTTCGAAGCGCATCACATCGCCGCGGCCGTAAAGATTGCGGCTGTCGAGCACCAGCACACCGTCGCGATCGTAAATGCGCGCGCGGGTCTTGGTGGGCGAAATCAGCCGCCGCAGCACCGGCGCAACGCGCTCGGGATTGATCGGGAAATCGATGTTGCTGAGGCTTTCGTCAGTTGGCCCGTAGGTCTCGCCGGGCTTCAGGTCGAGCAGCCGGTCCGGATCGACGGTGATGGCGTTGGTCTCGACGGTGGCCGAGGCCGCGATAGCGCCGGAAATGATTTCGGCCTGCACCAGCAGGCTCTGCGCGCGCGCATCGATCAGTCCGGCGCGGAACTGCGACAGATACAGGATGCCCGCGAGCATCGCGAACAGGCCGATCAGATTGAGGACGACGATGCGGCGGGTGAGGCTTGAAAACGTCAGCGCGGCGAGATAGCGCCCGGCGCGCTTCACCAGTTCGACGGGACTCCAGCCCCGGCCCGCGGTCCCGGCGTCCGATGCGGATGGCGCATCGGAAACCGGCGCGAGCGGCGGTGCGCCCACGTCGGCATCGTCGTCGTGATCGTGTTGGGTTCGATCAAGCAATGGCTAACGCCCGATTGTTGGTTCGCGGTCGGCTCCTTATAGCACCAACCGGCATGCGGGTGACCCGTCAGTCCCCCGACCGTGGCGCATGCCGAGCGGTCAGGTTTCCTTGAACCGGTAACCGACGCCGTACAGGGTTTCGATCATCTCGAAATCGTCGTCGGCTGCCTTGAACTTCTTGCGCAGGCGCTTGATGTGGCTGTCGATGGTGCGGTCGTCGACATAAACCTGATCGTCATAGGCCGCGTCCATCAGCGCGTTGCGGCTTTTTACCACGCCGGGGCGGGTGGCCAGCGCCTGCAGGATCAGGAATTCGGTGACCGTCAGCGTCACCGGCTCGTTCTTCCAGGTGCAGGTGTGACGTTCCGGGTCCATGCGCAGCAGTCCGCGCTCCAGCGCCTTGGCGTCCATTTCCTTCGGCGCGGCGGCCGGATCTTTCGGCACCGCGCGCCGCAGCACCGCCTTCACGCGCTCGACCAGCAGGCGCTGCGAAAACGGTTTGCGGATGAAATCGTCGGCGCCCATCTTGAGACCGAACAGCTCGTCGATTTCCTCATCCTTCGAGGTGAGGAATATCACCGGCAGATCGGACTTCTGCCGAAGACGCCGCAGCGTTTCCATGCCGTCCATGCGCGGCATCTTGATGTCCAGGATCGCGAGATCCGGCGGGCTCGTCTTGAACCCGTCGAGAGCCGATGCGCCATCCGTATAGGTCATGATCCGGTAGCCTTCGGCTTCCAGCGCGATCGAGACCGACGTGAGAATGTTGCGGTCGTCATCGACCAGGGCGATTGTGGGCATGAGCCTGCTTTCCAAAGCGAGTGTTGTGGGCGTAGCGACTGTGTACTGACCGGCGAGCCTGATGCCGTGAAATAAGGCGGTGGCCCGCATGCCAACGAGCAATGCAAGCTGGGCTGAAATGTGACCAAGTTCCTGATCACAGCCGGTGATTGAAACTTGACGGTTATATAAGGCGATTGTTCCGGGATATAACCCTTTTTGCCGTAAAAAAGCCCGTTACTCAATGAAATCAGGCCCCTAGATGGACCCCTCCACCGATGTCAAACCCGCCCGCCTGACCCGTTCCCTGCTCGGCCGCAGCCGCCAAGGCGCCTTGGCGACGCTGATGCCCCAGAGCGGCGATCCTTATTGCTCGCTGGTCAACGTGGCCTCGCTGCCGGACGGCATGCCGGTCCTGCTGATCTCGCGGCTGGCGGTTCACACCAAGAATATCCTGGCCGATCCGCGGGTCTCGCTGATGCTGGACGAACGCGCGCCGGGCGATCCGCTGGAGGGCGCGCGCATCATGCTCGCCGGGACCGCACAAGAGGCGACGGACGACGCCGAATTGCTGAAGCGGCGTTATCTCGCCGCCCATCCGTCGGCGGAGGAGTTCGCAGGCTTTCGCGATTTCTCGTTCTTCCGGATCGTGCCGCGCGGCGTGCATCTGGTGGCGGGATTTGGCCGCATCGTCGATCTTGCTCCGCGCGATTTTCTCACCGATCTCGCGGGCGCGGAGGCGCTGGTGGAGGCGGAGCCGGATATTGTCGCGCACATGAACGCCGACCACGCCGACACCATGAATCTGTATGCGGTGAAACTGCTTGGTGCTTCGGAGGGCGCATGGCAATGCATCGGCTGCGACCCGGAAGGGCTCGACATGCAGGATGACCGGCGCACGCTCCGGCTCGATTTTCCGGAGCGGATCGCTACTCCGGGCGCACTGCGGCAAGCGCTAAAGGCGCTGGCCGACCGGGCGCGGGCAGGGGTCTGACGAGCAGCCTGCCCACGCTGTCCGGCGCTGTCTACGGATGCACGGCGATGGCGGAAATTTCGACTTTTACATCGCGCGGCAGGCGCGCGACCTCGACGGTCGCGCGGGCGGGAGGCGCGTTCTTGAAGTAGGTGCCGTAGACCTCATTCATCTTTCCAAATTCATTGAGGTCTTTCAGGAAAACGCTGGTCGAGACCACGTGGTCCATCGTCAGGCCGTCGGCCGCGAGCACGGCTTTCAGATTCTCGAGCACTAGTTTCGTCTGCTCTTCGATGGTGCCGGTGACGAGTTGCTTGGTCTTGGGATCGATTGAAATCTGTCCGGCGAGATACACCGTCTTGCCGGCACGAATGGCCTGCGAATACGGGCCGATCGCCTGCGGCGCATCCGGCGTTGAAATGACTTTCTTCTCCTGTGCGTGGGCGACCCCTGCCATTGCCAACATCATAACGCTCGACACGACGCTCAAACATTTGCGCATCAGACGCTCCCCGTACTGCCGATCCCGCACGCGATTGCGCGCGGCGATGACGCGATTACATCGGCGGGCCGCGACGGGAACAAGGTCGCCCTCCAGCGGCATCGCGCCGCGCCGTCCGTCTGCCGCACTGCGGCAAGACTCCGAAGGGGTTGACCGGCCGCACGGCGGCCCCGCCAAGCCCGTGAAATTCAATCGTTTTCGCCGGTCCCCGCGATCATTGCCGCATTATGACGGATCGGCTTGGCAAGTCGCGCGTTGGCCACTAATAAGTCGCCGGATCGAGGCCCGGGAGCTATGATCCCCGGCATCCGCGACAAGGCGTTTGGCGACAGCCGCGCGAAACGATACGCGGTCTTTTTGGGAGATTCTGACAGTGCAAGAGACGGGTGTGCGCAACGGTGCCTTCGGCGCCGACAAATTCGGTTTCAAAAATCTCAAGCAGGTGAACTGGAATCTCGGCACCGCGCCGCTCTACGAGCACTCGCTGCGCAACAATGAAGCCGAGCTGTCAGCCGGCGGTGCGCTTGTCGCAGAGACTGGCGTATTCACCGGCCGTTCGCCGAAAGACAAGTTCACAGTACGCGACGCGCTGACCGACAAGACCATGTGGTGGGGCGGCAACCAGTCGATCACCTCCGAACAGTTCGAAGCGCTGTATCAGGATTTCCTCAAGCACTGCGAAGGCAAGAGCCTCTTCGCGCAGGATCTTTACGGCGGCGCCGATCCGAAATTCCAGATCAAGACGCGCGTGTTCACCGAAATGGCGTGGCACTCGCTGTTCATCCGCACGCTGCTGCGCCGTCCCGAGATGGCCGAGCTTGCGAGCTTCGCGCCTGAGCTGACCATCGTCGATCTGCCGAGCTTCCGCGCCGATCCGAAGCGTCACGGCTGCAAGTCCGAGAACGTCGTCGCGATCGACTTCACCCGCAAGATCGTCCTCATCGCAGGCAGCCAGTACGCCGGCGAAATGAAGAAATCGGTGTTCACGACGCTGAACTACTTCCTGCCTGCGCAGGGCGTGATGCCGATGCACTGCTCGGCCAATGTCGGGCCGAACGGCGACAGCGCCATCTTCTTCGGCCTCTCCGGCACCGGCAAGACGACACTCTCGGCCGATCCCAACCGTACGCTGATCGGTGACGACGAGACCGGCTGGGGTCCGGACGGCATCTTCAATTTCGAAGGCGGTTGCTACGCCAAGACCATCAAGCTGTCGCGCGAGGCAGAACCGGCGATCTATGATGCCAGCATCTGCTTTGGCGCAGTGCTCGAGAACGTCGTGCTCGATCCGGTCACCCGCGAGCCCGACTTCGACGACGGCTCCAAGACCGAGAACACCCGTTCCGCCTATCCGCTCGAGGCGATCCCGAACGCGTCGCGGACCGGCCGTGCCGGTCATCCGAAGAATCTGGTGATGCTCGCCGCCGACGCCTTCGGCGTGATGCCGCCGATCGCCAAGCTGACGCCGGCGCAGGCGATGTATCACTTCCTGTCGGGCTATACCGCGAAGGTCGCGGGCACCGAGCGCGGCCTCGGCAACGAGCCTGTGCCGGAATTCTCGGCCTGCTTCGGCTCGCCGTTCCTGCCGCGCGATCCGGCCGAATACGGCAAGCTGCTGAAGGAGCTGATCGCCAAGCACAATGTCGATTGCTGGGTGGTCAACACCGGCTGGACCGGCGGCAAGTATGGCACCGGCAGCCGCATGCCGATCAAGGTGACCCGCGCGCTGCTGACTGCGGCGCTGAACGGCTCGCTGCGCAACGCCCAGTTCCGCACCGACAAGTATTTCGGCTTCGCGGTGCCGACGGCGCTGGAAGGTGTGCCGAGCGACATTCTCGATCCGGTCAACACCTGGAAGGACAAGGCCGAGTTCGACAAGACCGCGCGCGCGCTGGTCGGCATGTTCCAGAAGAACTTCGAGCAGTTCGAGAAGCAGGTCGACGCGGACGTCCGCGCCGCCGCCCCCGAGGTCAAACTCGCGGCGGAGTGATCGCTTCAGCGAACGCGTCTGAATCGAAAAAGGGCGGCTCATCGAGCCGCCCTTTTTTTCTCGTTTGAAACGATCAATGCTTTCGCGCAACCGCGAAGATCGCTAGAGGAGCGTCGTAGCCCTTAATGGTTCTGTTGCCGAGTGCATCGAGCTCAACGGTGCCGCGGACTCGAGGTCAAACTCGCGGCGGAGTGAGTTTCTTCATTCCGGTTTTGACGTATAAAGGACGGCTTGCGGGTCGCCCATTTTATTGGCCGAACCAGATGGAGATCGCAGAATGAAAATCAGCGCGCGCAATCAGCTCAAGGGCAAGGTCGTCGCCATCGATCACGGCGTCACCACCAGCCATGTGAAGATCGATATCGGCGGCGGCAGCATCATCACATCGGCGATCACCAAAACCTCGGTCGAGGAACTGAAGCTCGAAGTCGGCAAGCAGGTCTACGCGATCGTCAAGGCGAGCGACGTGATGGTGGGCATCGACTGAGAACGGCCATGACCCTTATCGGCCGCAGATCGTTTGTTGCCGGCGCCAGCATGATGCTGCTGGTGCGGCCCGCGCGTGCCGCGCGCACGGTCACGGATTCCGCCGGCCGCACCGTCACGCTGCCCGATCGCATCAATCATGTGTTCGCGGCGGGCGGACCCGCGTCGGTGGTGGTCTATGCGATGCGGCCGGAGACCATGGTCGGCTGGCCGCGCGCGCTGCGTGCCGAGGAGCGCCCGTTCATTGCACCTGGCCAGCGCGATCTGCCGGAAGTGGGACTTCTGACCGGGCGCGGCGACACCGCCAATGTCGAGACCGTGCTGAAAATGAAGCCGGATCTCATCGTTGACTACGGATCGGTGCGGCAGACGTTCGCGACGCTGGCCGACAGCGTGCAGCAGCGCACCGGCATTCCCTATGTGCTGATCGATGGGCGCTTTGAAGCAACGGCTGCGTCGTTCCGGCTGCTGGGCAACATCTTCGGCGCGCCCGAGCACGGCGAGGCGCTTGCGAAATATTCGGACGATTTGTTCAAGAGCCTCGCTGCGACCCTCGCGAGTATTCCGGAGGAGCAGCGTCCACGTGTTTATCTGGCGCGCGGTCCGGACGGACTTGAGACCGGGCTCAGAGGTTCGATCAATACCGAGATCATCGAGCGGGCAGGCGGACGTAATGTCGCCGACGCGCAGGACCAGCGGCGCGGCATCGCCAATGTGTCGCCCGAGCAGATTCTCGCCTGGAATCCCGACATCATCGTTACATGGGATCGCAACTTCCACGACAAGCTCGCCAAAGGTAGCGATCCGCTGTGGCAGGGCATCAAGGCGGTCAAGGACGGCCGTGTGTATCTTGCGCCGACCGCGCCGTTCGGCTGGATCGACCGGCCGCCGTCGATCAACCGGCTGATCGGACTGCGCTGGCTTGCCAATCTGTTTCACGGCGCGCGCTTTCCGTTCGACATCCGGCAGGACACGCGCGCCTTCTGCAAGCTGTTCTATCATGTCGATGTCTCCGACGCGGATCTCGACACGCTGATCGCATGGGCGGACGGCAAGCCGCCCTCAATCCCGGCGCGCCGATGACCGCACAGCGGGCAGCATCGCGAGTCTCCTGGATCATTCCCGGCCTCGCAGTGCTGGCGCTTGCGGTCGCCGTGATCGGACTGACCGTCGGCGCATTTCCCGTGACGCTCGATGGATTCTTCCGCGCGCTGAAAAATTTCTGGTCCGGGGATCTGCCGCAGACCGCCGAGCAACGCGTGCTGTTCGGTATCCGCGGGCCCCGTGTGCTGGCGGGCCTGCTGGTTGGTGCCTCGCTCGCGGGCGCCGGTGTGGTCTATCAGGGATTGTTCAGAAATCCGCTGGTGTCGCCTGATGTGCTCGGCGTCTCGGCGGGCGCCGGTCTTGGCGCGGTGATCGGCATTTTCCTGTCGCTGCCGGTGTTCGCGATCCAGATGCTCGCTTTTGGCGGGGGCCTTGCAACTGTCGGCCTCGTCTATCTGGTCGCGGTGGCCGTGCGCGGGCGCGACCCGACGCTGGTGCTCGTGCTGGGCGGCGTGGTGGTCGGCGCGCTGGCGGGTGCGGCCATTTCCCTGCTGAAGATTCTGGCAGATCCTTACGACCAGCTTCCAGCGATCACCTTCTGGCTGCTCGGCAGTCTCGCCAGCGTGCGCGGCGGCGATCTCTGGAATGTCATGCCGGCGGTGCTGATTGGCCTCGTACCGCTGGTGCTGCTGCGCTGGCAGATCAACGTGCTGTCGCTTGGCGATGAAGAGGCCAAATCGCTCGGCGTCGAATCCGGGCGACTGCGCGTGATCGTCATCGCCGCCGCGACACTGATCACGGCGAGCGTGGTGGCGATCTCGGGCGTGATCGGCTGGGTCGGCCTCGTGATTCCGCACATCGCGCGGATGCTGGTCGGCCCCAACTTCGAGCGGCTGCTGCCTGCGGCGATGCTGATGGGCGCGAGTTATCTGGTGCTGGTCGATACGCTGGCGCGCTCGCTGGGACGTATCGAAGTGCCGCTCGGCATCCTCACGGCAGTGGTCGGTGCGCCGTTCTTTCTGTGGCTGCTCTGGCGCGGCCGGCACGGGTGGTCATGATGCACCTCACAGCCAGCGATCTTTCATTCGGTTATCCCGAACGGCCGGTGGGCCGGAATCTGAATCTGACCATCGAGACCGGCGAGGTGCTGTGTCTGCTCGGGCCGAACGGGTGCGGCAAGACCACGCTGTTCAAGACGCTGCTTGGTTTGCTGCGCGCACAGGGCGGCCGCGTCATGCTCGGCGATGATGCACTGGCGGATTTGCGGCGCGCGGAGATCGCGCGCCGCATCGCCTATGTACCGCAGGCACAGGACACCGCGTTTCCCTACACCGCGTCCGATCTGGTGCTGATGGGCCGGGTCGCGCATCGCGGTGTGTTCGCGGCCCCGACAAAGGAAGACCGGAAAATAGCGCAGGACTCGCTGGCCGAACTTGGCATCGCCGAACTCGCTTCGCGCGAGGTGACGACATTGTCCGGCGGGCAGCGCCAGTTGGTGATCGTGGCGCGGGCGATGGCGCAGGCGGCGCCGCTGATCGTGATGGATGAGCCGACGGCGAGTCTCGATTTCGGCAATCAGGTCGCGGTGCTGGCCGAAATCCGCAAACTCGCGGCGCGCGGCAGCGGCGTCATTCTCTCGACCCACGATCCCGATCAGGCTTTTGCCGTAGCAAGCCGCGTTGCGCTGATGCAGGACGGCGTGATCGTCGCGCAGGGAATGCCGTCCGAGGTGCTCACTGCGGCGCGGCTCAAGTCGGTGTATGGCGTCGATGTCACGGTCGAGCGGCTGGCCGGCGGGCAGACGGTCTGCGCCCCGGTGTATCCGCACTGAACGACACTCGTGCGTTTGAATCAGAAAGGGCGGCTCATCGAGCCGCCCAGATTTCTTGTGAAACGTGTCGAGACTCTTAAAGCTCAGCGTGCAGTGGCCGTCGTGGCGCCGGTGGTCTTGCCGGTGGCAACGTTCAGGACCGAACCGTTCTGCAGATCGATCCGGTAGACTTCGCGCAGCACGTTTCCGGCAAAGCCCAGTTCAACGATGGAAATGGTCTTGAACGAGACCGGGATGCCGTCGGGCAGGATCTGGTTGAACTCGGTAGCGGTCTGATCCATGTCCTTCTGAAGCTCCGGCGTGAACTCCACGTTGCTGTAGACCAGCGTGTTGTGCGGATTGTGCGAACGCAGCTCCTTGCCGTCCTTCACGACGTTGACGCCGCTGACGCCGACCGTTTTCACCAGTTCCTTCGCGGCGTCGCTCATGGCGGCGTAAACCGGTCCCGTGCAACGCGGCAGCGGGCCGTCGCGGAGCGGCGCGAGTGCTGCGGTGGCGGTGGTGTTGAACGCCATCATGCTCTCGAAGTCGGCACCCTCCTTGACGATGCCGAGATCCAGCCACCACGGCTGCCCGGCGCCCTTGGCGGCTTCGGTGGTGTAGAATTTCTTCAGGGTGACGTTGAGAACGCCCGGCAGCTTCGGCAGCGCCTTCAGCATCTTGTCCGGCGTGGTGGCATCGGCGTTATGGATGTGCACGACAGTGACGTGCGGAATGTTGAAGCGCTGCGCTTCGTCGTCGAGCTTCGCATTGAGCAGCTTCTCGCGCAGCATACCCTTGGTGGTCAGGTCGAGGGTGTCGTTGACCTCTTTCGGCAGCGTGTAGACGAGGCCGAAGGTCCGCACATGCGGACGGAAGCCCGGCGCGGACAGCGAGCTGTTGTCGATCTCGGCATGGGCGGCGAAGGCAACCATGGATGCGGCGGCAGCGACGGCAACCGTCGCAAGACGATGGGACAATTTCTGGATCATGCACAATCTCCGGTCATTTGTTGAGACATGCTCGCTCGATCCGGAAATCGCGGTGCGACCGCAGTACCAAATGCCGGATCGCGGTGGCCGGACCATGGACTGCGACTATGACAGTCAGATTGGGCCGCCGCCGCGGCGCGCTGCGGCAATTTTCCCCTCATCCGCTGAGCCGATTTTCAGGCCTTGAAATAAACCACCTGCGAGGTGGTCGCGAGCAGACGCCCGCTCGGGCTCCACAACTCGCCGGTCTGGTCGCTGAAGCTCTTGTGAAAAATGTTCGCGTCGGCGGCGCCCAGCACCATCGTGGTGTCGTCTGCGGCAAGGTCCGCCGCGTCGGCATGAAACACTGTCGTCATCGACACCGTGCCGATCGGCACGATCGTGCCGCGGACATGGAAGATGCGTGCGAAGAAGGTGTCGGACATCGACAGCAGCGACAGGAAATCGATTCGCCGGGGTGTGGTGTCGCTGAGCCACATCCTGGAATACGCGCTCGCCGGGACATCGTGCGGGGTGTTGCCGTAACCCGGCGCGCCCTCCACGAAGCGAAACTGATACTGCCGCACCCAGGCCGCGATGCCGCTGTCCGGTAACGGTTTGGCCTCGTCGAACGGAGGGGCTTCGGGCATTGTCGCCGGTTGATGTGACCATGAGGGGCGGCGAACCGCGAACACGGCGGTCATGAATGCCGCGACGCCGTCGTCCTGCAGCAGTTCGACCATCCAGTGCTGCGTTGAACGGGTCGCCTTTATCAGGCGCACAGTGAGGTCGAATGTGCCGCGCGCCACCGGCGCGCACAGGTTCACGGTGACCGACAGCGGATCGCCGGCGCATTCCGGCTGCACCATGATCGCGCGCAGCATCGTCGCGGCGGTGGCCCCGCCGAACGGGCCGACGAAGGCGAAATAATCTTCGCTGGCGGTGCCGCGCCAGCGTCCGCCCACGGCGGTGACCTGGGTGGCGCGGTCGAACGGATGGGCGGTGTCGTTCACGGTGGTCTCAGGCGTCTTCTCAAGCATCAATGGCTCCCACATGCGACCGAACTTTGCGCAGGACCGGGTGCTGAATTCAATGACGTGCGAGGTAATGGCGGTTATGCGCGGTGACGCCGAACGTCACGACCTGTACTAGATTGACGCGGTATGTCGAACACAGGAGGTCAGAATGATGGCTTTCGCGCGCGTACTCTCCGCAACGCTGGTGATCATGGCTCCGGGCATGGCCTTCGCCGGCCCGGCGGAGGAGGCGAATGCGGTGATCGACGGGGTTGGTCGGCAACCTACAGCGCCAACGACCGTGATGCGCTGGTGAAGCTTTACACGCCGGATGCCATTCTGCTCGGCACCACCAGTCCGATCGTTTCGAAGGGAACCGAGGGGCTTCAGAAATATTTCGAGATGTTGCCGGGCAGCGGGCGAAAGAACGCCATCACCGAGCGCTACACGATTGTGCTCAACGACGACGCTGTGGTCGGCACCGGCCTTTATACATTTAGCCGGGCGGCGGAGGGCGATGCGCCGCGGCCTTCGCGCTTCACCATGCTGGTGGTCAGGCGGGACGGCAAATGGATGATCGCGCATCACCATTCCTCGCCGCGCGCGGCGACGCGGCAATAGCCGTGCCTCAAACGCTGCACCGTGGATACGCGGTCGATGGTTCGCCGTAGCGCGAAGGCGATTGGAGCTGTCACAATCAAGTCGCAAGGCGTGCTATTCTGAATGTAAACCGGGAGGTTCAGATGGCGGATAACGACGGCATCAAGATCGCCAGTCTCACGCACGACTTCGTGACGAAGAAGTCATTTGTCGGATTGGTGTGGGAAAGCGACGCCAGCAAGTCATTGGGGCTGGAGGTGCCATTTTGCTGCAGCCCGGAGCAACTTCCGGCTGAAGCCGAAAGTGCCGTGCGCAAGCTTTCCCATGAACTCGCTTCAATACCCATCACGGTTGTGCCCTGAGGTTCGCGCGAGGAATCGCCGGTCAGCGAATTGACGCAGCCAGTTGTTGCGCAACTTTGCGATGGCCTTCCACCGTCAGGTGAATACCGTCTGCAAGACGCAGACCGCTTTGAAGGGCCGATCTCACATAGCCGTCCACTTCAATGATGCGGATGCCGCGGGCGTGCAGGCGCTTTCGGATTTCAGACCTATTGGCTGCGGCTTCTGCTTCGCTGATGCCCTTCCTGCGATCGTTGCCGCCAATCTGAAGAATGACGATCTTCGTTCCGTTCGGCGCCACGCTCGATAATCGCGCCAGCATGCCGCCAGTGGTGTCACCGCTGACGCCTGCGTTGCTCACCGACATCGGCCGGCCCTTCGCACGCAGAAGTTCTTCCAGCACGGCGGGATAGGCCGCCGATGGACCGACGCCATATCCGGCGGTGTTGCTGGCGCCGAGCGCGATAATCTGGGCGCTGGAATTCGTGGTGGTGGCAACCGTCAGCAAGCAGATGAGGATCAGGCTTCTGAGCATGTTCGGCAACTCCACGTTGGCTTCGCGACAAACCGCGCGGCGGTGAAATTATACCGTGGCTTTCTGCGGAAAGATCCAGTTTCCGAAATCCGCCAGATCACGATTCAAAATGATCAAGGAACAAATTAAGAACATTTTAGCAAGCCATTGATATATCATTGTGATTCGGCGCGCTGCGCCACCACATCTAGGGTCTGTCATCGGTCTTGAGGACTACATGTCCAATATCGCTTTCGACAACACGGCGCTGACGCGCATCGCGGACTTCGCCCGGACGCTCTCCCGTCTCCATACCGCTGCCCGGACGCGGCTGGTGGACGACGACCATATTGACCGCGAGTTCAACGCGGTCTGCATGTCGGTGTGGGGTTACACCACCGACGATTTCAGCGACGAGCTGTTTTCGCTGAAGGATCACGAGTTCCTCGATTCGCTGGACGAAGCACGAGCGCGGATTTTCGCCGCCGAGCACGGCTACGATCTGGTCGACGACACCGGCATTCTCACGGACTGGTGGGGCTATTGCTGGATGATCCTGGCCGAGCATCGCGGTTTGCTGACGCCGGAGATCAAGGCGCGGGCCCGGATGGAGATGGAAGAAAAATATCTCGCGGCGCCCAATGTGATCGGCGTCATCGTCGGGCGGTGAGCAGAGTTTGGAATTCCAGAAGAGGGCCGTCATCCTGAGGTGCGAGCACTTGCGAGCCTCTGACGGCGAGGCATAGGTTTTTCTGCGGCGTATCCTTCGAGGCTCGCCGTAAGTACGGCTCGCACCTCAGGATGACGCGCTATCGCGCAAAGCGGGTCCCTGCTGGCGGGGGCGAGGCGAAAAAACTCACAGCGCGCGCTTGGCTTTCGGCGTGGGGATCTTCGGCAAGGTAGCGTCCGGCGCCATAGGCTGCGCGAATTTGGGCTCGGGCACTGAGCCAGTAACATCCTGCGATGAATAGGTGTCCTCAGGCAGGTCGGCGGTGACCGGCGCAACCTTCATTTCGCCGAGACGCGCGCGCAACTCAGATGTCAGGCCCGGATAGCTGTTGATCGGCGTGAACTGCGCGGTCTGGCCGTTGGAATTCGTACCGGAATAGGCGACGAGCCCGTTTGAGGTGGCGACGATGTCGCCGGGACGCAGCGTGGTGTCGAGGGACAGATCGACCGGCGCGAGGCCAGCCGGGTCGCGGCCGTTGCAGGTGCAGTCTGCTTTCAGCGCCTTACGGTAGGCGAAGGCATTCGGCGTATCGACATAGCGCTCGCCCATGTGACCGACGGCATAGTCAATGCTG
>Ga0233449_1002258_pt1 | contig 15608 bp, 14 predicted proteins | sample SI_124_October20_FD_183012 | JGI IMG/M metagenome (GOLD analysis project Ga0233449, IMG submission 183012) | Seawater microbial communities from Saanich Inlet, British Columbia, Canada - SI_124_October2016_200_MG | ecosystem: Environmental > Aquatic > Marine > Inlet | place: Canada: British... | reverse complement strand
TTTTCATTTTGTAGATGTTGTCTGCCTTGTTTCGTTTTAAAATTAATCATTCATTTTGCTAAGTCAGTATTGTCACACAATATGATTATTATTTCGTAAACGAGCTTAGTTTTTTATAACCCCTTAATTAGACAGACAAAATTGTATTTTTCCCCTAGGGAGCCAAAGTCAACATTATATTAATGCTGTGAGTCAACAAAAAACTGCAACTATCCGTAATAATAGGGAAAATTAGCTTGAATCGTTATATTTTAACGTTGTTCTCTTGGGCGAAGCGCTTGAGTTCGTCCCTGATGCTGTGATCAGAACGACTCAGCAATTGGTCAATAAATTGTTCTGCCCGTTTCAAATCAAGGCTTCTGATCATCATTTTAACCGGCCCGACGGCTGCAGGCGCTATGGACAAACGGCGGTAGCCAATGGCGAGCAAAGCAAGGGCGCCGACAGCCTTCCCGCCGACCTCACCGCAAAGTGTTAGTGGCACATTATTTTTATCACATTTTTCAACAATGAACCGGAGCATGCTTAATGAAGGCGGTGACAAGATATCATAGCGATTGCTTATTCGCGGGTTTTCACGGTCACTGGCATAAAAGAACTGCATCAAGTCATTACTTCCAACAGAAACAAAATCAACATGTGAAAGCAAATCATCAAGCTGCCAGACCAAGCTGGGCACTTCAAGCATAGTCCCTACTTTTACATCATCCGGCATTGGTCGGCCATTTTTACGGTGACGGGCAAGCTCTTTTTCTAATATAGATTTGGCAAGCTTAAACTCACCTACATTGGTAATCATCGGGAACATCACATTAAGGGTGGTTCCGGCCGCTGCGGTAATAAGGGCCCGAAGCTGGTACCTGAGTAATGCAGGACGGTCTAGGGCTATTCTGATGGCACGCCAGCCTAGAGCCGGGTTTTCCTCTTTGTCGCGCTTTAAAAAGGACACTTCCTTATCGCCGCCAATATCGAGGGTGCGAAATGTCACCGACTTACCCTTGGCGGCATCAAGGATCGATTTATAAAATTCCGCCTGCTGATGAATGCGCGGCAGTGTTTTACTGATCATAAACTGAAATTCTGTACGGAACAGGCCAACGCCTTTGGCACCGGTTCTGTGCATTCCTTCAATATCCATCGTCAGGCCGCCATTGACGACGAGCTCTATTTCTACCCCGTCTTTAGTGACCACGGGCTTATCACGCATATCATCATAGCGGGCAAGAAGTTTGGCACGAGCCGCAATGGTGTCGCGGTAACTTTCCAGAATTTCAGGTGGAGGCGAGATATAAACCTCGCCATCAAGACCGTGGACAATAATCTGAACGCCCTCTTCAATATCGAGCAGGCCTTCATCGAGCTGACCCAGCATTGGTATGCCAAGGGCGCGCGCCACAATAGCCACATGGGATGTTGACGATCCTTCTTGTAGAATTACCGCTTTTAATTTATCACGGTCATAGTCGAGCAGTTCTGCTGGTCCCATATTTTGCGCGATCACAACCGCATTTTTAGGCAGTGTTTTGGTAGCCGCCGTTCCGGCCTTACCCATTAGATGACGAATGAGCCGGTTGGCTAGGTCATCAAGATCACTGAGGCGCTCCCTTAAGTAGGGGTCTTGCGTCTTCATCATTTTCGAACGGTTTTCAACTTGTATTTTTTCAACGGCCGCTTCCGCCGTTAGGCCGCTTTCAATGGCACTTTCAATTTTTACCCGCCACCCTTTATCGCTGGCAAAGAGTTTATACACATCAAGAATTTCACGGTGCTCACCGTGGTGAATAATGTCTTCAGCGGACATAATCTCATCAATTTGAGAGAGCAGGCTATCAAAGCCGGCATCAAGGCTCTTTTTCTGCTGGTTATAATCTTCTGATAAATGTTGCAGAATTTCAACCCGGGGCTCGTGCATCACGGCGACCCCTTCGGCAAGTCCTTCGGCAAATACGGTGCCTTCAAAGTGGGAAATTGAACCACGGTCCAAATTACCGCCATTATTTTCCTGCGCCGTTATAAGATCACCGCTTACAACAAGCTCTGCAAGCACCATCGCTACGGTTTGCAGGGCTTCTTCTTCCTCTTCTGAATAGTGACGGCTGGCTTTATTTTGTACGGCCAAGACACCAACGACTTTTCCGGTGCGTAAAATAGGAACGGCCATCATTGATTTAAAGATATCTTCGCCTGTTTCAGGGCGATACGCAAATTTTGGATGATCCTGAGCATTGCTTAAATTAAGCGAAGAGCCTGTGGACGCGACAAGCCCAACCAATCCTTCACCGACCCTGAGCCTAGTAATATGTACGGCTTCGGATTTTAGGCCTTCGGTAGCAAAAAGCTCTAACGTTTCCCCGCCCCTGATGAAATAAGCAGAACACACTTCAGCAACCATATTGCTTGCAACAAGATGTACGACATTATTGAGACGAACTTCCGCTTCGTCTGCACTTGCCATAATTTCATGTAGCGGCCTCATCAATAGTCGAGGCGCATTGTTACTGGGGGTCAAATGGCCCTCCTTATGCGGCTATTCTCTATGCCAATTGTTCTGCTGCTTGCTCAACAAGGTTATCCATAATTTCTGATATAGGTTGTATTTTTTTAACCATTCCAACACTTTGCCCCGCCATTACCGAGCCATTTTCCACATCACCATCAATAACGGCACGCTTTAAAGCGCCGGCCCAATAATGCTCAATTTCAAGCTGGGCAGCGAGCATTTCCAGCTCGCCAGACTGATATTTATTAATCACTTCACGCTGAACATCCATAAATTCTATTGATGCTGCATTTTTAAGAGCGCGCACCGGAATGACCGGAAAGCGTTTATCAATTTGTACTGACGTCACGGCGTCACGTGCATTACCGCGCATAAACATCTTTTTAAAATTTTCATGGGCTATGCTTTCTTCGGCGCAGACAAACATGGTGCCAAGCTGAGCGCCGGAAGCGCCCATTTTCATATAGGATGCCATTACTTCACCGCGGCCAATACCGCCCGCAACAAATACAGGCACATCCGTGATATGCGGCAAAATTTCCTGCGCAAGGACCGATGTGGAAACGGGGCCAATATGGCCGCCGGCTTCAGATCCTTCAACCACAAGGGCATCGGCGCCGCTTCTGATTAGTTTCTTGGCAAGAATGAGCGCTGGTGAGAAACATATTACCTTAGCGCCGCCCTCTTTAATGCGTTTTATAGAATCTCCCGTCGGGATGCCGCCCGCCAGAACTACAAATTTAACGTTATGTTCAAGCGTCTTATCGATAAGAGCGTCAATATCCGGATGCATGGTGATCAAATTGACGCCAAATGGTTTTTTCGTCTTTGCCTGGGTCTCGACAATGACCTTTGATAAAAGATCCGGTGTCATGCTACCGCAGGCAATAACACCAAATCCGCCAGCATTTGATATAGCGCTTACCAAATTGCTTTCTGAGAGCCAGCTCATAGCGCCGCCCATGATGGCATATTTTGTGCCGAGGAAATCTGTCCCTGATTTCCATAGTTCATTTAAGTTTTTAAGACCTTGTTCGTTCATGTGATCGCCCAATTAGATTGTTATTATTATGATTATGCGGCGTCCAAGCCGTAAGCAGTGTGAAGCGCGCGAACGGCTAGTTCCGTATATTCGGCTTCTATAAGTACGCTGATTTTAATTTCCGATGTTGAAATGACCTGAATATTAATGCCTTTATCAGCAAGTGTTTTAAACATGGTTGCCGCAACACCGGCGTGAGAGCGCATGCCAACACCGATCACAGAAATTTTCACCACATTAATATCCGTTAGCACGGTATCAAAATCAATGTTTTGCGCCCCTGCAAGAATATCCTTTGCTTTATCAATATCGTTTGCGACCACGGTAAATGTAAGATCGGTTTTTCTGCCGTCTTCAGTTTCATTTTGAATGATCATATCAACATTGATATTGCCGTCTGCCAGCAACAAGAAAATATCGCTTGCTATGCCAGGTGTATTTTTAACACCGACCAGTGTTACCTTTGCCTCGTTTTTGGCGTAGGCAATGCCGCTTACAACTTGTTTTTCCACAATTTCATCCTCATCAACAACCATTGTTCCAGGTTTGTTTGTAAAACTTGATAATACTTGCACACGAACTTTGTGGTTCATGGCCATGGCTACGGAACGGGTTTGCAAAACCTTGGCGCCAAGCGATGCCATTTCAAGCATTTCTTCATAAGTCACTTTTTCGAGCTTACGGGCCCCAGGCACAATGCGCGGATCGGCCGTGTAAACCCCTTCAACGTCAGTATATATATCACAGCGGTCTGCGCCAAGTGCCGCAGCAAGCGCCACTGCGGACGTATCCGTTCCCCCGCGCCCGAGAGTGGTTATTCTGTTATCTTCAGATATTCCCTGAAAGCCGGCCATAATGCAGACGACGCCGTCTTCCATTCTCTTCACCACTTCTTCGGTGCCAATTTCTTCAATTCTTGCGGCACTATGAACCTGATTGGTCCTCACCGGAATTTGCCAGCCAAGCCATGAGCGGGCCGGCACGCCTAAATCCTGTAGCGTTAAAGCAAGCAGGCCTGCCGTTATCTGTTCACCGGCCGAGACAACAGTATCATATTCACGTGCATCATGAAGCGGGGAGATTTCCTCAACCCAGCCAACAAGCTGATCGGTGGTGCCGGCCATAGCAGACACAAATACAGAAACCTGATTACCAGCATCTGCTTCCTGCTTTACGCGCTTCGCTACATTTCTGATTTTACTTAAATCAGCAACAGACGTTCCGCCAAATTTCATTACGATGCGAGACATTAATTCTTTTCATAACCCGATTGAATATTATAATTAACCTACTTAACGCTTTACATATATCCTTATAGGTGCTTGAAGCAAGGGTGGACTTGTATATATTATGCGAATATTAGAAATTTAATGAGTTAAGAAAGTTATGGAAGGCAATAAAAGCACGGCATCGGCTAAATCCGTTAACCCCGATGAAATTGAGCATTTTTCATCAATGGCGGAAACATGGTGGGACCCAAATGGGCCGTTTAAGCCGCTTCATCAGCTTAATCCAACGCGAATCGGCTTTGTTAAGAGCCAGATTTGTGAGCATTTTGGCCGTGATGAGAATAGCGAAAAGCCGCTTGAAGGCCTAAGAATTCTCGATATCGGTTGTGGCGGGGGGCTTCTGTGCGAGCCAGTGGCGCGCCTTGGTGCAACCATAGTCGGGGCAGATGCGGCAGAAAAAAACATAAAAACGGCCCGCGTCCATGCTGAAAAAATGGGCCTTCCGATTGACTATAGACATATTTCAGCGGAAGTGCTTGCCGAGCAGGGCGAAAAGTTTGATGTTATTTTAAATATGGAAGTCATTGAGCATGTGGCTGATATTTCTTCCTTTTTAGACGCCTGTTATCTTCTTCTGAAGGATGATGGCATGATGACATTATCAACGTTAAACCGGACCGTAAAATCATGGGCGATGGCGATTGCGGGGGCTGAGTATATTTTACGCTGGCTTCCTATTGGCACCCATAACTGGCAGAAATTTCTTAAGCCATCAGAAGTCTGTTCGCTGGCGCAGGATAGTGGCTTTAGCGTCAATGTCATTAAGGGCATGGTTTATAATCCGCTTAAATCAAGCTGGGCGCTGGACGATCATGATTTTTCTGTTAATTACGTGGCCCGGGCCGTAAAATCAAATCATGGATAAACCACTTTCACATAAATCAATGCGTATCTGGACGTCAGACAGCGACGTGCGCGAAGAGCGTGCCATTACTAGTGAAGTGCCGGTGGTGCTTGAATATAATTGCGTAACATTTGCCGTCATGATGGCATCACCGTCTGATCTTATAGATTTTTCTTATGGCTTTAGCCTTACCGAAGGGATCATTGAAAAAACAGGCGATATTATTTACGCGCAAATCAAAGATGCGCCCAAGGGCAAAGTAGCGGCGATTGAAATAAATGCCCGCGCATTTCACAAGTTGGAAAAATATAACAGAACCCTTACCGGGCGCACTGGCTGCGGGCTGTGCGGTGTTGATAAGCTGGAGCAGGCCATTAAGCCGCTTGAAAAAGTTGTCTCAGACTTAAAAATCAAACCGGAAACGGTCCATAAATCAATGCAGGACATAAAATCCCATCAGCTGCTCAACAAGGAAACCGGCGCGATGCATGCGGCGGCCTTTGTTGATGGGGACGGCGAAATAATTGCGGTTCGTGAAGATGTCGGGCGTCATAATGCGCTTGATAAACTTATCGGTCATTTGATGCGTGAGAAAATTGATGCGGCGAGCGGATATGTGCTTATTACCAGCCGCTGTAGTTTTGAAATGGTGCAAAAATGCGCCATTGCCGGCATTTCCCTTATTGCCGCGGTTTCAGCGACAACCGATATGGCGATAAAACTTGCCGAGGAAGCCGGCGTGACCGTGGTCGCCTTTGCGCGGCGCGGTGGGCTTAATGTGGTGGTTGATCCTGAAAGTCGTCTTACTTAACTAACTTTTCAGCCGCGGCCAAATCATCTGCAGTATTGATGTTAAAAAAAGGATCTGCGGCTGTGTCCCAGCAGACTTCTGAAACAGGATACCCCGCAATAAAATCCATCATTTTACGTTGATTATATTGCAGAGCCTGCTTTAATTCATCAAGCAAGGATATATGCCAGAGGGCGAGAACCGGATGAATGCGCCCTGCGGATTTTGCCGCCACGATGGGATTTTCACTATGCTCAAGCAACCTCAAAACAAAATCATCCGGAATAAACGGGGTATCGCACGGCACAGTAACAATGTGCGAAAAGTCGTTTTCCTTAGCATAATTCAGCGCGGTATAAAGTCCGGCCATTGGCCCGGCTGACTGTTCCAGATCCGGGACAACTTCTAATGCTGTATCAATTTGACGGTTCGCGTTTAATATAAGTTTGTCTACCTGTGGGCTGAGCCGTTCAGTGATATGATCAAGAATGGTTTTGCCGCCGAGGGTGAGCAAAAACTTATCGCGTCCCCCCATCCGGCTTGAGCGGCCACCAGCAAGAATAACGCCTAAAACGGGGGCGTTATGGATCGCTTGATTGATCATAATAAATTAACTGTCTAGTTTATCAGTGCCCGGCACCGGCAGAAGATCAATGCCTTCTTTGATAAGTTCTTCGGTTTCACGGACGGTTGTTTCGCCATAAATGCCGCGCTTCTCACCTTCGCCATAATGAATTTTGCGCGCTTCTTCGGCAAAATCATCGCCAACATATTCGCACGACTTTTCAACCTGACGGCGGAATTTAGACATCGTGTTATGCATATGTTCGATGGCACGCTTAACGTCTTCGGAGCTGACATCATTGGTCGATGTTGAATGAGCACTGACCATAACCGTATGGTTTTCATGTTCGCCCGGCTTATGGTCGGCGACAAAGTTGTCTGGATTATTTTTAGCAGAAATGTTTGGTGACATCAAAGATTTAGAAACCTTTGTACAGCCACAGAGCGGGCATTCAACAAGATCGCTCTGCGCCAGATTTTCAAAGGCTTCATTATTTTGAAACCATGCTTCAAAAACGTGGCCGTCATTACATTTAATATCAAATAATATCATAATATTTTCTAACTCTACTTAAGCTCAAACGCCTTTTGGCCAACTTTCCCTCAACGGGACAACTAATTGGCTATCTGTTTATATAGCAACATTTTTGTCGTGGGTCAAAGACGCAATGCGATTTCTTGCTTCAAGCACCTTTTTTGTATCTATTTCCGCTAAAGTAACGCCCGGTTTTTCACCGCCGTCACCAAGCACATTGCCCCATGGATCAATGATAAGTGAATGACCATAAGTTTTTCGGCCATTAGCATGATCGCCGCCCTGAGCGGGGGCAAAAACATAGGCACCATTTTCAATAGCCCGCGCCTTAAGTAGAGTATGCCAGTGGGCCTTACCGGTCACATATGTAAAGGCCGCAGGTACGGTTAGCATAATAGCGCCGGCCTGCGACAACATGCGGTAAAGATAGGGGAAACGTAAATCATAACATATAGATAAGCCAACTTTGCCCCACGGCAAATCGGCGATTACCGCCTTATCACCCGCTTGATACGCGTTTGATTCCCGGTAGGGTTTCTCGCCGGGGAGATCCACATCAAACATGTGAATTTTATCATAGGAGACAACTTTTTCGCCCTCAGGTGAAAAAAGGAAACTGCGATTGGCTGCTTTGTCGCCTTCTTTAATGGCGATTGAGCCAAGAAGAAGCCAAATGTTCAGCTCGCCCGCCAGTGCTGCAAAATGACGCCATGACGTATCGTCCGCCTCAGAGCAGATCATATCCGTCACGCTTTTGCTATCCGCATCAAACAGGGTGGTCATTTCGGGGGTTAGCACAAAATTGGCACCGCGCGCCGCGGCCTCACGAATTAACGCCTCGGCACTTTTAATATTATCCTCAATAACATCACTTGATGTCATTTGAATCAGGCCAACTTTGAAAATATCATTCTGGTTATTCATGACTTAAACTACCATATAAGCTATCTGCCTAACAAGGCATCAAGATGTCCGGCACGGTCAAGGGCATAAAGTTCGTCACTACCGCCAATATGATCGCCGTCAATAAAGACCTGCGGCACAGTGCTTGCGCCTCCACTGCGTTTAAGCATTTCCGCTTTATATTCGTCTTTTGCCCAAATATTATATTCTTTGAAATCATCCGTTTTGCTAGCGAGCAGGTTTTTTGCCAGCGAACAATAGCCGCATCCCGGCCTCGTATAAATTACTACTTCAGTCATATTCTGGGTCCAATTAATATTAAACGATGTCTGATATATAGTTTTTTAAAAGTCGATTGCAATATTCAAATCGATTATTTTATATTTTGCGGTGAAACCACGCGAAATATTGTCAGGACATTAACTTTCCCGGCCCCTGCTTTTTTTAACGCCTTGGCGCAATTTTCCGCCGTTGCGCCCGTGGTATAAACATCATCGATCAGAAGAATGTTTTTATTTTTAAGTTCAATATTTTGGTCTGGACCAACTTTAAAGGCCCCTTTAACATTTTTAGACCGCTTGTTTATATTGCCCTGCTGAGGGGCGTGTTTTTAGTGCGTATCAACAGTTCCGGTGCATGATCAATATATAAATCACGGGCGAGAATTGCTGATAAAAGCGCCGATTGGTTATAGCGCCTTTTTAAAAGTCGCCTTTTATGAAGTGGCACAGGAATGATCAGATCTGTTTGCTTAAAAATATCGCTGCCCGCCTGTTTTAACAGCTTGGCAAAATAGCGAGCATATTCAAGTTTATCCTGATGCTTAAAACCAATGATCATGGCACGACTATCATCATCATAACGCAGTGCCGATACCGCCTTATCAAATGAACGGTCCCTGTTTTGACAAGCGCCGCAACGGTTTTCACCAATTGCATTATAATCGATACCCATTTCAAAACCGAACGGATAACCGCAGCAGCTGCATTTGGGATCCGATATAAAATGAAGCTCTTTCCAGCAGTCCGGACATATATTATGAGCCTGATCGACGCGGGCCGCACATTTGAGACATTTTGGTGGCAGGGCAATATCAAGGGCCTTATGGCTGAGATTTTTTATTGCGAGAATTGTGTTATTAATTCCCCGCTTTATAAATTGCCGCTTTTCGTTCTCTCTCAAAAATGCCATATAGTCACTATGACACAGAAAAAGCCAACATTTAAAGCATCATTAAAAGAAACTGATATTTTTAATCGGACGCTGCTTCAGCTTAGGCGTGAAAATTGTGCTGAAAATTTTGAAAAACATGCTTTTTTAAATCACGAAATCAGCCAGCAGCTTATTGATAATCTTCAGGACATAAAAAGAGATTTTAAAACCGTCCTTAATATGAACGTTCGCGGAGAGGCCCTCAGAACCCATTTGCAAGATAGCTTTATCTTTAATCAGGATATTTCCTTTAATATGGTGAGGCAGAGTAAGACCTGTTCCATTCAGGGCGATGAAGAGTTTTTACCCGTAAAACATCAAAGCCTTGATCTAGCGTTAAGTTGTCTAAACCTACATTGGGTTAATGATCTGCCGGGAGCATTGCTGCAAATTTTTAGAAGCCTGAAGCCTGATGGTTTGTTTCTTGGCGCTATGTTTGGTGGTGGGAGCCTAAACGAACTGCGCTCTTCAATGCTAAAAGCCGATATTGACCACAGAGGGGGAAGTAGCCCGCATATTTCACCCTTTATGGATATCCGCGATGCTGGCTCGCTTTTGCAAAGGGCAGGGTTTTCGCTTCCTGTGGCCAGCACGGAACAGATCACCGTAACCTATAGTGATGCCTTCTCACTGATGAAGGACCTTAAGGGTATGGGCGAAAACAATGCGCTTATCAAAGGCTTTAAAGGCCTATCGTCACGCGGCCTTATGATGAAGGTGGCAGAATATTATCAAGACGCCTTTGCTAATGCCGACGGGCGAATTCCCGCCACTTTTGATATCATCTATCTGCAGGGATGGGCGCCCCACGAAAGCCAGCAACAACCGCTAAAACCGGGCAGCGCTAAAATGGCTCTTAAAGATGCTCTTGGGTTTGAGCCGCCAAGCTCATAAAAAATCGCGGATCATGGCGATGAGGGGTATATCTGCTAGGGGCATGGGGTAATTTTTTAGATCGGCGATTTTAACCCATTTTAAATTCTGGCCTTCCTGTGGCTGGATGATGCCGTCCCATTTGCGGCAAACATATACCGGCATAAGAAGATGAAAATCATCATAGCTATGCGACGCAAAGGTAAAGGCGGCAAGACAGGATTCTGTTGTATCGATGTCGAGCTCTTCTTTTAGTTCACGGATCAGCGCGCGTTCAGGCGTTTCGCCCGGCTCTACTTTACCGCCAGGAAATTCCCAAAGTCCGGCCATGCTTTTACCTTCCGGGCGCTGGGCAATTAGAACGCGGCCATCAATATCAATCATCACCACCGCCGACACGGTAATCATATTAACGGGCCCGGTCGGCCTACCGCCGGGTGGTTCAGGACAAAATTCGCTCATTCATCAGCTCCGGTAGTCAGCATTTATGGTGATATAATCATGGGTAAGGTCGCAGGTCCAGACGGTAGCGCTACCGTCGGCAATGCCCACATCAATTTTGATGTCAATTTCCGCACCCTTAAGATGTTCGGTGCAAATTGTTTCATCATAACCCGCCACGCCCATGCCGTGCTCGGTCACTTTTTGTCCACCAATTTCAATTTTTAAGGCGTCCCGGTCCGCTTTTTCACCGGCCTTACCCACCGCCATGACAATGCGGCCCCAATTGGCATCTTCGCCAGCGATGGCTGTCTTTACCAATGGTGAATTGGCGACGCACATGGCAATGCGCTTGGCGGCACCGTTATTTTCAGCACCTGTGACAGAAATAGTGATAAATTTGCTAGCCCCTTCGCCGTCCCTCACCACTTGATGGGCAAGATCAAGCATCAGATCAGCCAACTTTTCCTTAAAGTCGTCTAACACAGGATCTGTCGGATCATCAACTGGCGCGCCTTTACCCGTTGCAAAGGCGAGAACGGTATCTGAGGTGGAGGTATCACTATCAACGGTGATTGAGTTAAAGGATTTGTCGCAGGTTTGCTTTAATAGTGCCTGCAGTACATTTTGTGAAAGGGATGCGTCGGTAAAAATGAAGCCGAGCATGGTTGCCATATCAGGTGCAATCATGCCGGATCCTTTGGCAAAGCCGTTTATGGTAACTTCCTGATCACCAATTTTGGCTGATCTGGTCGCCCCTTTAGCAAATGTATCGGTAGTCAGGATCGCTTTTGCAGCACTTTCCCACTTATCGCTGTTTAGATTTTTTGCGGCGGCTGTTACATGGGTATTAATAAGTTCTGCTTCAAGCACTTCGCCGATCACCCCAGTGGAGGCCACATAAACCTGATCCATATCGCATGATAGGCTATCTGAAACGGCCTTTATAGTTGACGTCATGGCGTCATCGCCGGATTTGCCGGTAAAGGCATTGGCATTTCCCGCGTTTACCAATACCGCCCGGGCCAGTTTATGTGTCAGAAGTATATCACGGCACCATCCAACAGGAGCAGAGAAGCATTTTGACGTGGTAAAAACACCGGCAGCCACCGCGCCTTCATCAAAAGTGACCAAGAGTAAATCGTCGCGATCTTTATATTTCATTGCCGTCGCTGCCGAGGCAAGCTTTACGCCCTCAAGAGCGTTTAGTTTTGGAAACTTTGTTGGTGCCAGAGGCGATACATTGGTCATGATTTTATCGTTTTAATCTTCTTTGGTTGCCGTATATGCCATCTTATAGGCCGCAAAAAGAAGGATTGTCTATATTTTCTCTTAAAAATTTGAGTAATATGGCCATCAAACATTGACTTAAGGGCCGTACACTCTTATTTGTGCTACTCATATATATGTGTAAATTTTTGAATTTTAGCTTAAAATTATAACAGGCTTTATATTCAATAAAAAAAGGGTGCGGTAAAACCAGCGCCCTCGTAGGAAAAAAACAATGCTGGGAATGGGCAAACTTGCCAAAAAAATATTTGGTACAGCAAATGAACGTTACTTAAAAAGCCTGGAGCCTCGCATCACGGCCATCAACGCGCTTGAGCCGGAAATATCCGCTCTTTCGGACGATGCCTTAAAAGACAAAACGGCCGAGTTTAGAACCCGTTTGGAAAATGGCGAAACGCTAGACAGTATATTGGTAGAAGCTTTTGCCGTTGTCCGTGAGGCCGCGGTCCGTACCCTTGGCCAGCGTCATTATGACGTTCAGCTTATTGGCGGAATTGTTCTTCACGAGGGTCAAATTTCTGAAATGAAAACCGGTGAAGGTAAAACGCTTGTTTCCACACTGGCCGGATATTTAAATGCGCTTCCTGCGAAAGGCGTTCATGTTGTAACCGTCAATGATTATCTTGCCTCCCGCGATTCTGAGTGGATGGGGCAGATATATCGTTTTCTTGGCATGTCTGTTGGCTGTATCATTCCCAATATTCCTGATCAAAACAGAAAAGCCGCTTATGCCTGTGATGTGACATATGCCACCAATAATGAGCTGGGCTTTGATTATCTAAGAGATAATATGAAGTTTCACCCGGATGCCATGGCCCAGCGCGGTCAGCCTTTTGCCATTGTGGACGAAGTGGACAGTATTTTAATTGATGAGGCCCGTACGCCGCTTATTATTTCCGGCCCTACAGAAGATAAATCGGATCTTTATGTATCGGTCGATAAAATTATTCCCCTGCTTAATGATGAAGATTATGAAGTTGATGAAAAAAGCCGCAATATTACGCTGACCGAAGACGGTATGGAGCATTTGGAGCAGGTCTTAAAAGACGCCGGGCTTATTGAAAGTGAAAATCTGTATGATTATGGCAATGTCGCCGTTGTCCATCATGTTAATCAGGCCCTAAAGGCCCATAAATTATTCTATCCCGAAAAAGAATATATCGTCAAAGACGGCGAGATCATGCTTATTGATGAATTTACCGGTCGCATGATGGACGGAAGACGACTTTCCGAAGGTCTTCACCAAGCGATTGAAGCTAAAGAAGGTGTTGATATTAAAACGGAAAATCAAACGCTAGCGTCTGTGACCTTCCAGAATTACTTCCGTCTTTATGAAAAATTATCCGGCATGACCGGAACGGCGGCAACAGAAGCATCAGAGTTTGCCGATATTTATGGTTTGGGTGTTATTGAAATTCCAACCAATGTAGATGTCGCCAGAGAAGATGATCATGATGAGATTTACCGTACTTCGGTGGAAAAATACGATGCCATCGTCGACCGGATTGAAGAATGCTATGAAACCAAACAACCTATTTTGGTCGGTACTGTTAGCATTGAGAAATCAGAATATCTTTCCGACAAGCTTAAAAAGCGCAAAGTGAAGCATAACGTGCTTAATGCCAAATTCCATGAAGAAGAAGCCTTTATCGTTAGTCAGGCCGGACGTTACGGTGCAGTGACCATTGCCACCAACATGGCGGGCCGTGGTACTGATATTCAGCTTGGCGGTAATCTTGAAATGCGAATTGAGCGTGAAGCGGGCGAAGCGGATGATAAAAAATACGCTGCGAAAGTTGAGAAAATCACAGAGGAAGTAGCCGAAGAAAAAAGACAGGTTATTGAGCGTGGTGGACTTTTCGTGCTCGGCACAGAGCGCCATGAAAGCAGGCGCATTGATAATCAGCTGCGTGGGCGTTCCGGACGCCAGGGTGACCCTGGTTATTCCAAGTTTTTCTTAAGCATGGAAGATGACCTGATGCGCATTTTTGGCGGGGAGCGCATGGACAGCTGGATGCAGAAGCTTGGTTTTGAAGAAGGCGAATCGCTTACTCATCCATGGCTGAACAGAGCGGTTGAGAAATCACAGGAAAAAGTTGAAACCAGAAACTATGATATCCGTAAGAACCTGCTCAAATTTGATAATGTGATGAATGACCAACGTAAAGCGATTTACGAACAGCGCCTTGATGTGATGACGGAAGAAAATCTTGACGAGATTATTACCGATATGCGTGAACATTTGGTTGAAGATTTAATATCTCGTTATATTCCGCCAAAAAGCTATCCGGAAGATTGGGACACCGACGGACTTTCTACTGAAACGAAAAGACTTTTCACACAAGATTTCGGCCTTAATCAGTGGGCAGAAGAAGAAGGTATTGATAGCGAAACGTTCGAAGACCGGGTCGTGGAAGCGGCCGATAATTTCATGGCCAAAAGAAGTGCCAATATCGGCCCTGAGATTATGCGTCAATTAGAGCGGACCGTTTTACTCCAGTCCATCGATAGTCACTGGAAAGAACATTTAGCACAGCTTGATCATTTACGTCAGGTTATTCAGCTTAGGGCCTACGGCCAGCGTAATCCGCTTGATGAATATAAAATGGAAGCCTTTTCAATGTTTGAAAACATGCTCTCAAACACGCGCGACAATGTGGCGCTTCTGCTGGCACATGTGGAGATCAGACGCGAAGAGCCGCTTCCCGAGCTATCAGAACCCGACCGGGGGCGGATGAGCGAAAGCCATCCCGGCGGTAGCGGACCTATGGCTCAAGGAAACCCGGGAGCTCAAGGAAATCCTAACGGCTGGAAAAATACTCCGCGTAATGCTGATTGCCCGTGCGGAAGTGGTAAAAAGTATAAACATTGTCACGGTCTGGTGATGCCAAAAGTTGGCCGCAATGATCAATGCCCGTGCGGCAGCGGCAAAAAATACAAGCATTGCCACGGTGCTATTTAATTCGGGGCTTTATAAGCAACGTTACCTTAAAGGCTTATATTACCCATATTTAGGAATTTTTCGCTTCGAAGCTGTTTGATCTTATCGGCGCTGATGGCTGAAAATTCCATTAATGCATTATCAATGGCTTTGCTGACGGCTTTCATGGTTTTTTCGTGGTCACGGTGAGCGCCGCCGATAGGTTCGGGGATCACTTCATCAACCACTTGTAATTTCAGCAGATCCTGAGCGGTAATTTTAAGAGCATTAGCCGCATCTTCAGCCTTATCATTTGTGCGCCACAAAATCGATGCACATCCTTCCGGTGAGATAACACTATAAACCGCATGCTCCATCATCAGAACTTTATTACCTGCCGCTAGT
>Ga0233449_1002256_pt1 | contig 15624 bp, 11 predicted proteins | sample SI_124_October20_FD_183012 | JGI IMG/M metagenome (GOLD analysis project Ga0233449, IMG submission 183012) | Seawater microbial communities from Saanich Inlet, British Columbia, Canada - SI_124_October2016_200_MG | ecosystem: Environmental > Aquatic > Marine > Inlet | place: Canada: British... | reverse complement strand
TATCTGAATGATCGGGAACCACCAGGTTTTTTTGAGCGCTTAAAAGAAGCGATTTCCTCAACAAACAGCCTCTACGATGTGAGCCGCCTGAAACCAGCAAGGACCGCGACGACCCTTTCCCATTCAATACCGCTCCCCGAGATGGGAGAGTTGGATCAAGTTAAGGAAGTGATCGAAGAGGCTTGGAAGATGGTTGACTTGATCTGCCCGATTGTTATTTCCGCTTTCGATGCGGACAACAGAAACTCCAGTGAAGAATATTCCGAACAAAAGGCAGGTTTATATGGCGATACAGTGGACTGAAGAACGCATCAGAGAGCTTTCCTCAAATGACAGGCGTAACCTCTACGAAAACGCGAAGTCCCATGGTTCACCTGAGAGTGATGCGCTGGTTGAGTTGATCAAAAGAGTGGGGTTGTCGGATCAAAAGCACAGCGGAATCGATATGGATGATCCTCTGGTCTTTCGTATCCACGAGATCATTAATTCGCCGGAAGGCCGTAAAGCAGCGGTAAAAGCGGTCAAAGATGGGCTTCCTGCTCTCGCCGGAGTGGACCCTCTCGTCTCTGCGGACCTTATGCAAGACTATGGTAAGCACAACATGACGACCCACACTGCCGGAGCATTGGTTGCTATTCTGATGCGAGAAATGGGGTATCGTGAGGCCGGTCGTTCATCCGCCCTGCCAGACAACTGTGTGGCCAGGTCTGGACAAATTTGGGATCAATAGAATAGCCAGGCAACATGACGTTCATCTTCTATGACACTGAGACCACCGGCTTGACGGCTGGGTTTGATCAAATCCTTCAGTTTGCAGCAATCGTCACGGATGATGATCTCAACGCCGTTGAGGAGATCAATTTGCGATGTCGTCTTCAGCGGCATGTCGTACCCTCGCCTGGGGCATTCTTCATTACCGGTGTACGTCCGTCAGATGTGGCGCAGGCCCAGATGTGCCATGGGTGACGGTTGGCGCTGCGGTGGAGGAGCTAACTGATCTGGCGGCCTCAGGGGATAGTGGTGAAGGTAGTTTGCTTCAGGACATCGAGAGGCACCTGATGGAGCTATCTAGCTCTCGATAACCTTCACGCATCGCGATCTACAATGAGCGACAACAAACGTCTGCTTTGGGATGCTTATCGGACAACTTTGATGATCCTCGGTTTAGTCTGCTGTTGACCCAAGACGGTCATTCCGGCAGGCCAGCTTTGCGTAGGGCGTCAACGTAACGCGTTACAAAGTCTTGATCGCGTACAGAGCGGTAATACTGTTTGGTGCCAGCAACGCTGACATTAGGCATGCCTTTAAGCAATCGGCCAATCCAATTCTTTGCCGATGCGATATCGCCGCTCTGTTGCGCGATGTAGGCGAGCCGGCCCATGGCTGCGTGTCGATTGAAAAAGTCGGTGTTGTCCGCCACAACAATGTTCTCCAATATCGGCCTAGCTGAGTCGTTTTGCCCAAGCATTAAATGTACAAGAGCCGCTTGTGCGGCGACCCAGGACGGGTAGTAGGGCTCTAGTCGCATGCCCAGTTTCATCAGGATTAGGCCTTCTGCCGGCAGACCGCTGGCTGCCTTGATCCAACCGGCCAATGATGCGTTGAGACCGACGCTGGGTGCTCGTTCCCGAGCCTTGTCAGCTCTGTCTAGCGCTTGATCATATTCCCTCTGATCGAGATGGAGCCAGGCTCGGACCATATGTCCATCCGCCAATCCATTATTCAATGCGATGGCCTTGTCGGCGTGGGAGACAGCTTCGGCGAAAGTACTTCGTGATTTCTCTTCGGGTTCCCAGTTGGCGCGGTTCCATAATACCCAAGCCAGAAGCGCATTAAATCCAGAGCTCTCGGGTCGAATGGACAAACCCCGACGTGCCAATTTTTCCGAAGTGATCTGGCCTTCCGGCGTGAAACTCTGATAGGAGGCAAGCGCCTTTTGGTAGAGTCGATAAGTCTCAAGGTCGCCGAGCTCAGCCCAAAGTGATTTGGCCAGATCACCGGACACCAATTCAACGTCCAGCGCCACAGCGATCCTGGCAGCGACCTCGTCTTGCAAGGCGAAAAGATCGTGAAGATTGCGGTCGTAGCGTTCCGACCAAACATGCATGCCGTCAATGGCATCGACTAATTGCGCCGTGACGCGGAGTTTGTCACCTGACCGCGTGAAGCTGCCTTCCAGTATGAACTGCACTCCCAAATCCTCAGCGATTTTCTGTACTTTGGTGGCTTTACCCTTGTAGGTGAACGATGAATTGCGGGCTATAACGAACAATTTTGGTGAACTCGCCAACACGGCGATAATGTTCTCGGTTAGGCTTTCACCGATAAAATCCTGGCTTTCGTCGCCCGAGAGATTGTCAAACGGCAGCACGGCGATGGAAGGTTTCTCCGGCAGTTCGAATTTCATCTTCGCCGGATCGGCGCGCTGCGACGGCGGCAGGTCGGGCAGGCCCGCCTTGCGCAATGCATCGAAAAACCTTGAAACGAACGCTTGGTCCTTCAGGGCATTGAACGACGCCATATTGCGGAAGAAATCGACGCTGAAGTTCGGACTGTCCGTCAAAAGCCGTTGAACGCTTTTTTCGGCTTCGACCTTGTTCCCGGCAAGGAAGTCAGCGACGGTTTTCAGAGACAGTCCAATTGGTTCTGCGCGCACATCGCCGCCTCCGCCTTCGATCAATTGAGCCGCTATTTCTCTGACTTCGGCGTAGCGACCGGCCATCAGCTCGCCCAGTCCGAGGACGATGGGCATGTGCCCTGCATGGAAGGGTTCGAATCGCATCGCGCGCTTGTGGTATTTGACGCCTTCGACAAAATCTCCGCCAGCAATTTTCGACCACCCCGCAGCCGCATTGGCGTCACCGCTCGCGGGCGCTAATTCCACTGCGCGTTCCCCATGGTCGATGGCCTCGGCGTGGTTACCGCGGCTGACTTCGATGTTTGCCAGCAGAGCGTGGATATCCGAGAGGCCTGGATTAGCGGCCAACGCTTGATCCGCGAATTGACGCGCTTCGTCTAGTTCTTTCGCTGCATCGCCCAGTCCAAGCTCAGCATTGAACCAATGCGTCCAGCCGAGGTAGACCGCCGGCAGCGCATGATCCGGGAACCGCTGGCGCAGATCGAGAAAAATTCCTTCCGCCTGTTTTAAACTCTGGGGATTGAATGTCTGAAGAAGCGCCCGGCCTTGAGCAAATACCCGGTAAACCTCCGGATCATCAAATTCGCGTCGCCAGGCTCTTACTTGTTCACCCCTGGTCAATTTGACCTGTAGTTCCACCAGGATGCGCTGCGAGATATCGTCCTGCAGGCTGAAAAGACTTTCAAGTTTGCGATCGTATCGATTGGCCCAAAGGTGCTTGCCGTCGATGGCGTCGATCAACTGGATCGTGACACGGAGCGTATCGCCAGAGGTCTGGATGCTTCCCTCCAGCAAATAACGCACGCCGAGGTCTTGGGCGATGTCCTGAACCTTCGACGCCTTGCCTTTGTACGTGAAGGACGAATTACGCGCGATGACGAACAGGTCCGGTGAAGTTGCCAGCACAGCGATAATATTTTCCGTCAGTCCGTCACCAATGTAATCGCGGGATTTATCGCCCGACATATTGTCGAACGGCAACACGGCGATGGACGGTTTGTCCGGCAGCTTGAATTTCATCTTCGCGGGATCGGCGCGTTGTGCTGGCGGCAGGTCGGGCAGGCCTAAATCGCGCAAAGTCGCCCAGAATTTTTCGAGGTATTCACGGTCCTTGAAACCTGTTCCAAGGAGTTTGGATTGAACCAGACTGGCGTTCGGATTGCTGTTGAGAATCTGGTTGATGTATTCCCGACCGCGTTCTTGGTCTCCCTGCCTGACTGCATTGACTGCCATCAATTCCAATGTGAAACGATGATGAAGGGAACTCGGTGTGGTCTTTTTCAAAATGCGTCGTGCCAGGGCATTGGATCGGTCGAAGTCTTCGATCTGGGCATAGCCGATGGCGGCGGCACCGGGCAGCCAGACCCCGGCATAGGGATCAAGTCGCATGGCGGCTTCAAGTATAGGCAGGGCTTCGCGCGGCTGGCCGCTCCACAATTTGATCTGGGCGGCAATGCCGATATTGATTCCCTCCGTCGGTCGCAACTGAATGGCTTTGTCGGCGAGCGCAATTGATGTTTGGTGCTTACCTGCGAAATAGGCCAATTGGGCAAGAAGCTTCATCGCGCCAACGTCTTCCGGATTAATCGACAGGGCTTTTTTTGCAAACTCGCCCGCAGCCTTAAGGTCGGTTGGCGGGTTCTTGCTGAAGCCGAAATTCACTTTCTGACGCAACATAAAGGCCATCATGCCGTTTGTGGCCGCCAAATCCGGTGCCCGGCGATGGGCTTCTCGTATCAACCCGTCCATTTCCTGGTGGTTGTCGGGTGTCACATCAACGAACAGACGGTTGACCGTGACCAGCATGCGATAAATCTCGAGGTCTTTGACCTCGCGGCCTAACCATGTTGCCGCACTTCCTGCCGTCAGCTTGCCATGCAGGGCGACGAGGATCTCCCGGGCGACCTCGTCCTGGAGTTCGAAATAATCATCGATCTTGCGGTCAAACCTTTTCGCCCAGATGTGCCGCCCGTCGATGGCATCAATCAACTGAGCTGTCACACGCAATTCGCCACCGCGCCGTTGCACGCTGCCTTCCAGCACATAGCGCACGCCCAGTTCCTGCGCCACCTGCTGCACCTTGGTGGCCTTGCCTTTGTAGGTGAAGGACGAATTACGCGCGATGACGAACAGGTCCGGCGTGGCACCCAATACAGCGATAATACTCTCCGTGAGCCCATCGCTGAGGAATTCCTGATCGGGGTCGCCGGAATAATTGTCGAACGGCAACACGGCGATGGACGGTTTGTCGGGCAGTTTGAAGGCCATCGTCGCCGGATCGACGGGTTCGAAGTCGGGTTTGTTCTGCCACCACCAGCCGAGGCCTGCGGCGAGGGTCAGGATGATCACGGTCAGGGCGGCCAGGCGGGGGCGTTGGCCGGTGAACAGGGGCGGGGCTGGCGGCGTTGGCTCTTCGTCGCTGAAAACCACGCGGAACACATGCACCGGGCGGGCGACGTTTTTGACTTCGTGTGTGCCCATATCTTCAAAGCGGTGGTCCAGGCGATTGAAGACCTGATCGTGGACGCTGCCCGAGATCAAGATGCCGCCGGGGTCGGCCAGGGCTTCGATGCGGGCGGCGATGTTGACGCCTTCGCCGTGGATGTCTTCGCCGTCGTCGACGATGTCACCGAGGTTGATGCCGATACGGAAATCGAGCGGTCCAGCCACCAGTTTTTCCTGCATCGAGACGGCGCATTTGACGGCGTCCTGGACGGTCGAAAATTCAGCCAGGAAGCCGTCGCCTGTGTGTTTTACGATGCGCCCGGAATGATCAGATATGGTGGGATCGATGATCGCGCTTCGGGCGGCTTTCCAGGCGGCAACGGTGCCGTCGGTATCTTGCTCCATGAGCTTTGTATATCCGACAACGTCCGCCGCCAATACCGCAGACAGTCGTCGTTGGTCGCCACCATCGTTCATCAAACGCTAACCTCCCCAAGGCTTCGCGTGACTTTACACACTCTTCGACGCTCAGGCGAATCCGTGCAGGCGCTTCGCACTCACTCGTAATGACGCGTAGCAAGCCAATGTCTCTTTTTGGCTATTAATAGACTATCTCTTCACCGCCAATTTACTTCCGCTCTGAAGTGGTAAACAGACATTTTTTGCCAAAATGTCCGTTATGCGGGGTGAAGCGGTCGTAGAGCGAGGTTGGCCAAAAGGTCGGTTGTTGACCCAAATGTATGGACCGGCTGCTGAACGCAAGAGAGATTTTTTGCATAGTGTCGGAAGTCGCTGATATGTATCCGGCCTGTTTGATCGGCACGCGGGCCGTGGCCTTGATGGGAGTACGCACGCACCTTTGGTCTCATTAGCGGACAGGTCAGTTCCGTAAGGATGGGCGACCATTCGGGTCAACAGACTCTGGGTGCGTATTTCAATCTGTTCCATGCAGTTATCTCAATCGCGAAAGCTCCGGGGTCGCCTGGTTTAGATGGCTGTGATCTCCTGTTTGTGGGTGTCGAAGGCTTTCTCGTTGGCCAGAACGCTCCATGCGATGCGCGCCAGCTTGTTGGCCAGGGCGGTGGCCAATTTGTTTCGTTGAAGCCGGGTGGCTGCTTCAGTGAGCCACGGGCCGAAGCTGAATTTCTCCCAATTATGAGGCCGCATCAAAATGACGTGTGCTGCCTGAATAAACAGAGTTCTCAGATATTTACTGCCACGTTTGGATATACGGCCCAGGACAGTTTTGCCACCGGTGCTGTATTGGCGTGGAACAAGACCGAGCCAGGCCCCGAAGTCTCTGCCCCGACCGAAGGCGTCACCGTTTCCGATGGCGGCCACCACAGCAGTTGAAATGATCGGCCCGATACCGGGAACGCTCATCAGACGTTGGCAGTTCTCCTCCCCCTTGCTGATTATCTCGATCTCACCGGTGATGGCCTCAATGCGCTTATCCAGACCCACCCAGTCTTCGTGGAGGTCGACAATCAAATTGTTCATGCGGGGCGATATCTCGTCCGCGCGGTTGTCCAGGATGGCAAACAGCGAATTGCGCAAGCTATGGGCGCCAGTGCGAACCGTTATTCCTTGCTCGATCAGGAAGGCACGGATCTGATTGATCGTCGCCGTTCGGCGCGAGACCAGACGGGACCGAACCCGGTGCAATGCCTGCAGATCCAGTTGATCCTGGGTCTTCTCCGTCACTGGCTGCAGATTGGGTCGAAGGGCCGCTTCGGCAATCGCCTCGGCATCGTTGTAATCATTCTTCTGGCCTTTGACAAAAGGCTTAACGTAAAACGCCGGAATGATCCGGGGCTCAAAGCCCAGCTTGCGAAGTGTACGGCTGACAAAATGAGCGCTCAGACAGGCTTCCATGCCGACGATGCAGGGTGGCAGTTTCTCAAATTCGTTAATTAGCGCCATGCGCTTGATCTTTCGACGCAATGTAATCTTGCCGTCGGTGTCGAAGCCCACAAGATGAAAGACTTCTTTGCCTATATCGATGCCAACAGAGGCGAAGGTCAATGTAGTCCGTTTCGATTTGCTTGCCATGGGATGCTGCTCCTATCAGTCGTGGGTTAAAGTCTTCTCAGACTAACCTACTGGGGGGTGCAGCCGGTCCATCCCATTAGCGGAAACTTCGACTGCCCTAAACAACGGTCCTTGTAGATAGTCGGGGTTCTCGATTTGTATTTCGTTATAGAGAGCTTGGGCTTCGTCTTATTTGGACTGCGTCGTCATGGAGCCAGCTAGGTCACCGCAATATCATCCCGGCGAAAAATGGTCGAGAATCACTGCGGCATGGGAGCGATCTTCAGGCTCCCAATCATGCCCAGCCATAGCCAATGCAAACACGAACTAGGCTTCAAATTCTGCGCTGCCGGGCATTGAATTCATAGAACATTCGTGTGAAATACCAGCAGCCGTTCAGAAGTCGTTTTTAGCCCGCTCGATCAATTGTGCCAGGCTGTCTATAGGCGCGTCCTTTGGTTTGTGGACACCGAGATAATGTTCAAAAAAATCGATGAATTCATCGACCATGGCGTTCGGGTCTTTCGGAAGCTCTTCAATACCGAAAAAAGCAAAGGCTGAAAAGTTTGCCGCGGCGTGGCGCATACCCGAAGCGATAGCTTCGGGATTATCGCCACTTTCAAGCTGCTTGTTGGCAAAGTCGATGATCTGGTTGGCGATCTGAACACCCCTGCTGGCTTGTTGGTCATCTGGCTGGTCGGGCGTGTCTGAAGTCATGGAATTGTTCCGTTATGTTTATTTATTAAGATAGCAGGTTGCTCTAGTGAACTGTCGAATCATCTTCGTCATCTGTCAGGGTGCCAGCAATGTAATCATCGGTCGACCGGGGCAAAGGCCGGGCACCGCCGGCCATGGGATCGGAGGCTGTTTCGACCATGTCGATCACTCTGCAGTCGGCGCACATTTTCAACCGGTTCAATGCCTGTTCGTCAGAGAACATACTATGGCCAGATAGTTTTTCGACCATATGGTCGATCGTTGACCTGACGCCATAGGGTTTGCCACAGCGAACACAGGCGAAGGGCTCTTCTTCGTGCAGCACGCGCTTTTCCAGCACATCCGGGGTAAATCGCAGCCGGGTATCCAAACTGATAACTTTTTCCGGGCAGGTGGCGCGACACAGACCACACTGAATGCAATTGCTTTCAAGAAACGACAGGCGCGGGTAGTCCGGTGTGTCCGAAAGAGCACCAGCCGGGCAGGCACTGACGCAGGACAGACACAAGGTGCATCCGGTCACGTTAACGTCGATGGAACCAAAAGGCGCACCAACTGGCATGCTCACTTGATCAACAGGAGCAGGGGCTGCCTCGTGCAGGAGCCGCAGGCCCATGTGCAGGACTTCACGCTTGTTGCCCATAGGCAAAAAGCTTGCCGGTTTCGATCGCTTTACCTGAGCATCGGCCAGATCATTGATGCGACCTGAGACGATCTCGGGATCAGCGTCGTCAACAATCATGACGCCCGATCCTTCATAACCAAGTCCGCCGCGAACAGCGTCAAACCAGGAAATCACTTCCATCAGGCCGTCGGCCTCAGCTGTTCGGACCGGTGGCATCAGGACCGCCAGGCGGCTGCCCCCCCAGGCACTGGCACTGATCAGAAACTCCAGACCGATTTGGGTGACTTCGTTGACGGCGAAGGGCAGGACATTAACCGTCAGGCCACCAAAATGACGGCCGACATAATTGATCATCTCTTCGCCATGACGGGTATCATGGATCAGTAGTAAAGGATCACTGCCACCAGTCCTGAGATAAGTCCCGATCAATGTCCGGGCCCGCTCAAGCAATGTAGTGGCGGTTGGCACCTGGTAGCTGGCGGCACCGGTCGGGCAGACACTGGCGCACATGCCACAGCCACCGCAGATATAGGGATCAAAACTAACATTTTCCCCGGCCGTCGTAATCGCACCGGCCGGACAATGGTCCAGGCAGCGGGTGCAGCCATCGATGCCACTTCTGTTATGGGCGCAGATGCTTTCGTCATAGCGCACATAGTGCGGCTTGCTGAATTCACCCACCATGTCGCTGAGGTCGAAGATTGTTTCGGCGACAGCCACACCGTCGCTGGCATCCACCCGGAAATATCCGTCACGTTTTTCCAGTGCATTAATCAGGGTCGGGGCAGATCGCAGATCCAGGATCAGATCAAATTTCTGTCGTCGGGGCGCGCCGGTCTCGAACGCCATGGCATCTCGGGCGGACGGATGGGCGATGGAAAATTCTTCAAACTGAACATCGAAGGCACCGAGGTGGCCGTCGACTTTTACCACCTTTCCCTGATAGACCGGAAAACTGTTCAAGGCCGGTGGCGTCAATCCGTCTGCCGCGTCCAGCACCAGCGTTACGTTCAAACGCTCCGACAATTTTTCTGCACAGCGCAGGGCAACGTCGCCTTCCCCCAGAATGACAAGGTTGCCCTTGCTCTCCATTTCCACGGTGGCGTGTCCGGGCTGGTCAATCATGGCTTCAGCCAACAAGGCTGCGATCTTGGCGGTGGCCGGCCTCTGGTCCCTGCTCCAGCCTGCTGTTTCGCGAATATTAACGAAGTGAAGATCGCCCTGCCGCGTCACGTCTTCCGCAACTTCCAGAAAAACAGCGGCTTCCTGTGTGCAGGTAATCAATAAAGGTGAATTGTCTTTCAGGGCCTGTTCGGCTTTATCCAGCTGATGCCGACAAAGATAGGTCGATGCGTCTGCGATGTCCTGGCCCAGGCTGTCACCAATGGCTTTGGCATCAATTTGCATGCTGCCGTTGCAATCGCAAAGCATGACCCGTTTTGTCTCGACCATTAACCTTGTCCCCCGAACGTCACTGAACAGGAATATTGCGCAGATCATCGCCTTGATGCAAGCTGGACCTCAAGGCCAAGGAACCAGAGCCCCGGGGGCGATCATGGATGCAGACGCAGAAGTTTATTTAGGTGTGGTCGTTGAACGCAGGGAGATTGATAATCCCTGGGAAGACTATACCTGGCGACCGCTGGCCGTCATGCCGAACGCGCCGCTTGAGGTCAACTGGCAGGATTTACAGCAGGGAGAGGGCTGGAAACACTTTCTGGCCCGGACACTACCACTGGATCTTTATAAAAGCGAAACCGACGGCTATCGGGAAAATCTCGGTCAGCCGGTGCCTTTGGTTTTTGTCGTGCTGCGTCCGGGAGAAGAAGCGGAGGAAGAAGAGGTCGAGCCCTTTATCCTGACTGCCTGTCCGCACGAGGCGTCCGGCTATGTGGAGAGCGGAGATGTGATCGTTGAAGGTGTCCGGATGCCGCCGGAAGTCGCTGAATGGCTGGCTGATTTTGTCGAGCAGCACCATGTGGAAGAGCCCTTTCGCAAACGCAAGAACAAGCGCCATCAGGATCGCGACCAGGGCTCCCGGCCCCGTGGGCGCTTCGGCGGGGCTGCGTCATGAGCCGGGATGCGCCGGACGACAAAGATAAAAAAGTATCCGAATCCCGGCTGCAGAGATGGTCGCGCCTGAAAAACGAGGACAGGGCAGGCAATGTTGCTGAAGAATCGGGGCCGGAACTTCCGAATGAGCTGGTTACACAGGAAGGTTCGGAGCTGGAAGTTGAAGGCGAAGAACGGACAACCGAAGAAATCGTTGCCAGCCTGCCGGACATTGAAAGTCTGGACAAGGACAGTGATTTTACCGGGTTCCTGCAGGCTGGCGTGCCGGAAGAGTTGAAAAACCTGGCATTGCGGAAACTTTGGCTCAGTGATCCGGTGCTGGCCAACGTCGACGGGCTGAACGATTACGACGAAGATTTCAATGTGATTGACAAGGTAATCGAAATCGCCAGCGACGCCCTGGACAAGGTTTCGCAGTCAGATGGCGAGGAAAATGCAGATGGCGAAGAAGGGGCGCTTGAAAGTCAGGTACAGGATGCTCCGCAGGATACAGCAGAGAGCCAGCTTGTTAACGATCAGAGCGCCGATTTGAATCATCCGGATAGCAATGAAGTTGCCCGTGGCAAAGAAATTACCGTTACCGTTGATGATTTTGACGAGGAACGCGGTAGTTGATCGCATTTGTGTGAGGATAGCATTTTTAAGTTTACAGGCGATGCCTGACAGCCTAGTATTATTATAATTTCGCGTAGGGGTGGCTTAAGATCGCGTGGTGGCGTGACGATTTTTTGTAAATTATTTTTTTCTACCGAATGAATACCGACAACAAAGCAGAATAATTATCTCATTCGAACGGGGAGTTCGGATATTGGGTGAGGCTTCAGTGCACGCAGCAAACGTTCCTGTAGAAGCGGATTTCGATGAAATCCGGGCGGGACTTTATGCCTTGATTGCACGCCTCCTGTCCGGTCCCCTTGATGCTCAGTTTGTCGACCATATGTGCCAGCTGGAAGGCGATACAAGCGCTTTGGGCCTGGCCCTGAACAAGCTGGCAGCGCTCGCAAAATCCCCCCCTCCTGACAACTTTGCTGATGAATATGCGCCTCTGTTTTACGGCCAGGGGCAGGGCGGAGAGATTCTGCCTTTTGCCTCATATTATCTGACGGGCCAGCTTTATGACGCGCCGCTGGCGGCGATCCGGGATGATATGCTGAAACTGGGCATCCAGCCGACCGGGTCGGTCAAGGAACCTGAGGACCACATTGCCTTTTTATTGGATATGATGCACGGCCTGATCACTGGACGATTTGCAGCCGGTGCAGTGGGTGTGCCGGACCAGCAGGGTTTTTATGCCCGCCATATCGAGCCCTGGGCCAGCGAGGTTTTTTCAGACCTGAAAAAGGCCGACTCGGCCGACTTTTATGTGGCTGTCGCCGACCTGGGCCTGGCATTTATGGAAATCGAATCGGAGGCCTTCAAACTGGCGGCCTGAGTCGTTCAAATTTGTAAAAATTCAAACTCTTTATGTTAGGGAATAACGAGAAAAACAGAAGTCATCGAGGAGAGGAAAGAAAAATGGAACAGAAACAAAAGTCCGAAACCCCTGTAAAGCGGGGACGCAGAGAATTCCTCACAATGGCAGGCGTTGCCGCCGCAGGCACCGGCGTGCTGGCCGGAGCCGGTTCGGCCCAGGCCGCAGAAGAACTGTCTAAAGACAAGGGCCAAGGCTATCAGGAAACAGCCCATGTTCGCACCTATTACGAACTAGCCAAATTCTGAACTTTACCCAACCTGAAAATGAACAAGAACAAGCTCCGAGAATCTGACGGGAGGCACGAATGCTTTTAAAGAAATGCGCGTCTGAAGCCAGCGGCAAAAGACTCAGAGAAGCAGTAAAAGGTGTTGTCGGGCAAGGCGTGGATCGCCGCTCATTTTTGAAAAAATCAGGCATTGCCGTCGGTGGGATTGCCTTGGCCGGAACAGCATCTCCCGGGATCGTCAAGAAAGCGAAAGCGCAGTCCGCTTCCTCCGATGTCAAGAAAATCAAATCTGTTTGCACCCACTGTTCTGTTGGCTGCACGGTTATTGCAGAGGTCGACAAGGGCGTCTGGACAGGCCAGGAGCCAGGTTTCGACAGCCCCTTTAACCTTGGTGGTCATTGCGCCAAGGGTGCCAGTGTGCGCGAGCATGCCCATAACGAACGGCGCCTGAAATATCCTATGAAACTGACCGGTGGCAAGTGGCAGCGGGTGTCCTGGGATGAGGCCATAAACGAAATCGGCGACAAGATGCTGGATATCCGCAAGGCATCTGGTCCGGATTCGGTTTACTGGCTGGGCTCTGCCAAGTTCAACAATGAACAAAGTTATTTGTTCCGTAAATTCTACGCCTTCTGGGGATCAAACAACGGCGATCACCAGGCCCGGATTTGTCACTCAACCACAGTTGCTGGTGTTGCCAACACCTGGGGCTATGGTGCCATGACAAACTCCTACAATGATATGCATAATTCCCGCGCCATGTTCCTGATCGGGTCAAACCCGGCGGAAGCACATCCGGTTGCGGTACAGCATATCCTGCGGGCGAAAGAGCGGAATAATGCGCCGCTGATAGTTTGTGATCCGCGCTTCACCCGCACGGCAGCACATGCCGATGAATTCGTTCGTTTCCGCCCAGGTACCGACGTTGCGTTGATCTGGGGCATCTTGCATCACATCTTCAAGAACGGCTGGGAAGACAAGGAATTCATCCGCCAACGCGTCTGGGGGATCGAGCAAATCAAGGCCGAGGTCAAGAACTGGACACCGGAAGAAACAGAACGTGTAACAGGCGTGCCAGGGTCGCAATTGAAACGCGTTGCCCGCATGTTGGCCAACAACCGTCCGGGCACCATCGTCTGGTGCATGGGTGGCACACAGCATACCAACGGCAACAACAACACCCGCGCTTATTGCATCCTGCAACTGGCCCTTGGCAACATGGGCAAGGCCGGTGGTGGTGCCAATATTTTCCGCGGTCATGACAATGTTCAGGGCGCAACTGATTTCTGCATCCTGTCGCACAGCTTGCCAGGTTATTATGGTCTGTCCGCCGGTGCCTGGAAGCACTGGTCCCGTGTCTGGGATGTCGACTATGAATATGTCAAAGGTCGTTTCGCCAGCCAGAAACTGATGCAGTCAAAAGGCATTCCGGTTTCGCGCTGGATTGATGGCGTGCTTGAAGACAAGGACAAGATCGACCAGCCGGATAATCTTCGGGCCATGGTATTGTGGGGTCACGCTGTGAATTCACAAACCCGCCTGCCGGAAATGAAAAAGGCCATGGAAAAATTGGATCTGATGGTGATCATCGATCCGGTGCCGACTTTCGCGTCCGTTATTCCAGACCGTCAGGACGGGGTGTATGTCCTGCCGGCAGCGACGCAATATGAAACTTATGGGTCGGTGACAGCGTCCAACCGTTCCCTGCAATGGCGCGACAAGGTCATTGAGCCGATCTTCGAAGCCAAGCCGGATCACGAAGTGATGTATCTCTTTGCAAAGAAACTCGGTTTTGCCAAGGAGATGTTCAAGAAGATCAAGGTTACAGATAACGAGCCCCTGATCGAGGATATCACCCGCGAGTTCAACGGCGGCATGTGGACCATTGGATATACTGGCCAGTCACCTGAGCGCATGCGCAAGCAGATGGCCAACCAGCATACTTTTGACCGCACATCGTTGCTGGCCAACGGTGGTCCCTGTGACGGTGAATATTATGGCCTGCCGTGGCCATGCTGGGGCACACCGGAAATGGGTCATCCGGGAACACCGATCCTTTATGATCCTTCCAAGCCGGTGGCTGAAGGCGGCCTGACCTTCCGGGCCCGCTTTGGCGTCCAGCGCGAGGGCACAAATTTGCTGGCGGAAGGCTCCTACTCTGTCGGTTCGGAAATCAAGGACGGCTACCCTGAATTCACCATGGCCGGGCTTAAAAAGCTGGGCTGGGATGGTGATCTGACGGCGGCTGAAAGAGCTGCCATTGAAAAGGTTGCTGGTGACAAGACCAACTGGAAAACCGATCTTTCAGGTGGCATTCAACGGGTCGCGATCAAACATGGTTGTGCCCCGTTTGGGAATGCCAAGGCTCGCACCGTGGTCTGGACGTTCCCGGATCCGGTACCAACGCATCGCGAGCCACTGTATACGCCGCGACGTGATTTGTTGCCGAAGTACGAGACCTACAAGGACAAGCAGGCTTATCGCTTGCCAACCAAATATGCCTCGATCCAGAAGAATGATTTCTCCAAGGACTTCCCGACCATTCTGACGTCGGGACGTCTGGTGGAATATGAAGGCGGCGGTGATGAAAGCCGGGCCAACAAGTGGCTGGCAGAACTGCAGCAGGAAATGTTCCTGGAAATCAATCCGCGCGATGCCAACAATCTTGGTATCCGGGCCGGTGGCCAGGTTTGGGTTCACAGTCCCGAAGGCGGCAAGGTTCTGGTTGCAGCCCAGATTACAGAACGTGTGGCATCGGGTGTTGTCTTCATGCCATTCCACTTTGGTGGGCACTGGCAGGGCAAGAGTTTGAGGGACAAATACCCACCAGGGGCAGATCCCTACGTGCTTGGCGAAGCCATGAATATGTGCGGTACCTACGGGTATGATTCCGTAACCCAGATGCAGGAAAGCAAAGTAACGCTTTGCCGCGTCGAAGCAGCTTAGGGAGGAGACGACAAATGGCTAGAATGAAATTCTTGTGCGACTCCGAACGCTGCATCGAATGCAACGCCTGTGTCACCGCATGCAAAAACGAACACGAAGTGCCATGGGGCGTAAACCGCCGTCGGGTTGTCACCATCAATGATGGCTCTCCGGGTGAGCGCTCATTATCCGTGGCCTGTATGCACTGCTCGGACGCGCCGTGTATTTCGGTCTGTCCGGTGGATTGTATCTATCAGTCAGAAGATGGCGTGGTCCTGCATTCGAAGGATCTCTGCATCGGTTGTGGCTATTGCTTCTATGGGTGCCCGTTTGGTGCGCCACAATATCCGCAGGCCGGCAATTATGGCAGCCGGGGCAAGATGGACAAATGTACTTTCTGCGCAGGTGGTCCGGAAGAAGATCGCTCGTCAGCGGAGTTCAGCAAATACGGGCGCAACCGTCTGGCAGAA
>Ga0233449_1002252_pt1 | contig 15640 bp, 12 predicted proteins | sample SI_124_October20_FD_183012 | JGI IMG/M metagenome (GOLD analysis project Ga0233449, IMG submission 183012) | Seawater microbial communities from Saanich Inlet, British Columbia, Canada - SI_124_October2016_200_MG | ecosystem: Environmental > Aquatic > Marine > Inlet | place: Canada: British... | reverse complement strand
TTCACGATGATCAGCAGATACGCGGAAAAACTGATGCCCAATGGCGGCAGCCTGATCACCCTCACCTATTACGGTGCCGAGCGCGTGATCCCTCATTACAATGTCATGGGCGTGGCCAAAGCCGCCCTGGAAGCCAGCGTCAGATACCTCGCCGAAGACCTCGGCCGTGGCAAAATTCGCGTCAATGCCTTGTCTGCCGGTCCGATCAAGACCCTGGCGGCCTCCGGCATTGGCGATTTCCGCTATATCCTGAAATGGAACGAACTGAATTCACCACTGCGCCGCAACGTCACCATCGACGATGTCGGCAAGTCGGCACTTTACCTGCTCAGCGATTTGGCATCCGGTGTCACCGGTGAAGTGCACCATGTTGATTCAGGCTATCATGTTGTGGGTATGAAAGCCGTCGACGCACCCGATATTTCCACGGTCTGACATCATGTCGCATAATACCTTTGGCCATCTCTTTCGCGTCACAACCTGGGGGGAAAGCCATGGCCCGGCCATTGGCTGTGTCATTGATGGCACACCGCCAGGCATTGAACTGACCGAAGCCGATATCCAGCCGTGGCTCGACAAGCGCAAGCCCGGTACCTCCCGCTTTGTCACCCAGCGCCGTGAAAGCGACGAAGTCCGCATCATGTCCGGCGTCTTCGAAGGCCGCACCACCGGCACGCCCATCGCCCTGGAAATCGCCAACATCGACGCACGGTCAAAAGATTACGACGACATCAAGGACAAGTACCGCCCGGGTCATGCTGATTTCACTTATCGGGCCAAATATGGCAACCGCGATTATCGGGGTTCTGGTCGGGCCTCCGCCAGGGAAACTGCGTCACGGGTTGCCGCCGGTGCCGTTGCCCGCAAGGTTCTGGGCCGGGCAATTTCTATTCGGGGCTCTCTGGTGCAGATCGGTGCAGATCAAATTGACCGCAGCAAATGGGATGACGCCACTATTGGTCAAAACGATTTCTGGTGCCCCGATGCGGACGCTGCTGTGCGTTGGGAAAACCTGCTGGATACGTTACGTAAAAGTGGATCCTCGGTCGGGGCCATTATCGAAGTCACCGCCAGCGGCGTGCCTGCCGGTTGGGGTGCACCAATTTATGCCAAACTGGATACAGACCTTGCCGCCGCCATGATGAGCATCAATGCCGTCAAAGGCGTTGAAATCGGTGCAGGCTTTGCCGCCGCCGCCCTCACCGGTGAAGAAAATGCCGACGAAATGCGGGCAGGCCAGGGCAATGATGGACCGGAGTTCACATCGAACCACGCAGGCGGCATTCTTGGCGGAATTTCTTCCGGCCAGGACGTTGTGGTCCGCTTCGCCGTCAAGCCAACATCCAGTATCCTGACCCCGCGCCAAACCGTGACCATCGATGGCGAAAATACAGATGTCCTGACCAAGGGTCGCCATGACCCTTGCGTCGGTATTCGCGGTGTACCTGTGGGTGAAGCCATGATGGCCTGCACCCTGGCCGACCATATGCTGCGTCATCGCGGCCAGACCGGCTGACGTTTCTTCTTTCTTTGCAACAAGGACCCCCTCTCATGTCTGCTTACCAACCTGATCACATAATGGCTCTCGACCTCAAACAAGGGGATCTGGACGAGCGTACAATCGCCTATTTCGAAAAATGCCAGGAAAAGCTGGGCATGGTGCCCAACGTCTTGCTGGCCTATGCCTGGCACCCCGAGAAACTGGCGGCCTTCAGCACCATGTATAACGGTTTGATGCTGGGCGATTCGGGCCTCAGCAAACTGGAACGTGAAATGATCGCCGTTGCTGTGTCGTCTGAAAACAAATGTGTGTACTGCCTCGTCTCACATGGCCAGGCTGTACGGGCCTATTCCGGTGATCCGGTGCTGGGTGAATTGCTGGTCATGAACTATCGCAATGCCACGCTGGAACCACGCCAGCGCACCATGCTCGATTTTGCCGTGAAAATGACAGAAAACCCCAAGAACATGAACGAAGCCGACCGTCAGAGCCTGCGCGATGTAGGCTTTTCCGATGCCGACATTTTCGACATCGCCGACACCGCCGCTTTCTTCAACATGTCCAACCGCGTCGCCCTGGCCATCGACATGATGCCCAACCTGCAATACCACGGGCAAAACCGGTAGGGCTTAACCCCGCACAAATTCCGCCACAAGTTCCACATGCGGGGACCAGGCGAACTGGCCGACGGGGGTGACACGGGTGAGTTCGTAATCGCCGTCCACCAGTTCCCGTGCATCGCGGGCGAAGGTGCCTGGGTTGCAGGAGACGTAGGCGATTTTCGATACCGACGACATAGCGAGTTCTTCGCATACGGTCAGCGCCCCGGCCCTGGGCGGGTCAAGCACGACGGCGTCGAGTTTTTTGAATTCCTTTGTTTGCAAGGGACGGCGGTCGAGGTCACGCACTTCTGAATGCAGATTAACGCGCCCGGCGCTGCGGTTGACGGCATGTTGCAGTGCGCCGATGGCGCGTTCATCACCGTCATAGGCCGAGACCTGACAGCCCTGCGCCGCGAGGGTCAATGCAAACGTGCCGACACCAGAATAAAGATCGGCAACTTTTTTGGACGTGCCCACATGCGCTGTCACCAGCTCCGTCAGTACTGCTTCCGCTGTGGCACTGGCTTGCAAAAAGCCACCGGCAGGTGCCACAACATTGGTGCCGCCAAAAGCGATCACAGGCTCCTTCGCCATGGTGATAACTTCGGGTAACTTCTGCCCCCAGCTGAGGCGCGGGATTTCGTTGGCTTGTGCAAATTCACTGAGGCGCATACGCAACGGCATGTCCGGTTCGCCCTGGGCTTCAATTGTCAGATCGATGCCGGTGTCGGTCATGGTTGCCGATATACCCAGACCTTTTTTGTGTATCTTGAGAGTCCCGACCAGCGCACGGACATTGGCGATGATGGCGTTCAGGCCAGGGTCGAGAACGGCGCAGTGATCGATATCAATCACCTGGTTGGTGCCTTTTTTCTGGTAGCCCAATAACAATTGCCCACCGGCCCGGATCGCCGTCCAGCGTGTGCGGCGACGGCTGTCCCGGCGTATCATGCGTGTGGGCGCGACTTCAACATCTTCAAGACCCCGGCGCGCCAGGGCATCGACCACCAGATTACGTTTCCAGTCCTGCTCGGCCTGTTCCGTCAAATGTTGCAGGGAGCAGCCCCCACATTCTCCGTAATATGGGCACGGCGGCGTTTGTCGATTCGCACCTGGCTCCAGCACTTCCAGCAATCGGGCCTTGATGGTCTCACCTGATTTACCATTTGTCTGCACCAGTACCCGGTCACCGGTCACTGTATGCGGCACAAAAACCTTCTGGCCCTTGTGCATGGCAATGCCGTCCCCCTGGGCACCGATGGACGCTATCTCGATTTCGAATTTAGTCTCTGACATTACCGTCTGGGTCCCCAGGGTCCGCGTGGTCGGCTTCGTTTGACCCACGGGCTGTGTGATGAAGGGATCGCGCTGGATCCTTTTGAACGACGCCGGGCCACCTTGAAAGGCCTGATCATTTCAGGCGCTGCATGCGCTTCCTTGCCATGACCGAACATCTTGACGTGTCTATAACGAAAAAACGGGATCAAGGCCATGCCGGTCACAAAGCCGCCAATATGGGCCCACCAGGCGACTCCACCGCCGCCATCATCACCCGCCGCATTAAAAAACTGCAAGCCGATCCAGATACCAAGAACCCACAAGGCCCTGATTTTAATGGGATAAATCAGGAACCCAAACCACAGCAGCAGCGTTACACGGGCATGAGGATAGAGCAGTAAATAGGCCCCGAGCACACCTGAGATTGCGCCACTGGCACCAATCATCGGCACGGTCGAAGCAGGGTCTGCCAGGATTTGTCCGGCTGCGGCACCAAGGCCGGAGAGCAGATAGAAAACCACAAAACGTTTATGCCCCATGGCATCTTCGACATTGTTGCCAAAAACCCAGAGGTAAACCATGTTGCCAATTAAATGCATCCAGCCACCATGCATGAACATCGACGTCAGTACCGACAACCACGCCGGGATGAGCACATATTCCGGGGGCAAGACTTTTGTACCCAGCAAGTTCGACGGAATTAACCCAAGCGCCAGGACAATCCGGTTTCCCTGTCCACCCAGGGAGACCTGCCACAGAAAGACAAACACACAAATTCCAATGATCATCCAGGTGACGTAAGGCCGGATGGAGGTTGGGTTATCGTCGTGAATGGGAATCATGACGCTGCACCTGGCAATTTTCTGGCCACGATCAGAAATTCGATATTACCTTCCGGCCCCTTGATCGGGCTGGTGGTCAAACCAAGCACGGACCAATCCGGTAATTCGCTCAGCCAGCTTTCGATCTTGTCGCAAACTTCCTGGTGCAGTTCAGGCTCACGTACAACACCACCCTTGCCAACCCGGCCCCGCCCGACTTCGAACTGGGGCTTGATCAAGGCGATCAGATAACCACCTGATTTTGCCAGGGTCATGGCTGCTGGCAGCACGGTTTGCAATCCGATGAAGCTGGCGTCGCAAACCACAATATCAATTGCATCTGGAATCAGGGCTTCGTCCAGATATCGGGCGTTTGTTTTCTCCAGCACAACAACGCGGTCATCTGAACGCAGCTTCCACGCCAGTTGCCCTTGCCCGACGTCAACGGCGTAAACCTTGTCAGCCCCTCTCGTCAGCAACACATCCGAAAAGCCGCCGGTCGAGGCACCAACATCAATGGCCATCATGCCTGCAGGATCAATGGAGAATTCATCCAGCCCCTGAACCAGTTTCAATCCACCGCGGCTGACCCAGGGGTGTTGCCGGCCACGCACATCAAGGGGTGTTTCCGGCCGGACCTGATAACCTGGTTTGTCGAGCTTTTGTTCTTCTGTGTAAACCTTGCCCGCCATGATCAGGGCCTGGGCCTTGCCACGGGTATCAACCAGCCCCCGTTCGACAAGGGCTGCATCAAGACGCATCTTGTTAGACGGTTTTACAACTTTCGCCGATTTTGCAGATTTCGATTTTTTTGCCATAGGCCTGGCTTGCCGATAAGGATCAGGCGCGCGCCGGTTTTTCGGCTGCGTCCCGATCCAGTACATTCAAGGCCGTCGCCACGATTGAATCAGCATCCAGACCGGCGCGAACATATTGTTTCGCCGGGCTGTCGTGATCCAGATAAACATCCGGCAAATGCATAGGTCGTACTTTCAGACCGATATCCAGCAATCCCTCACCGGCGAGGAAGTCCAGAACCTGGGCAGAAAAACCGCCACCGGAACCTTCTTCGACAGTAATCAGCACGTCGTGGTTTTCCGCCAGCGAACGGATCAGGTCTTCGTCCAGCGGTTTGGCAAAGCGGGCATCAGCAATGGTTACCGAAATACCATGTGTACCAAGATCCTCCGCGGCGATCTCACATTCCGTCAAACGAGTGCCAAATGACAGCAGGGCAATTGTTGTTCCCTGACGAATGATACGTCCTTTGCCGATTTCCAGAACATCGCCGCGCTCAGGCAAATCAACACCAACGCCTTCACCCCGTGGATAGCGAAAGGCAATGGGCCCATCGTCATAGGCTGCTGCCGTCGCCGTCATATGCATGAGTTCAGCTTCATCAGCAGCCGCCATCACAACCATACCCGGCAGGCAGGCAAGATAGGCAATGTCATAGGCACCAGCGTGGGTTGCCCCGTCCGCCCCCACAAGTCCCGCCCGATCAATGGCAAAACGCACAGGCAGTTTCTGAATGGCAACATCGTGCACGATCTGGTCGTAGGCACGCTGCAGGAACGTCGAATAGATCGCCACAAAAGGCTTGAAACCTTCCGTCGCCAAACCGGCGGCAAATGTCACGGCATGCTGTTCGGCAATACCGACATCAAAGGTGCGGCCCGGAAACTGATCGCCGAATTTATCAAGACCTGTGCCGGATGGCATGGCTGCGGTCACCGCGACGATTTTGTCATCTGCGGTTGCTTCGGCCAGCAGCCCCTTGGCGAAGACACTGGTGTAACTTGGCGCGTTGGGCACCGGTTTTTCCTGGGCACCCGTAATAACGTCAAATCGAGACACGCCGTGGTATTTGTCGGCACTGTCTTCGGCGGGTGCATAGCCGTGGCCCTTGCGGGTGACCATGTGCACCAGAACCGGCCGGTTTTCATCTGCATCGCGAATATTGCGTAACGTCGGCAACATGTGATCCAGATTGTGGCCATCAATAGGGCCAACATAATAGAAACCCATTTCTTCGAATAAGGTGCCGCCAGTGGCCATGCCACGGGCATATTCCTCAGCCAGGCGGGCGCGTTTCTCCAGACTGTCCGGCAAATGCTGGGCAACCTGTTTGGCGATGTTGCGAAGTCCCAGATAAGGCCGCGAAGAAATCAGCCGCGATAGATAAGCGCTCATGGCACCTACGGGCGGGGCGATGGACATGTCGTTGTCGTTCAGAATAACGATCAAACGGCTGGACATGGACCCGGCATTGTTCATGGCTTCGTAAGCCTGACCCGCTGTCATGGCACCGTCGCCAATAACACAGATCACTCGATTATCGTCACCGGCCAGATCACGCGCGACGGACATGCCAAGGCCAGCTGAAATCGACGTTGAACTGTGACCGGCACCAAACGGATCATATTTGCTTTCGCTGCGTTTGGTAAAACCGGAAATACCACCGCCCTGGCGAATAGAGCGCAATTGATCGCGACGTCCGGTCAGAATTTTATGTGGATAGCTTTGATGGCCCACGTCCCAGATCAATCGATCTGATGGTGTATCAAAAATATGATGCAGGGCCACTGTCAGCTCGACCACGCCCAGGCCAGCACCCAGATGACCACCGGTCAAAGAGACGGCGTCAATCATGTCACTACGCACTTCGGCGGCCAGCTGCTTTAGCTGATCTTCGTCGAAATCCCTGATATCAGACGGTTCTTTTACCGTGTCCAGCAAGGGCGTAGGTTGCTTGTGTGGTTTTTGGGTCGCCACAGTCAATCCTGTCTCAATTCCGTCGTTCGATTACAAAATTAGCCAAGTCCTTGAGAAGATCGGCTTTTTCGGCGAAAGGTTCAAGATGTTTCGCAGCCTGATCTGCCAGCATCCGGGCCTGGGTTCTGGCTCGTTCTATACCAAGAACTGAAACAAATGTCGCCTTTCCTCTTTCGGAGTCTTTATTTACCGCCTTGCCCATGGCTTCCGCATCGCCTTCGGTATCCAGAATATCGTCGACAATCTGAAACGCCAGCCCCAGATCATGGGCATAGGCATGCAGGGCCAGGAACTGATGTTCAGAAGCACGGCCGAGGATTGCACCTGCCTCGCAGGACACAGCAATCAGGGCACCGGTCTTTAATTGTTGCAGCCGGGTTATATGCTGCACATTCGGTTCGGCAACGTCTTCCGACGCCAGATCAATCATTTGCCCAGCCACCATACCTTGCGGTCCGGCAGCCTTTGCCATGGCAACAACCAGCCGCGCCCGGATGGCCGGGTCGGCCTGATAACTTTCATCGCCGAGAATTTCAAAAGCCAGCGTCAACAACGCGTCCCCGGTCAGCACAGCCGTTGCCTGGTCATATTTGATATGCACTGTCGGCTGGCCCCGACGCACGTCATCATCATCCATACAAGGCAGGTCATCATGGACCAGGGAATAGGTGTGGATCAGTTCAATGGCAGCCGCAACGCGCAGGGCAGAAGATCTGGAAACGCCGAACAGGCTGGCACACTGCAGCACCAGAAAGGCACGTAGTCGCTTGCCGCCAGCCAAAGCCGCATAGTGCATGGCTTCATGCAATCGGCTTTCAGCGCCGTCACTATTGGGTAGAACAATTTCCAGTTCCCGCACCATATCTTCGGTGCAGGCACTCAGGGCCGCTTCAAATCTCAGTGACATGCCGTGTAATTCCGCTCAACCGCTTATTGGTTACTCAACATCCAGAGGCTCGGTAGCAATACCACCGTTGCCATCTGGAATAATCTTGTCTATCCGCGCCTTGGCATCACCCAGTTTGCTCTCGCAATGGCGTTTCAAGTGCGTACCCCGGGTGTAGATATCGATGGATTCATCCAGATTGACATTGCCACTTTCCAGACGATCCACAATATCTTCCAGCTCACGCAAGGCATCTTCGAAGCTGAGGGCAACAATTTCAGGCGGCAAATCCTTGCCAGCGGTACTATTCGGGGCTTTGGCCATGAGAACTCCCTTGTTCACCCGGATTTTATGCTGCACTGCGGCCAGGAGCAATAACCCTGGTCAAGAATCAGGCGGCTGAAGACCCAAAATCCGGTTTTGTCAGATATTCCCGGCAATCTCTTTCAAATCTGCCCAGGCCGAAGTCACGTCTTCGCTGGTCGTATTGGTCTGACCGATCACGAAGCGAATTGCGTAATGGCCACTGGTGTGGGTTTGGGTCAGGTACAAACGGCCATCATCGTTAACCGCATGAACCAGTTTTTCGTTGAAGGCATCCAGTTCAGCATCGTCTGTCATGCCTGCAGGTTTCCAGCGAAAGGTCAGAAGTGTCAGGCTGCGCGGGACCAAAAGCTCGGCTTCGGGCTCGGCGGCGATTGTTGCCTCCAGGTCTTCGGCCCATTTGATCTGGTTGCGCAAGATGTCCTTCATGCCGTCGACGCCCATGCTGCGGATGACGAACCACAATTTCAGGGCGCGGAAACGGCGACCCAGTGGCACGCTCCAATCCCGGTAATCTATGACCGATCCGGTTTCCCGGCTTTGCAGATAAGCAGGCAGGATCGACAGGGTTTTGACCAGGGCCTCTGAATCGCGAATGAAATGGGCCGAGCAATCAAAATTGGTGAACATCCATTTATGTGGATTGAAGACAAAACTGTCTGCGTGCTCGATGCCGTCGATCATGGCGCGCTGTTCTTCCAGCAACAATGCCGTTCCGGCCCAGGCCGCATCCACATGCAGGTAAATATCATGACGACGACAGATTTCGCCGATGGCACGTAATGGATCAACGGCACCCGTGCCAGTGGTCCCCAGGCAAGCCACGACAACAGCTGGTTTGATGCCGGCTGCAATGTCGGCTTCGATAGCGGCTTCCAGCTCGGCAGGAACAAGGCTGAGATTTTGATCGACGGCGATCTTGCGCAAAGCCTTGCGGCCAAGCCCCGCCACCATCACATCTTTTTCGATGGAAGAATGCGCTTCTGCGGAGGCATAGACCGCCAGCGGCTGCACGGCTTTCAGGCCTTCCTCGTTAGCGGCCCAGTTGGTGGCTTTTTCCCGGCCCACAAGGATTGCGACCAATGTGGCACTGGAGGCGGAATCCTGAATGACACCTTCAAAACCATCACCCAGACCCAACATTTTAGCCAGCCACTCCATCATCCGGGTTTCCATCTCGGTCGCCGCCGGAGAGGTCTGCCACAACATACATTGCGCGCCCATGGTGGTGACCAGCATTTCCGCCAGCACCGAAGGTGGGCTGGAGTTGGACGGAAAATAGGCAAAGAACTTCGGATGTTGCCAATTGGTAATGCCCGGCACCACGATCTTTTCAAAATCAGCCATAATGTCTGACATATCTTCGCCCGCATCAGGGGCGGCCACTGGTAATTGTGCCGTGATATCGCCGGGCTGGACCTGAGCCCGCACGGGGCGCTCGCTCACCGTTTCCAGATAACCTGCCATCCAATCGACCATGTCGTGGGCGTGACGGCGAAATTCATCATTATCCAATTTATCTTTCTCCGGTCTGCATGAGAGATTTTACGTGTACAGCGACGCTACGGCTCAAGGCGTCCAAGTCATAACCACCTTCCAGGGCAGAGACAACCCGACCCCCGGCGTGGCTGTCAGCGATGGCCATCAGCTCATCTGTCACCCAGCCGTAGTCATCGTCCTGCAGGTTCAGTTGCGCCAAAGGATCATCGGCATGGGCGTCAAAGCCAGCCGAGATCAACAGGAGTTCCGGTTTGAAGGCGTGCAGTGCTGGAAAGATATGTTCTGCGAACGCGGCGCGAAACTGAGCTGAGCCCGTACCGGCAGCAAGCGGCAAGTTAATAATATTGCCTTGTCCAACTTCTCCAGACGCCCCGGTGCCGGGATAGTGCGGATACTGATGGCTGGAGGCATAGAGCATGTCTTTGTCATCCCAAAACGCGGCTTGTGTGCCATTGCCGTGATGCACATCAAAATCAACGACGGCAATGCGTTCCATGCCGAACTTGTCCCGGGCATGACGGGCCGCAATAGCAACACTGTTAAAGAGACAAAAGCCCATGGCCCGGTCCGGCTCGGCATGATGCCCCGGGGGTCGCACCGCACAAAAGGCGTTGTCCGCATGCCCCGCCACCACATCATCAACGGCAGCACAAACGGCTCCGGTGGCCCGCAAGGCCGCTTCTGTCGATCCTGGCGACATCACCGTATCGGGATCAAGAAAGACCTGATTGTCGACCGGGGCTTTTGCAAAAACGTCTTCAACAAATGCCTGTGGATGGTTCAGGGCCAGGGTTTCCCTGGATACTTCCGGGGCCTGCCGACGGTCCAGGGTTGCGAATGGATCGGCGGCAAGCGCCTTGTTTACAGCACGCAGGCGATCACTACGTTCGGGATGTCCCTGGCCGGTATCGTGGTCAAGGCAGGCATCATGGCTGAAAAGAAGTGTGGTCACGGCGGATTACCTGATTTTGCGTTCTGGCAGGGTCACGGAATTATGATATTCCGGCTGTGTAGAAGATTGTTATTTATACCCAATTCGGGCTCTAATGCCCTCCGGGATATATGACCATAACTTATTCCGCTTTTTTTGGGCACAGCTTTGTTTGGGAAATTCGAATGCACGTTGGATATAGATCATGAAGCTGCCGGGACAATTATTGATTGTTGCCTTGATTGGTGGCGTTGGCCTGGTGGGCTGGAATTATCGACAGGATATTCCGGTCATCTCAGCCTTTTTCGAAGAAGGCGGGGCCAAACAGAAACGACGCGGTGGACGGCCCGTTTTTGTCGAAACCAAAAAGGCGCGTGTCGACACGGTGATGATCGAAGTCGACGCCATCGGCACGGCAAAATCCAACGAAAGTATTATCGTGACCACCCAGGTCACAGGCATGGTCAGCAAGATCCATTTCCGCGAAGGCCAATGGATCAAAAAAGGCGCAGCCCTGGTTGATCTGGATGCCGGAGAGCTGACGGGTGAACTGGCCGAAAAGATCGCCCTGCGCGATAACGCCAAACGTCTGTATCTACGCACCCGCAAACTTGCCGGTAGCAAAAATGTGCCGGCCGCCAGAGTGGAAGAACTGTACGGTTCCCTGATGGCTGCAGAAGCCCGGGTGCGGTCCGACGAAGCCAAACTGGCTGAATATAAAGTCATGGCCCCTTTTTCCGGACGCCTGGGTTTGCGCCGGATCAGTCTTGGGGCTTTGGTTCGCCCCGGCGATCAGATCACGACGCTGGATGATACGTCGCGTTTAAAGGTCGATTTCCGTATTCCCGAGACCGCTATTTCACATATCACAGCAAATCAAACCGTCACCGCCCAAAGTGCCGCCTGGCCAGACAAGGAATATGTCGGCCGGGTGCAAACCATCGACAGCCGGGTCGACCCGACAACACGGTCCATCGAAATTCGCGCTGTCTTCGATAACAAACAAGGCAAGCTGAAACCCGGCATGTTTTTGACCGCAACCCTGACCGCTGCGGTGCGCGACAACGCAATCCTGATTCCGGAAGAGGCCCTGGTGTCTTCCAGCGACAAACAATTTGTCTTTACGGTCAAGGACGGCAAAGCCGTCAAAACCGTTGTCACAACCGGAGAACATATCAACGGTGACATCGAAATCCTCAGCGGCGTTACCGAAGGGACACCGGTTATCGTTGGCGGCGTGCAAAAAGTCCGGCCAGGCCAGGCCGTGAAAAACATGCCCCCTGGCGGATTTGGCACGGGCAAAAAGCCGGGCGACAAAAAGCCAACTGGCAAAAAACCTGCCCCAACCGGAAAGGCCAGTTAAGCCATGGTTCTCTCCGACGTCTCGGTAAAGCGCCCCGTACTGGCAACGGTTATGAGCCTGGTCATCGTGATCTTCGGATTATTTGGCTATAGCAAACTGAGTGTGCGTGAATATCCCGACGTCGACCGCCCCATCGTATCCGTAAGTACTGTTTATCGCGGTGCCTCGGCGGCGATCATCGAAAGCCAGGTGACGCAAGTATTGGAAGATGCAGTGGCTGGCATTGAAGGTATCACTAACATTTCTTCAACCAGCCGCGAAGAATCATCTTCCATAACGATCGAATTCAACGTTGATCGTAATATGGACAGCGCCGCCAACGATGTGCGTGACCGGGTCAGCCGGGCCATTCGCTCCTTGCCGGACGAAGCAGACGCACCGCGCATCGCCAAATCCGACGACGATGCCCGCGCCATCATGTGGCTGGCCCTGACCAGCAATCGTCAGGACGGCCTGGAACTTACCGATTATGCCGAGCGCTATCTTGTCGACAGATTATCCATCGTATCCGGCGTCGCAAATGTGCGAATTGGCGGTGGTCGACGCTATGCCATCCGCATCTGGCTGAACAAAAAAGCGCTGGCAGCACGCCAACTGACCGTGCAGGACGTCGAAAGCGCACTCAGACGGCAAAATATCCAGCTGCCGTCGGGACGCATTGAATCGTCGCAACGGGAAATATCCGTGCGGACGGATTCCAGCCTGCGTTCCGTTGAAGATTTTGGCAAAGTGGTTGTGCGGGAGGCGGATGGGTATTTTGTGCGCCTGTCCGAAGTCGCCGAAATCGAACTGGCCGCAGAAAATGCCCGTAATGATTTCCGTACCCTGGGCCGCAACGCCATCGGCATGGGTGTTGTCAAACAATCCAAGGCCAACACCCTGGAAGTTGCCACCGGCGTCAAAGAGGAAATGGAAAGACTTAACGCGACGTTGCCAGCCGGAACGCAGCTGGAAGTCGCCTATGATCAGTCCGTCTTTATTGGCCGCGCGATCACTGAAGTCTTTATTGCCATCGGGATCGCCATGGCCATGGTGGTGGCCGTCAACTTCATTTTCCTGCGCAGCCTCACCGCAACCTTGATCCCGGCCATTGCCATTCCGGTTTCGGTCATAGGCTCGCTCAGTGTGCTGGCGTCTTTGGGATATTCCATCAACATCCTGACGCTTCTGGCGCTGGTGCTGGCAATCGGTCTGGTGGTGGATGACGCCATCGTGGTGTTGGAAAATATTCACCGACGTATTGAAGAAGGTGAAAAACCTCTGCTTGCTGCCGTACGCGGCACCCGCCAGATCGCCTTTGCTGTCATCGCCACGACGGTCGTGTTGATCGCTGTGTTTGTACCGATTTCGTTCATGGAAGGAGAGATCGGCAGGCTGTTCAGTGAGTTCGGTATCGCTGTGGCAACGGCAGTGTTGTTCTCATCTTTCGTGGCCCTGACCCTGACGCCGATGATGTGTTCCAAGCTGCTGCGGGAAACAAAAGAAGAAAGTGGTTTTTACAAAGTCACGGAACGTATCTTTGACGGCATGCACAATGGCTATCGTGGCTTGTTGAAGATTGTGCTGGCGGCACCTTTGGTCGTGGTGATCATTGGCGGTGTCATCAGCTTTGCGGCCTGGGGTATCTATATCAACGACCGGATGTTGCCCAAGGAACTGGCACCGGTTGAAGACCGGGGTGCCATCTTCATTCCGATCTCGGCCCCCGACAGCGCCAGCCTCGACTTCACCCGTCGCTATACCCGCCAGATTGAAAAGCACCTTCAACCCATTATTGACCGTGGTGATGCCTGGTCCATGCTGACCATTGTCGCTCCCAGCTGGGGCCGGCCTGGTCCGGTGAACAAGGGCTTTATTATTTTCCGGCTGGTCCCGTGGGAACAACGCACTGTCAGCCAGGGCGAAGTGATCAAGGAAATCTTTCCAAAAATCGTCACGGTCCCGGGCGTCCGAGCCTTTCCGGTCAGCCCCAAAAGCATAGGCCGGGGCCGCTTCGGTGCACCTGTGCGCTTGATCATTGGGGGTCCTGATTATGAAACCCTGATGGTCTGGCGCGACAAGATACTGGCGGCCGCCCGTTCCTTGCCAAGTCTGCGCGGACTGCAATCCGATTTTGAAGAATCCCGGCCTGAATTGTTTGTCGATATCGATCGCGACCGCGCCGCGGACCTGGGTGTCCCTGTGGAGGAAATTGGCCGTTCACTGGAAACCCTGTTGGGCTCACGCTATGTCACCACCTTTGATCAGGGCGGCAAGCTGTTCAATGTAATCCTGCAATCAAAACCGGAAGACCGCTCCAAACCACGGGATCTCAGCAACATCTATGTACGATCCACTAATTCCGGCACGTTGATCCCGCTGGCCAATCTGGTGCAATTCCGTGAAAGCGCCGGAGCCCGTGAATTACGCCGTGCCGATCGCATGCGTGCCGTGACGATCACAGCGTCACTGGCCGCCGGTGCCACAATCGGAGACGCCGTCAAGGAACTGGAAACCATCGCCCAGGATGTCTTGCCCGGCGACGCCCGGATCAGCTGGGGCGGCAGCAGCAAGGAATTCAGGGATTCTTCCAACACCATGATGTTCACCTTTGCCATGGCTTTGGTGATCGTGTTCCTGGCCCTGGCGGCACAGTTCGAAAGCATCGTACACCCCTTTATTATTATGCTGTCGGTGCCGCTGGCCCTGACGGGTGGCCTGGCTGCCCTGGTCCTGCAAGGACTGACCTTGAATATCTACAGCCAGATCGGTCTGGTGATGCTGATCGGCCTGACCGCCAAGAACGCCATTTTGATTGTCGAATTTGCCAATCAGTTGCGCGACAAAGGCGAAGACATACTGACAGCGGTGACCGAAGCCTCAGTCAGTCGCTTGCGCCCGATCCTGATGACCTCCATCGCCACAGCGTTCGGTGCCCTGCCCCTGGCCATGGGCACCGGTGCCGGTGCCGAAGCCCGCAAGGCATTGGGTGTCGTGATCGTTGGCGGCGTCAGCTTCTCAACATTTCTCAGTCTTTTGATCGTGCCCGTGCTCTATTTCATCTTCGCCCGCTTCGCCAAACCCTCCGGGCACATCGCCCGACGCTTGAGCCAGATGGAAGAGAACGAAGCCGCTGCCAAGGCCCCGGCGACAGCCACACCGGAAACTTCGGCGGGAAGCTGACGGGCAGCCCGCCCATCTTCCATAGCTCTCCGTCATCCCGCACTTGATGCGGGATCCATGCCTACCCAATAGGGAATGCATTAAATCCTGACGCGTAGACCCCGCATCAAGTGCGGGGTGACGAAGTTCGGGTTGAAATATTTACGCATGTTACGTTTAATGCGTTGATAACGAAGTTTCTTTCCTGTATGTTACATAAATATTTGATGGCAGTTCGCGCCTGAACTGCCCCCTGGGATAGACCAACCCTGGCCCACAACAGCAAAATCCAACAATTGGTGAAAAACCCCTCTAATCCCTTCATAGTGGAGGGTATGGAACTCATGCACTCAAAAATTCCTTTTCTTCCGCCTGACTGGACTGTTGCGCGGGGGGCAAAATATGTCACCAGACTGGTGGTCTTTGTCATTGTGCCTGGTTTGCATCAGATCGTAAGCAAAAGACGACTGTTTGGAGGTCTATTGCTGGCAGTCTACTTCGCTGCCGAATTTGTGACT
>Ga0233449_1002249_pt1 | contig 15656 bp, 20 predicted proteins | sample SI_124_October20_FD_183012 | JGI IMG/M metagenome (GOLD analysis project Ga0233449, IMG submission 183012) | Seawater microbial communities from Saanich Inlet, British Columbia, Canada - SI_124_October2016_200_MG | ecosystem: Environmental > Aquatic > Marine > Inlet | place: Canada: British... | reverse complement strand
AGAAAGAACAATCGTGTGCGGCAGGAATTCGTCGAATTAAAGCGGTTGTTTCTGAAGGAGAATCTGACATTGAATTTGCTGAAGAAAAATAATCACTATGCTAGACGGAACGAATGAAAATTACCCCTCTCCAGAAGATGAGGAACTTATTTTTGATTGTGGGCCTCTTGGTGAAGAACTTCCTCCATCTTATCCCCCCAGTCTTTCTCCCCCATCCGAGTTGAGCTTAGCCGCCAAAGCCATTGCCCTCAATGAACTCACGGGACAGATTTTTGATTCAAAAAAACTAACGCACGGCTGGATGTCTGTTTATCTTATCCTCGCCTGCACGATAGTTGGGACTTGTTGGGCAAATTATTCGGAGAAACCATTCGAAACAGCTACTTTCTTAAGAGATGTTCGAACCATGGCCAAGGAGATTGCAGAAAAAAAGTAGAATGAATAAAAAAGCCCCTCAATAATTGAGGGGCTTTAAAAATTTCTAATACTTTGCGTCCCGTCCCAATTCTTTCAATAACTCATTCACTTCTTGCTCCAAAACGGGAATCTTCTCCCTTGTCGATTTACAAATATTTCTTGATTTCATGACTTCGGTTACGTTGGTGTGTGCGCCCAACATTCTCACCGCTTTCCCATTCTCATCTCGAATAGCCAATCCTCGACATTTAATCCATACAGTTGAGCCATCTTTGTGAGTATAACGCACGACTTGATCATAAGGGTGATTTGGATTTTCAAAACGTTGCTGAATTTGCACCATTGTTTCCTTTAAATCATCTTGATTGATGATGTCTTGCCATTCACTAGTTAAGTGCTGTTTCTCTTTTGGATCATATCCGAGTGTTGCCCAAAACCGTGGACTCATCCACTCATTCTGAATATTCTCAGTGTCCCAATACCAAATTCCATCTAAAGAACCTGCTTGAAAAAACTCAAAAATTGATTCATCACTTTTGATCAATTCGTATAATTCCTTTTTGAGGTAATTTTCTTCAATATCCTCTCCCATAGAGTACTTTTTGTTAAATATTTTTATTAGTATAATTACTTGCTTTCAATTCACAAGTTTTGTCTCTTTACATATGTCATCTCTTTTCACTACGACAATTTGCCCAATAAAAAGAAATTTTCAGCTCCTGTGATCTCCACTTCAACGATCTGCCCAATCAACTCTCGTCCACTATCAAAGAAAACTTGTTTGAAATGAGGCGTACGCCCTGAACATTTTTTGCCGTCTTGCTTTTCCACCAAAACTTCGACCGTTTTCCCCATAAATGCCTGATGCTTTTTGTGTGATGTTTCGCGAAGCAAATTGTTGAGAATTTGGAAGCGTCGTCCTTTTTCTTTAAATTCCACATCGTCTTTCAAATGCTTTGCTCCATAAGTTCCCGGACGCGTGGAGTATTTAGACAAGAAGGCCATGTCCCATTGAACCTCTTCCATCATGGACACGCTATCGTCAAATTCCTCTGGAGTTTCTCCACAAAATCCGATGATGATGTCGGTGGAGATCGCACAATCCGGTATTTCCTTTCGAATCACATTGATTAGATTGAGATAATGTTCGCGCGTGTACGTCCGTCTCATGTCACGCAAAACTTTGGTATTTCCAGATTGAACAGGTAGATGAATGTATGGCTGAAGCGTCTCCAGTTCGTTGTGGATTTTAATCAGGTCGATGTCAAAATCGTGCGGATGAGGAGAGGTGAAGCGTAGGCGTTTTAGTCCTTTGCTTTTCAATTTATCCACTTCTTTTAAAAGAGTTACAAAGGGGCGTTCTGCATTTTCTCGGTCTTTCGCATCCGGGGCAGAAGCCATCATGTTTTTAGATTCAGCGGGCACTTTTTTTAGCCCTCCAAAAATTTTTGAATTAAAGACCACGTTGGGAACTTCTTCGGTGACTTCAAATTGATCGCTCATCTTATCTTTCACACTCAAGCCATAAGAATCCACGGTCTGCCCGATGAGCGTGATTTCCACGGCACCATTTTTCACCGCCATTTCACACTCTTCTAAAATTTGATTCATTGGACGACTTTGCTCTCGTCCACGAGTGAATGGCACAATGCAAAAAGTACAGAATTTATCACACCCTTTTTGAATGGGAATCCACACTTGAGATTTTGACTCTCGCTTAGGAGCGATTTGAAAATAGTTGTCTAACGTTCCTCCGGAAATGTCTCCCTTCAATTCTTCTGTTGGTTTCATCTCTTTAATCAATCCGCCTAATTCGGCCACATCATCGATTCGAAAAGCAATGTCCACGGCATCGATCAAAACCAACTTGTCTCGCTTTTTAGATTTTTTCGTACTGGATTTCCTCACCATACATCCCGTGATTCCCACTAAAAGATCAGGTCGTTTTTTTCGTGTTTTACTCAATTCTCCCATCTTTCCATACACTTTATCTTCAGCTTTTCTTTTAACTGAACACGTGTTGAAAATGATGAAATCTGAATCGTCTTCACTCGTCCCCGGAGTGTATCCCAAATTTTCCAAAACAGCGTTCACTCGCTCCGTGTCGGAGTAGTTCATTTGGCAACCGAATGTATGGACAAAATAGCGCTTACTCATAGTCGCCTTAGCTTAGCTATTTTCTCCTTATAAAGGAAGATCACTTCACCTTTTTCCCAAAAAACATGTAAGGGAATTTTGATTGCTTGGATGCAATGGCATCTCGATGTTCTTTCCAAATTTGTTCCATCTTTGTCACCTCTTCCCAAGAGTTTTGTAATTCCGTGCGCGGTTCTAACCACCCAATGTCTTTTTGCAATGCCTCATTCTTTTTCGTTCGCTCAAACAAAGAGTCTAATGAAGCTTCCAACACTTGCTCAATTTCCCACATCTTTTCAAAATTCATCTCATCACGTGCTTCTGAACGTTTTTCTATGATCGTTTCCAATCCCTCATGATTGGACTCCAATGCTTTATAACTTTCGAGAAGATAAGGAATCGCATCGCGTCGGTATTCCAATTTATCGTAAAGCTTTTTTTCTAAAACTTTCAAATTTTTCGCTTTAAGCAAAAAATCATACCAGATTCCAAAAACGCCCATGCCTAAAATAATGAGAGCAACGATGACTAGAATAATTGGATCAGACATACAACTTATTATATTTTTTATACGATATCAGATGTTCCTATATGGGGCCAACATGACTCCCCTCCCCACTATGATTTTCGCCTCCTTGATAAGGTTTCTTATATTTCCCTCTCAAGTCCATGATTTTACGTGCCATGGCATAAGGCGCTGGAACATCCTGAATAATGAACACAATTTTTTCCGCGGCGGTCTGAATCTCCAACGTCCCAAATCCCATCACATTGCTCAACACTCCTTTGGCCACATGTTTCACATCTTGAATTTGAGTGAGTTCCGTTTCTGAAATCGTGCGGTGCATGAACGACACTTGATCAATGCTAATCACACGCTCATTGGTCACGATGATGATGTCCAAATCTTCTTCTAACCATCGAATAAAACTGATCAACGCGGTCACATTTAAATAAAGCAAGAATCCAAGTGAAATCAATCGCTTTAAATTGTCATCAAAATTGAAAGACAACTCAAGGATTAAGTAAAAAATGAACGGAACGCCCACCATCAACAAAAGGAATAATCCTAATTTACAATAAACAATCCAATGTTTACGGATGAGATACTTAATCTCTTCCCCCTCTTTTTGGCCCGGGAAATGCTGAATCATTTTAATTGTCAGAAGGATTGAGACTGAGAGAACGGCGGAAGGTGGCATGTTTATCTACGTTTTCAATCAGTTCTTGAGGTGTTCCATCGCCTGATTGAAATTTTTGCCTCCGTCTATCTAAGATATAAAGCCGCTTGGCTTCGTTCACTCGATTTAAATAATACTCGGGCTTGGGAAGGTAATGCAAGTTCATGGAACTTGTCATCGATGGAGTTATGATCACCACCGTTCCAAAATTAATGAAATTTGCGAATATACCCTCTTGGATTTTTTTCATGTCCTGGATTTCATGTAGATCAATGATCTCCTTATCATCATGAGTGTAGAGGCTTTTTTTGAGAGCTATGATCCTATAATTGGTTAGAATCATGATGTCCAAATAAAAATTTAAAACCCGAAGAAAAAACACATGCCCCGTTATGGTCAAAAGCACCATCAACATAAAAAACACACCTTGTAGAACTAGGCTTTCTTCCAACTGGCCAGTGCTTATAATAAAAATTGCCCCCATTATGGAGACAATCGCAAGACTTGTAGCTATGAGAAAACTTCGGAGGAGAACAATGGGGTGTTTGCGACAATAGCAGATGACCTTCTCTGCTTTTTGCTGTCCCATGAAATGACGATTGCTGTTGTCTCTCATCAGATTAGATTTGTAAATAGATGAAGCTCGAGGTTGAAACCAATGCAATGATCACCGTTGAAAAAATATAGATGATGGCGATCGCTTTGAGGGGGATGAACCCAAATAATAACGTGTAGTTTGCACGACCAAAACGGTAAGCTTTTATGTAATGATAAAGTCGCCAATTCGAGAATGCGCAAAAACCAACCGAGATAAACGCGATTAATCCGATGAAAACAGCGAGGAAAAGCGTCATATTCCTTAAGGTTAGGAATGAAAGCTTGAGCTAGAAGAGGCTTTTGTATAATTTTAATGTTTCGTTGGCGGCCTTCGACCATGAGTACTGTTCTCTTAGATTAGCCGAGGCATTTCGGAGAGTGGTTTGAAGTTCTTTGTCTCGTATAAAATTGAGTAAAGTTTCTCCAATGACTTTTGAGTTTTTTGGATCGCAGAACAGTCCGTTTTTACCGATGATTTCTTGATGAACTGCAAGATCAGAAGTGATGATAGGAGCTCCTCCACTTGCCGCTTCTAGTAAGGGGATATTGAATCCTTCGGCATGTGAGATGTTGAGAAATCCTAGGCATCCTGCATAGTACTGAGCCAGTTTTTCTGATGAAAGCCACCCAGTGGTGATGATCTTTCCACTTTTTTGAGGGGGACTATTAATTTTATTCCTCTTTATCACGTCCTGCAACTTTTCAAGCTCCGAATAATGATTATTCCCCTGATTCTTTGCTCCAACCAAAATGAGGTCAATCGCGTAGTTAGGCGCGATGTACTCCTGAAAAACCTGCACCATTCGGATCACATTCTTCCTCTCATCATAGCCTCCAACGTAGAGAAAAAATGGATTTGCGTTTTTGAACTTTTGTGTCCTTTTAGAGAAGACCGGAGAAGCCGCTTCGTGGATGACCGTGATCTTATTGAAGGGATAATTGATGTGATCAGTCACCGTGAATGCCGTTGTTTGAGACACGGCAATGATGTGATCGGCGTTCTTGAGCGCCTTCTTGCTGTGATTTTGATAGAGTCGACTGCGGAGTTTTTTCCGATATTCCGGACGTTCCCATGGAATGGTGTCGTGGATCGTGACAAGCGTTGGCGCGAGTGTCGGGTCCTTTTTACGGCGGTCCGATTTTGGATTAGAAGGATAAGGATAATGAACCAAATCCACTTTATTTTTCTTGAAAAACTTAGGCACTTGAAACTGTTCCCATACAAATTTCCTCAAACTAGCGGTGGGAAGTTTTTTAAAAGGAATGATGATAAGGGTGATATTTTCGGGAAGCTTCACCTGCTTCTTATTGATCTTTTCAGGCACAACAACCACCCACTCCACCGATTTATCCGCCTTCGCCATGGCAGTGAGAAGGTTGATGCAGTATTGTCCGATCCCGGTATAAGGCTGATTGAGAAACCATCCTTGAAATCCAATTTTCATAGGGGTTTAGGGTAGCAGATTTCAGGTTTGAGGGGTAGATCATAAACAAAAAAGCCCCTCAGATGAGGGGCTTTTGAATCTTAATTATTGGTTCAGCTTAAGCAATAGACCAACTTAAAGTTGAACGGTAGGTTCCAGAAGCGGTTGATCCAGGAATGGTTAGTTTAATGATTGGCGTCATTTGACATTCCATTACACGAATCAGTTTGTTTCCGGCCATTATCGCAGCGGAATCAGCAGTTGCATCATTGTCTGTATCAGCAAATGTATACCAGCTCCCTGAATTCAATAACGTGATTCCCTTTGTACAATTGGAGGTCCCTACTGCATTGACTGCAGCTCCTCCATTCACATCCATGCTTAAATTAGGAAGATCAAATGTCGATAGATTAGATGTTTCTTCAAAATCAGTGACTGTTATTGAAAAGGTGAAAGTGTTAAAAGTGCTTCGAGTGTCTTGAATATGAACACTATTTGTAGTGAATGTTGCCACATTGTTTTGTGCAGCAGTGCTCACGCTTGCGTTTCCAAAGTTCACACTTGCTGGAGTAGCAACGATGGTCAAAGAACCACCATTGAGTTGTTGATCACTAGTAGTAGTGTCAGCTGAAGCTACACCTAATGCAAGGTTAGCTATGAGGGCTGCACTTGCAGCTAGAGCTAAAAGTTTTTCATTTTGAAGAGGAGTTAATTATGCAAAATTAAATATTTTTTGCGACCATTATATTATTATACCTCTCCGTCGTTGACCTAGTCAATATTTATTGTACTAAATACTAACTAATACTCCAACTAAAAGTCGTTTGATAGTTCCCTGCAGCTAAAGATCCTGGGACGGTGAGTACTAGCGCTGGAGTGAGTTGGCATGTCATCACCCTAATCCGTGAATCTCCCGTCACGATACTTAAGCTATCTGATAATCCATTGTTATCTGTGTCCGAAAACTGCGTTGCACTTGTTACGCTCTTTGTCACACCTGTATTACAATCGGAGGTTCCCACGGAAGTGATGTCCTCTGCTTTCACTTTTAAACTGCTCAAATCAAATGTATAAACAGAACTCTCTGATTCTAAATCACTCATGCTCATACTAAATGTGAATCCAGCATTGATGCTTCGCATGTCTTGAATTTCAACTGAATTTTCATCGAATGTTACGAGATTGATACGTGCCGACGTGTCCACCGTCAAATCAGAAAAATTAACTTCAGAGGGGACTGTATTGATCGATAACGTTCCTCCATTTAGTTGTGATCACTTGTGGTGGTGGCCGCGAGACTTGATCCCACAACAAAATTAGCAACCAATCCTGCAATGATTAATTTGTATACGAATGAGTGCTTCATGAGTTTTTTTTATTTTTATTCCCTTTATTATACAACAAAACCAATCCTTAATCAACTTTTTCTACCCTTATATAACCTTAAGCAATAATTCCGCGATCTTCTCCCCGGCCTTAGGATTGAGTTTATTGTATGCCTTGTCTCCCATCTTTTTTCGTTTTTTCTCGTCTTTTAATAGGGTGAGGATAGCTTTAGTGAGCTTCTTCGGCGTGACGGTTTCATTGGGGAGCACGATGCACGCTCCTTTTTTCTTCAATACTTCTGCATTTTTAACCTGATCGCCATGGCTGGCTTGTAGCCCGAGAGGAATGAGAATGCTGGGTTTTCTGAGCCCTTGAATTTCCGCTAAACTATTGGCTCCTGCACGACTCACGATCAGATCGGCAACCTTATAGAGATCGGCCAATTCATTGTGCACATACTCATACGCCTTATAATGATGCTCATATTGTTTAGCTTTTGAGGCTAAAAGAGCTTTCCCCTTTCCGCTGAGATGAATGATTTGGCAGTGCTCCAAAAGTTGTTCCAACGAACGTTCCAATGCCTTATTGATCTGCCATGCCCCTAAACTTCCTCCCATCACCAATACAATGGGCTTTCCTTTCTTAAGTCCAGTGAATTCCAAGGCGTTCTTCTTGGTTCCTTTAAACATTTCTGTTCGAAGTGGAATCCCGGTGACCACCAACTTCTTGTGGTGGCGTTTTAACCGCGTGCTTGCCTCTTTATACCCAAGGCACACTTTTGTAGAGAATCGGGCTAATAACCGTGTTGTGAGGCCAGGAATCGAGTCTGAATCATGGATAACGATGGGCACTCTAAGCATCCACGCACCAATCGTGACCGGAACAGAGACAAATCCTCCTTTACTGAACAATACGTCCGGTTTAAATTTTCGGATGATTTTTATGGATTTCAAAATACCCAAAGGCACTTTCACTGCATCAAATAAGTTTTGAATGTCCCAATAACGTCTTAATTTCCCCACTGGTACCCATTTATAGTTCCAACCCCAGCTTTTGACTAGTTTCTTTTCAGGCCCATTTTTAGACCCCACATACAAAACTTGCAACTTGGGATCTTTCTTTTTGAGCTGATTAACGACGACGATATGTGGCAGAACGTGACCGGCTGTTCCGCCTCCACTTAGGAGAATACGCACGATTAGTAGTGTATTTAGAAATATTGAGAAGCACTGCGACGGCAACGAGAGACATCACGAGTGAACTTCCTCCGTAACTGACGAAGGGCAGAGTTATCCCTGTAACGGGTAAGATTCCGATATTAACGGCAATGTTTATAAACGATTGAGCGGTGATCCAGATGGTGATTCCAGCGGCCGATAAACGCGCGAATTGATTCGGAGCGTAATTGGCGATTTGGAATCCCCGGTACATGATAATACAGTACCCAAAAACCACAATGAGAATCCTTATGAAACCAATCTCTTCAGCCGAAGCGGCAAAGATAAAATCATCGGATGCTTGAGGCAACCAATCCGATTTTTGAATCCCTTGAGTTAAACCCCTCCCCCAAACACCACCACTCCCAACGGCGATCTTCGCCTGTTCAGATTGCCAACAATACGTTTCTCCGCACCCACTTTCAGGGAAAAGAAACGCACCGAAACGTTCTTGAAGACGTGTGCTGGTAGAGATCATGAGTAGAATGACGAGGGTTGCGACCGTCGCCCCCAATGCCAGATGTTTCCAGTCGGCTCCAGCGATGAAATACATGCCCACAGCAATCGACGCGATCACCAGGGTTGAGCCCAGATCTGGCTGCATGATCACCGGAATAATGATCACCAAAGAGACCACACAAAACGCAATGAATCCTCCATGGAACGTCTTAATTTCACCATCTTTGTGCTTACGATCTAACCAGTTGGCGAAGTAAAATATTAAGGCCAATTTCGCAATCTCCGTCGGCTGAATGGATTGCAATAATGGAATGTTTGGAAGACTCAACCAACTCCGTGCGAAGGTGTTGTTGTCAGATCCGAAGAACATAACCGTGAGGAGTAGTCCAAACGCTAGAAAAAAGAACGGAAGCGATAACTTCTTCCACGTTGAATAATGAACTTTCAGAAGAACGGCAAACACGCTAAGCCCCACCAAAAGACGGGTCGCGTGGTTTTTTAAAATAAGATAACAATCGACCTCATCACTCCCACAATTGGGATACAACAGGTCTGGCGCAGATAAATGAATGGACTTGGGCACTCCAATACTCGTGATCATGATCAGTCCAAATACCACTAACCCTAAGGTTGTGAATAGGAGCAATTGATCCATTTGATGCCCTTTCTCGTTTCCGCTTCTTTGAACGGATGATCTTCTTCTTTTACGCGCCATGCGTGCATTCTAAAAGTTCCCACCTTAAAACTCAATCCAGAATGATGGTGAGGACGAGGAGCTTTGAGGTATGTCCCTTGGAGTGGGGGCACATTACGCTTGACGACATGTCAAATCTCAAACCTGTTAATGTGGTCTAGGTTTTGAGCTAATGTATTTTACACGTTTAGATCAAGAGCTCTCCATCATCTGCCGCACTCGATCAGCAGCTCTTCCTGTTATATGAAATTCTGTTCCTCCAACGTAAAAATGGTAATTCGCTTGATCATCATCCCTTCTTGGAGTTGTTCGATAATCTCGAATCTCAAAATCTCCTGATCTTATTCTCTGCATGTCCTCAATTCTTGGAGCACTAATATCAAACTCAGCTAAACTATATCCACTCAACCTATCAATAATTGTCTCCTTCAAAAAAGATTTAATTGCTCTTTCTATCTTAGGATTAATTTCTTCCGGTAAATCTGGGACTCCGAGTGGCATTTTTTAATTTTTACTATATTAAGCTGCGGCAGCGGATGGCGCGCTATTGGCCCCTTGCAATCCTGTGTAAGGCGACACCACTAATTCAACCACTCCCGTTCCTAAATCAATGGCTAAGGGAATCGCTCCACGGTCTTTCATTCCTACGTCAATTCCACTTCCATTCCATGTGACTCCTACCCCCGTGAGGTCTCCCGCAAATCCTGCTACATCGTAAGGTGTTTGAATAAATAGTTCTCGTGGGTAATCGTAAAAAACAGTCTTAAATGGAGAGTATGCCATTTCCCATAGCCCCTTCCCCGCTTGTTTGGTTCCTTCCCAAACACTGGATTGATACATCTTATAAGGAGAACTCACAATTTCCCAGGCGCCTTTCCCCTCATTCACTATGAGATCCAATGCCGGATCCAATAAATTAGCCGCCACATCCACTACCTTTGCGGTTCCCATCAAAACTCCCTTCACAGCCTTACTCACTCCATCCGTGACTTTCTGAATCCCCTCGGAAGCTTGTTCAGCAATATTATCAGGGAGACGCTGATCTTCCGTTTCAACGGAGAAAAAGTTTCTGTCTGGATTATCGAGATAAATAAGTCGATTGGGTCTGATCATGATTTTAAATTTAAATTGATCATTATATTTTACCACAAACTACAACTTACGGCAATAGTAAGCCACTCCCGCCAAGTCTCTTTTCTCGCTATGGTGTTTCTATGAAAAAATTGTCTCCTTCATTTAAAAAAAGATTCTTAATCACCCTCGTAACGGTGTTGACTTTCGACCTCCTCACCAAATACTGGGCCATCACTACTCTCAAGCTCACTCCGTGGCAACCAACATCATGGTTTGAATTGGGATTTGTTGAAAATCATGGCATTGCCTTTGGTCTTCCCTTTGGTGGAAGTCCCCTCATCGTTCTCAGTATTTTACTCCTTTTCGGCTTCTGGATCTACGCACGCAAGGCTTTAGATTTGAATCAGCTTTCTGTTACAATGGGCGTGAGTTTAATCTTGAGTGGAGCAGTGGGGAATTTGGTTGATCGAATTTTCCTAGGTTTTGTCCGAGATTTCATCCGAATTGGCTCATGGCCACTGTTCAATATAGCGGATAGTGCGATCGTGATTGGCCTCATTCTCCTCCTACTCTCTGAATTCCTCCCCTCACATGTCAGAAACAAATGATTTAGGTCCTCGCTCGATCTCTCCTCTGGCCATTCTTTTTCGTGCACTCGCCGGACTCGGTGGAGGTGTGATTGGGACTGGGTTGATTGTGGTGATTCTCTTTTTAGGATCCGGTGTATTGACCTCCGCTTTAGGGGTTGATGGAGGCACTGAAATTCATCCACTGTTTGTCTTTGTCTTCATGGCAATGATGTTCATTGGATCGTGTGCAGCCAATGTTCTTGGGACATTGTTGATCGCCCTCACTGATAAAGATCATTACAAAAACACCAGCACAAGTATTTACCAAGTGTTCATTGCCAATGTGGTTATCCTCATTGCAATGGCGCCTATTTATATGATTGTTTCAGGTTTAAATGTAGCTCTTTTGCCAGCAGTCGCTGCTCTACAAGTGGTGGTGAGTGCGTTTGCTAGCTCGCTTATTTTGGAAATCATCGCTAACTACCGATACGCCCTTTTGGGTGTTTACAGCACGGCCTTTGCCGTCCTCGTGAGCACGGGTGTGTTCTTCCTTTTCTACAGTGTGAGTTCTGAACAACCGATCATCCTGCTTTTCATTGCGCTTCCTGTTATGTGGCTTTCTATTGGAATCTTTAGCGGATTATTTAGCTTCTTCTATGGACTTGTCTACAAACTCTATGGCGTGGATTTTTTAAGCACGGTTGTGAAATATGGTGCTGATGACGAATGGGTTTCTGATGCAGAAAAAGAAGCGATTGAAAAAGAACAAGACGCCTCTTATGGAAACGCTCAAGGAGCTAGTTTCTTGGAACGATCTGAAGAAGCACCGACTGAACCATCAACCGAGCCCCCAGTAGAGACGCCTGAGGCTTAATGCCGTGAAACGTTTTAGATGAACCACTTGATGGATTACTCTTCCCACCTCTTGACAAACCCCGATTCTTCCTTATAATAACCCCCTAATTCTCACTTGAACTCTAACTCGCTCTAATATGTCTGAACTCCAAGATCAAACAATACGGAAAGGTAAATTCGAAGACCTTCCCACAGCCCAAACCCTGTCCACAAAAGCTGAAGTGATTAGTGCATTGGGGGCGTATTTTGATGTGACTGATAATTTAATCTTAACGGCGATTGATAAAGCCATGGCAGGTGTTCGTGAAAAACTTGAGAGAGATATTCCCGATGACGAGTTCCTCTACATGTTAGATGGTCCGAATGGTCAAGATTATGGTTATTGGCATGATCGTAAAAATAATATTGGACCGGTCCAACTTCATCTACAAGTGAATGGGATTCCTTATGGATTCATTCATATTATATTCCGATCAGATTGGAACAATGAAGACGAACCATTCATTGATATCCATCTAAATGGCCCGCTCCCACTTGAACAAGAGACAGGACAACTTGGGCTCCCTTTATCGCGGAAGCAGCCTTTCCATTATCGCAATCTGCCTCACTTACAAATTTAATGATCATTAGTGATCCGAAACTATGTCACTCTCTTCCAAAAAACTACCTTGGGTTGCCCCGGTGCTACTCGCAACTCAATTGAGTTGTGGGAGTGAATTGGACAAGCAACCACCACTTCCCACTTCCGAAAATCCTACGGCGCTGGTTGATACTCTCAATCAATGTCGTGACATTTGGAAATGTAGGGTTTTGATATGTGACCCAACCGCCTCTGAAAATGTTCCAACATCTAGCACGTATCCCTTTGGAGAAGATGGCGCGCCGGTGACCATGACCACTGCCAATCTTTGTAACTTTCGAACCACTGTTTCTTGCCAACTGCAACCAACCGATGACGACCGATGGGCAAGCCTTGGGGAAATTTTCGCAGAAACGGAATTTCGATCTTATGATTTTACGGTCCTCAGCTTCTCTGATGACGACCTCCTCGCAGGTAAAAAAGTTTACACTCCATGGACGGCTGGTTTCTGTGATGAAATAAGCCCTGCGCTCACAGAGTTGCAACATAAAATCGCTCAACCTCATCGTTCACTCAACTCGCCTTCTGCTCCTATTACTGAAGGGAATTAAGCACTCAAGGCTTGAACCATGATCTCGCGTGGAGCGGGTTGTCCAGTCCACAATTCGAATTGTAAGATGCCTTGTTCGAGGAGCATGGCTTTTCCGTTGATCGTCATAGCTCCTGCAGCTTTGGATTTTTGAATCAATTGAGTCTCCCCTTCTCGTCGGTAAACAATGTCGAAAATCACCATGTCCGATTCCAGGAAATCATCTGGCACAAGCTTCGGCTCTTCTCTTCCTTCTAATCCAACGGATGTGGTGTTCACAATGATGTCAGGCGTTTCCGTGGTGAGGTCTTCTATCTTTCCGCCATACCGACAATTGAACTCTTTCGCTAACGAAACCCCTGTAGGAACGGTTCGATTGATCACGGTAACGGAATTCACCTCATCAACCAATACGGATAAAACCGCCCGTGCCGCGCCTCCAGCCCCAATCACCATCACTCGTTTGTCTTTCAATTCAGGGACAACGGCTTTTAATGCATTCAAAAATCCAGGGGCATCAGTGTTTGTCCCCCATGTTTGGCCATCCTTTTTATAAACGGTGTTCACTGCGCCAATCCGTTGTGATGTTTGATCAATGCCATCTAAATGTTCGATGATGGCGGTTTTATGCGGCAGGGAAACAGACAATCCTGCGATTTCTTTTTGTTCATTAACAAATGCCCCCAATGAATCAGGAGCAATATCAAACGCCTCATAAGTGGCCTCGATTCCGAGTGCTTTGAAAGCGGCGTTATGCATAGTGGGAGATAGAGAGTGGCCCACTGGGTGAGCCACAATCCCGTAACGTTGAGTCATAATTCTCTTACTTATTTACTTTACCTACCATTGCATCTCCAATCTTACCTAATCCCTTTAATGCGTCCAATCCTTCGATCGGCACCATCCAAATGGTTGTATTGGATTGATCAGACGATAGATCGTTGATCGCTTGTAATGTTCGAATATGAAGCGCTCCAGGAGCTCGGTTGAGCATGGCGGCCGCCTTTTCTAGGTTTTCCGCTGCAATCACTTCACCTTCCGCTTTAATAATAACCGCACGTCGTTCCCGTTCCGCTTCCGCTTCTTTTGACATGGTTCGTTTCATATCGTTTGGAAGCACCACATCTTTAAGTTCAACATTTTCAACTTTAATTCCCCAAGGATCAGTTGCTTCATCGATGATGGTTTTGATATTGAGTGAAAGGTCTTCTCGTTTTTGAAGTAATTCATCTAACGTGACTTCTCCCACCACATTTCTCATCGTGGTTTGAGCCAATTGACTGGTGGCGTAGTAGTAGTTTTCAACCTCCAAAACCGCTTTGGCTGCATCTGCAATTTTGTAGTAAATAACCGCGTTGATCGTGACCGATACGTTGTCTTTTGTGATCGCTTCTTGTCCAGGAACATCCACTGCTTTCACACGCATGTCGATCTTGAGCATAGATTGAAATACTGGGATGATGAGTCTCCATCCTGGATTGATGGTTTCTGCGTATTTACCAAGAGTGAACTTCACTCCTCGTTGATATTCGTTTATCTGGCGAATCGAGATCACCACAACAAATAGCCCCAACATGATTAAAAATCCGATGAATCCTTCCATAGCAATTGAGTTTAATAAGATAACGTGCCTATTTTAGCACGCGACGAACTCACGACCAATTGGATTATTAAGCGACGGCTCGACGGGCGTATTCACCTTCTAAAATATCTCTAAGGTATGTTTCTAATTCTGGTTCGATTTCTCTAGTAAATGCCGCTCTCATGAGACTATCAATTTTTCGATCTCTAAACCCTGATTTCTCCGCTCCCTCTCTTGGCCAAAACCTCAGAAGATTTGCCTCCCGAGAAAGTAGTTCATATAATCTTTTGGCCAGTGATATTCTTGGATTGGTGAATGAATTTCTTAGAACAACTCTTTCTTGATTTTCTTTAATTTCTGGAGGCAAACAACCTAGAATGAATATTTCAAATTGTTCATTCCTACGAAGAGTGGCTGGATCGATTTCGACTAAATTAGCCGCAGCATCAACACTGTCTTGCGTAAAAGTGGGTGCCATTCCAGCGGGAGCCGCCCCGACTTCTAAAGCAGTGCTCATCCTAGTGCTCAGTCCTCCCTGTGCTCGTTCGACCATGTCCGCAGAGCTCAGATCAGTGACTCGCTCAACTGATCTTCGTGGAAGTAAAGCGGCTACTCTTTCCACTGCTTCTCCCTGAGGAGTGGCCAGACTTGCAGCAAATTCAACCGCTTCGGCTGATGCAGGTTGTGACTCCTGTAGTGACCCCATTTCCTCCACTAAAATCTGAATCAATCTGTTCTTCAGTTCAGGATGCAATCCTTCCTGTATGGCACGTCCAACCAGCTCGTAAACTTCTGGAATACTAGAAGGCCCCGTAACTAAGTCAATACTGAACTCATTAGGTGGTGGCGTCTCTTTCCAGATTTGATGTCGCGAAGCGGCTCGTAGATTCAGTGCGGCGCACAATTGTTTTGTCATGGTTGGCTGCTGCATAACACGTTCGCCGATCGATGTTTCA
>Ga0233449_1002244_pt1 | contig 15686 bp, 25 predicted proteins | sample SI_124_October20_FD_183012 | JGI IMG/M metagenome (GOLD analysis project Ga0233449, IMG submission 183012) | Seawater microbial communities from Saanich Inlet, British Columbia, Canada - SI_124_October2016_200_MG | ecosystem: Environmental > Aquatic > Marine > Inlet | place: Canada: British... | reverse complement strand
TTACGTCCAATTCAGCAACTTCAAGAGATGCATCAACAGTTACTTTAGATGCTTCAGATACTTGACCTAATGTAATACCAGCACCTGCAATCGAAGTAGATACTTCAAATTGATTAGTTACAGCAGATTTCTTTTGCATTAAACCAGAACCGTTTTGGTTCTTGTAGTTACCTGCTTTAAGTGCGATGCCTTCAATAGCAGTTTCAACAAATACTTGATTTGCTGTTACTGCTGTGTCACCTGTAAGGTTTTCCATAGTCATAGTAACCTTAGCACCGTCAGTGGAACCAACTAATGTTAAGTCTAGGTCTTGTGCGTAAGATGCTGCACCAGGATTACCGTCTGTGAATGTACCTTCATAATCTCCTAAAATTGAAACGTCAGCATTAGCAGTTAAAGTTGTAGCAACAAGTGTTGCAAGTAAAAATTTATTGTTCATAATAGTCTTTCCTAATAATTAAAATATGGATGGTTAATATTAACCATCACTAATATATATACGTGGCGAGTAGTAAAAATAAAACTATTCCGTAGTAAAAATACTACTTAACTTTTCATACATATACCTATATTATACTATACTAATGGTCAAAAGTAAAGTATTTTATAACTTATTTTCGACTCATACCACAATTGTCGTCATCAAAGAATGCTTCTGAGTTGATTGACTTGTCGCAAATATACAGATCAAACGACGGTTTGTTGTTCATCAACAACTCGTCATACTTTGCACCCCAAATTTCTAGTTGTGCTTTGGTTATTTGAGTGAAGTCTACACCACTTCTTCCACCTCGAGCTGTCCAGTATGTGATATGATTTCCTTTATCAAATAGTGTATTAATCTTCTCAATTCGTGATTTTAACGGATTACAGTTATTATATGGGAATTCTCCATGACAAATAGTTTCGTCAATATCAACAAATATCTTCATCAGTTCTGGACCCTAGCAACAATAGCACCTATTTCAACGTGCTCAACCTTTAGCCTATCGAGGGTATGTTGTATCTCTGGGTATTCGTCTCTGTCTACAATTAATACCATACCAACCCCATTATTGAATACCTTGCGGAACTCAATTTCATCAATATCACCATTACGTTTAACCCATTCCATCTCTTCGGTTATAGTTTGATTTTCAAACCACACTGGTCTTAGGTTAATATCCTCACCCAATAGTCTATCAACGTTCGCACGACCACCACCAGTGATGTGTGCGATGCCATGAACATTTCCTTTGTGTTTGTCTAACACCTCAAGGACAGGTTTTACGTATATTGTAGTCGGTTTAAGTAAATCAGCAAGCGGTGCAACTTCGCACGACTCATTAACAACCTTACGAATAAGAGTATAACCATTTGAGTGAAACCCGTTAGATTTTAAACCAATCATTACATCACCGTTAGTAATAGCACTACCATCGATGAAGTCGTCGTGAGGACAAGCACCCACACCAAACCCTGCTATATCAAACTCACCCTCTTTGTACATATCACCCATGATAGCAGTCTCGCCACCAATCAAAGGAATACCGTCACCACACTGTGCTAGACCCTCATTAATACCATCAATTAGTCCCATTGCGTCAATTTGACTTAATGTATTCACTGCAAGATAGTCGTTAAAGAATATTGGTTTTGCTCCAGTACATACAATATCATTCATCACCATAGCAACAAGGTCAATGCCAATATTCTTAATAGACACACCCTCTTCTTCCTGTGCTTGAATGTATAGTTTAATCTTAGTGCCTACTCCATCTGTTGACGACACAAGATAATTTTCACCAATATCAAACGCTCCACCAAAACCACCCAACCAAGGCATTTTGCTACACAACTGTGTGTTGAACATGTCTTGTGTTTGTAAGTCTACACCACTGTCTTTATAATTCATTTGTTTGCCATCCCATAACCATTATATATTTTATCATACCCTTGTTTATATGCAATTTCTACCATTTGAGCAAGTGATTTGCCTTCGCGTACTAATTTATATAATTCTTCGTTTGTCATAATATATCTGCCTTTGATTTGTCTAATCTAGTTTCTATGTAAATAGGTAAGAATAATGATTTGGTCGATTTGCGTTTGTCTTGAATAACTTCGTTATATTTAACCGTTATAATCTTACCAACGATATCCTCAGCAACCATCTCACGGTCTTCGTCATTGAATCCCGAACCTACGTTTACTTCAAGTCCACCATCAGCACTAACGCAAGTAACAGAACCCATCTTACCTTCAATACGTCCCGTGCCTTCATTCCAAGCAGTTACTAATAAGTCTGCTTCAAGTTCTGCTTTCATCTTCACTTGATATTTAGAACGTTTATCTTCCCACGGTGAGTCGCCATTCTTAAGAATAATACCTTCTTCACCATTATTCAATGCAATTTGAAATAATTCATTTGCCTGTTCAATATTTTCTACAGGAATATTTGGGACAAGTTTAATCAAGTCACCATCTGGCGAAGTATTATATGCTTCTTCTAGACGTATTCCCAAAACTTCCAACCTATCAAAATAAGGAACGTTCGAATGTCCTATTTTAAAGTCGTCCATAGGAATCAAATCCCACGCTATCATTCTAACTCGTTTTGCGTCTTCTTTTGTTATTGTTCCTTTAACTGCTTTATTAAGAATTCCATTACCAGTTTTACGGTCAAGCACCGAAGTTCCGTCTTCAGATAGAACCACTAGTTCACCATCAATCACACCATCACGAAATTGAGAAAGGTTATCAAGTGTTGCGCCTTTATAGAAAAGTGATTTGGAGTAATCATCAAAGTGATTATGTAATTCCAATAATTTACCGTTCCTCGAGCGAACCTCAACTTTCCCATCATCAAACATAAGAATGTTTGCTCGCATTCCATCCAACTTCGTTTGTACCAACGCAGGATATTTAATATGTTTAAAATTCTTTTCATTATAGGCTCCTGCAAGCATGCAAGGATATGTCGAAATAAACCCTTTACCATATACTTTATTTACAGTTGACGTAGATACACCACATCGCAAATCACCACCAATAACACGTTCAATAACATCAGCATCACTTGCTGTTAGGTTTTCAAGAATATCAACGAGGTGTTGTTTTGCGATGTTACCCGTCAGTTCTCTCGAGGATAACTTATCAAGGTTGTCTAGCGCCCATTCTAGTGGGTTTCTAAACTCTTTATCACCTCTATCGTAATCAGGGATCTTCTTAATATAATATTGGGTGTATGGGTCTAAAGTTGCCTTTAGTACACGTTCAAGTAGTTTGTTATCAAGGTTTTGTTCTAATACATCTACCTTAAATAGACGACTATTATCACTCTCTAACTCATTTAATATCTCAATTACACTTTTCATATCACTCCTTTTTTATCATTTATAGTACATATTATACCCTAGTTTGACCCAAAAGTAAAGCGATATTTGACTTATTTTATAACATTTTTATGTCCACCACCGCCTGTAATAAAGAACGGTGTTCCTAATACTTTCTTTCCTCCGTCTTTAGTCCCACATTCGGGGCAATCCGCTGGTAGTTTATATTCAGAGTTATGACGTTCAAAATCAAACTCGTGGCCACACTTTTCACATTTATATGAATATCTCATTAAAAATCTCCAATCACATCCATTAAGTTCTGTAACTTATTCATCACGAAGTAGTTATATAACTTTTTACGTTGTCCAATTGGTTCTTTCTTAAATGCGTTGAGAATATCATTCTGCAGTAACTGAGGCACTTCATCAAATTGAGTCAGTAACGAATTGCGTTGCCATCTTTCCATCATTTCTTCATTACCTTCGCAAATCTGTTCTGGGGTTTGAGTCAACCAAACGTCTAACTTCTTCTTAGCAATTGACGTTTGTCTAATACCTTCTACAAGGAAGTCGTCACCAGATAAGAAATTAGGAATACCATCACCACGGTCACCACGGATAATATGTTCTTTAGCGTATGCGATTGGGTCTGGGTGTCTTACCCACTTGCGTTGCATAGGAGAATACTGCTTAACATTCTTGTACTTATGCAGTTGAATAAAATCCTTATCGCTTGAAAGGATTAATACTTTTTCTTCCATGTGCTTATATTTTGATAATACACCGATAACATCATCTGCTTCAGCTGCCATTACCTCAATCACCTTATATGGGAAGTTTTCTTTTAGTTCTGCCTTGATATTATCAAACCATCCGAATAGGATTTCCCAATCAAATGCCGACTTATCTCGACCACTCTTACGAGCATGTTTGTAATTAGGAAATACGTCTCGTCTCCAATAATGACGTGAATCAATACATAGTATCAGTTCACCATACGTCTTACCATACTGTTTACGATAACTTCTTAATGTGTTAAGAATCATATGACGAAGCAAATCTTCACTTACATCGTTCATTGACTTTGCTTGTGTCATCAACGATCCGACCATAACCTGCGAGTAGTCCACGAGTATCACGCCATTACCTCAAATATAAACTTTTTAAATTCTTCCATATCCCTCACCTTCACATCCTTAATTTCAAGGTCAACGTCACCCATTGTAAACAACAACGTACCTATTTCTAAATCAAACCCTTCAGCAGGTTTAATCTTTTTCACTATTGGTTTCTTTTTCTGTTCTACCTGTTTATTTCCAACAGGCATCTCATCCATAAATTCCATTTAAATCACCTTTAATTCCTTAATAAATTGGTCAGTCACGTCAATCGATTTCCAACCTTTAATTTGTTCATATAATTCAGCACCCTTGTCTTTCAACTTATCAAGTTCATCTTGACATAATGAATAGATAGGCATGTTGATTAATATAGCAATAATCTCTTCTGGGTCGTCAGTAGTATCACTTAACTCTTTAAAGATTTGTTTTCTGTTCTTATTCTTAAAGTCCAATTCACCACTGATAATCTTACCGATGAAACAAATCTTTGCTAGAATGAGTTCTAGGTCTTCAGTACCTTTATCAACCAACCACTCATAACGTTCTACATACTTAGTGATTCTATAATCACAAAAGTCTTTAACAATGTCAATAGTATTATCATATACTTTTAATTGTCCATCTTGGTTAATAACCGTTAGATTTTGATTCAACTTTTTCTTTAACCTAAACATAGTAATAATCTGATTATCAGTCAAAGTCTTACCACGTCTTAATGTTATGTCAAACTTAAAACCAGAAGCATCACACATATCCACATACGATACGATTTTACTTTCAGACTCTAGTTTATCAAGTAGAATAACATAAGACTCACGAGTAAACCCAACAGGAACTTCAGTAATGTTTAACTTTGTAGAACCTTTAAGTTTATACACTCCCGTACAAAATACTTCACCATTTACTTCTTCAATCTTCCCATTGAATCCAGGATAAGTGGGAAGTAGTTTCTTTTTAGATATGTTTTTACCACTCAAATGAGCACTACATAACTTAGCAAGTTCTTTGGGAGCATGAGGTTGTATCTCGGTTGCGAATCCGACCGCTATGCCCTTAATACCGTTCACTAATACCCAAGGGATGATTGGCAAATAAAATGCCGGCTCGGGGTCTTCTGGGTCTACAGAAGTCTCTGTGACCATAGTATCAGCAAAATACTGTTCAAAGTTCTTATGAGTCTGCACATACGTATAACGTGCGGCGGCTGCTTCAGGAACTAATCTAGAACCAAAAGAACCATGACCTCGTAACAACGGAACGTTATTAACAAACGGTTGTACCATCTTAGTAATTGCTTCATTTAACGAAGCATCACCATGGTGATAGTTTGCCTGACTAATAACATTACCACTTAACGATGCTGTTTTAATTCTAGCACCTTTGGCAGTCTTTAATGCCGTGTAAAGGATCTTACGTTGAGAGGGTTTTAACCCATCAATCATATGCGGAATAGCACGACTGTATAGCACGTACTTTGCATAATCCTTATATTGTGTATCTATTAATTGTGTTATATTCATTTCATTAACCATTTTTTACGAGGTAGAGAGTCTTTACCAAATACAGTCTCAAGACTTCTAGTCGCATCATCATCAAATTTAATCACTTCGGTCACTGGGTCATTAATCATTAAGTCGTATTCTTCAATACTCAAAGAACCCAAACCCTTATTATACTCTATTTTCCAATCAGAGTCAAGTTTTGCGTCAGAAAAATCTTTTAAGTCATAAAACCGTTTTACTTGTTTCTTCTTCTTAGCAATAACAATAGGGGACTTAATGAATAACAATCGTTCTTCATCAAACAGTTCTTTCCAATATGAGAAGAAGTTGACTAATGCGGCTGCAATAGAGAACCCATCAAAGTCGGCGTCAGCAAGGATGCCGATTCTACCATAGTTCAAATCAGTAGCAGTTTCACCAAGTTCTAAACCAAGAATACTCATCAACTCAGACAATTCTTTGTTCTTCATAATATCAGTTGGTTTGATTTGTCGAACGTTTTTGACTTTACCCCTTAAAGGATAACCTCCATGAATAGCAGTTTGTCTAACGTTAATCAAGTTACTGATAGCAGATTGACCCTCAGTGATAAATAAAATCTTATCTTCTGGGTTCTTACCAATAGCAGAGATGTGATTGGCGACTTTCTTTTTCTTAGCATTCTTTTGTGCTTTACGTAATGCTCGTGCTTCAGCAAGTTGTTTCTTTAATAACAATGCTTCAATGATAGGTTGAATAACCTCTTCATTCTTCATAATACGAGCAATAAACTTCTCGTCGTCAACACCAGCAAAGATAGGTTTAATGTCCTTATCGTTGTTAGTTAATCGTTCTTTGGTTTGAGAATCAAACTTAGGATCTGATACTTTATTCGTTACGATAACAAATAACAATTTGTTCTTAATGTCCGGAATACGTATGTCTAATCTATGCTTACGTTTGATTGAATCTCTCAATGCAGAAGCAATAGATAATGATACAACATCACAATGAACACCACCACCAAACGTGTCAATACCGTTTACGAATGAGATAAAGTTGCCGTCATCACTTGGTAGCACTGCCACAGAATAGTCGTTAGTTTCGTGTGCTACGAAGTCTGTACCAATCTTTGATAGATAGTCTTTAAACTTAGCACTCTTAACTAGTCGTCCGTTGTACTTAAATCTAATGTCTGGGAAACATACTGCTAAATCATTAACACGTTTTTCAATCAAACTCATGTGGTCGATATCGACTGATTTCATACCCAATCGAGCAAAGTCCGCATAATACGATACAGACGTTCCTTTAATACCTTTCGTCTTAGTAATTTCAACATCAACTTCAGACATATTATTCTTACATTCTAGTCTGAAATGTTTCTTACCATCGTCAGTATGAGCGATAAACTTCTTACTTAATATGTTTACTAATGTTGAACCAAGTCCATGAGTACCAATAGAAACGTTGCCCACGCCATCATCAAAATTCGCTCCTGCACGTAAGTTCGTGAAAGCAAGTTCTGCTTGCGTTTTCCCACCTTCCGTCTCGACAATAGGAATTCCACGTCCGTTGTCCTCAATTGTAATTTTTCCATTATCTTCAACCCTCACCTTGATTTCATTAGCAAATTTAAAGCCCGTACGAAATCCTTCATCAATACAGTTACTGATGATTTCATCAAATAACTTGAGGAAGGCAGGTACAACTTTAACCTTTTTCTTTATAATTTGGTCATCGTCCATCACCCACTTCATGTGAGTACCAGATGTAGTATCACCAACATACATTCCAGGACGGTGAAGGACATGCTCTATTTCAGATAGAACTTTGACATCATTCTTACGCATTAATTAATCTACCTGAAGATGCAGTTGGAGTTTCAAATGAAGTCACAGAATCAATTCGGAACGAACGGAATCCTTGTGCTTCTACATCAAAACAAGCAATTACTTCTTCGTTGACTTTCTTAGGGGCTTTAGTTGTTTTAGATTTGTCTGCTTCAGCAAACACGGGAAGTTCGGTAGACATCAACGTGCCTTTCATAACACGTTCAGTACCATCTTTCTTTGTAAAGGTGATTGTTGCGATATCGTTTCTTAACGCTTCAATAACATTTTCTCTTACTACACTCAATTCACTCATAATATAACTCCTTTTTTATTTAATATACTACGTATTATACCCCACTTCAAAGGAAAAGTAAAGCGATATTATGACTTTATACCCCCTTTTATTTTAAGGTTTCTTTTAGTTTGAGCAATTCTTTCATTTCATCACTCATACCAGCACCACCAGTTGCTGACGTTTCTACGTTATTTCCAACAACCACTCGGTTGTCATCTAATACATCATTGCCGTGGCAATCACACGTTTCATCACAAATTTCTTCTTTAGTATTCGTCGTCTTCATAATCTACTTCTAAGTCATTTATCAAATTTGCTTCATCTTCGTCATACCTACCGACAACAATTTCGCCCTCCACTGGGTCTTTATATATTGCTATAATACCTTTATCGTGAAGGTCATTGATAACTACATGAACACCGACACTCAGTCCTTCTTTTTGTCCTTGCTTAAACGAAAAATAAGCAGATAAACAAATGCTCACTACGAACCCCAATTGCCATAATTCTATGTACATAAATTCTCCTGTTAAGTTACTATTATACTATACTATTGACCAAAAGTCAAGTTTTAAACGTTTTGATACCCAGTATCGTGTATACTGAAATCAGATTCAACACCACCAGATATTTGAGTCACTTTGTAATAATATAATGCATATCTGATTTTATTTGAAGTATCAATATATTCTTGAGGAGATATTGAAGTGCCAGTATGAACAATATTTTTAATAAATGTATATTCTTGAGGTATTGCTAAATGTTGAGTTTCAGTTGCTCGATAAATATTATACGAGTCTGGTGTGTTTTGTATAGCAATATCCGGAACCCAACTTGAATTGTTTGAAACGCAAATTGAAGGATCGTTCCATTGAGGATACGTATTCCAATTATAATTATCAGACACAAATGAGTTTGAATACCAAGTATGTTGTTGTTGCCACGAATTGTTGTGTGTCTGCCAATTATTTTGATTCCAATTCACATATTCTGGCCATCCATTGTCATAATCATTACATTGAGACTGAGTGATATTTCCTTTATACCTATCGTTGCTCCATGCCCAACCACCATTATAATAACATTCGCCTCTATTTTGGCAGTTGGTTTGTTGATTGTTCCAAGTTGAATATGAACACGTACCAGCAGCTAAACAAGTTGAAGAAGTTGTCCAATAAGTATTAGAACATTGGATCGATTCACAAGCTGAAGTCGAATTAAATGTATAATTGGTCGTTTTAAAATCACTGGAAGTGCCGTATGTTAAAGATTGTCCTGGAGGCTGGAATTGCATATCTAAATGATTAGATCCAACACCTTCTCCATAATAAATCAATATAGGATAAGTTTCACCCGCGGTCAAGAATTTGTTTCCATATTGTACCGTGGCAGGGTGCGTTCCTGAATTATCAATTATTGCATTAAGTGTACTTCTTCTAATTTCTAACGATTCTAATGATTCGCTAATTTCACCTATCCACAACCAAGAACTATCGTCACTGTTCGTGAGAAAGGAATAATTTCCTGAATATTGAGGAATAAAATAACCAATTATACGAAAGGCGAAATAATTAGTTCCATCGTCTCCATAAGATACGTTTGGAACTAGTGTGGTGCTAATTACATTCGCAGTTTCGAACCAATTTAAATTATTATCGAACGCCTCGGGCGTGTATCCAGAATATCTAATACGAGTCAGTCCAGCATCAAAACACTGCCCATTGTTAGTGCATTGATTTTCCTGATTATCATATATTGAATGTGAACAATTACCAGAAGCATCACATTCATCATTTGTTGTTATTGGCATTACGGTCGAGCCGGACAAACATTCAGCACATTCTCCGATTAATGGGTCAACGGTAGGGTTTGATGTCCAAGAAATTGTGATTTGATTTGATTCGTTTTCTGAAGCATTCAGATTATCGACCAATTCAATATATTGATCTCCTGCTAATGACCCTTCTTCGCCTGGCAATGCAAAATTCCAGATTCCACCAGAAGATTGACATAATTCGGGGCTCCACACGTCAGTTATCCAGTTACCAGAGTCACCTGTCCATTGAGTTGAGTTTGCGTTCCACCATATATAATAAGTACCGGAATTTGAATTGGCGTATGTAGTTGTACAATTATATTCAGTTCCAGCGCCATTGTTTGCGGCAGACCACTTCCACGTTGTTCTATCGGATGAATAATAACAGCCAGTAGAACCTCCATTGTTCCCAGGAACACTTTCACATTTAGTTTCATTATTAAACGCGGGCAACCAAGTGGACGATGCGTTCATTTTGTGTGTTAGAAATTCTGAATCGTCAACCGAATAAACACACGTATTGGAATCTTCACAAGTAAATTGAGTAGTAAATTCGGGAAGAGAACACCCTTCCGATATACTACATTGCACAAAACTTGGAGCTAAAAGCGACTCACGCAAGAAAACTGTCCATGTCCCACGTGGTGATTCGCAAGACGATTGGTCTGTGAAATCTGAATTTGTACAATAATATACAATATCGGTCCAAGAATTACCTGCTGTTTCACAGTCTGTTTGATTAGTCCATACAGAATTATCACAAAATGCTGGAATGTTATTCCAAGTTCCTTGTGAACTTTCACAATCGGTTCTAGAAGAAAATGCACTATCACTACAATGGCCGTTGTCCCACGGATCTAAATATAATGCTGTTACCCAATAAAAGAATGTTCCAATATTATCTAATGAAGTGTCGTTAAAATTTGTGTTTGTGGTATTTGTTATTAAAGTTTGTTTTGATGTTAAATTGTTATTATCAAAAAAATCAAAAGCATTTTTGTTTGTCGACCGATAAACATTATACGATTCTACATTTAGAACAGGGTCCCAACTAACCAGTACGACACCAGGAGAGAACGAATCTGCGTCAGTGGCATTTAACCCTTGAGGTGCATCTACAGGCGTATATTGAATATCAATAATGTCAATAGGCGTCATTGAAGTTGTATTATCAATGAGTTTGTCGATAATCACATCGCATTTTTGAATATATTTTTGCGTAACGTTTAAATAACCGTTGTCGTCTGTGTCTATTAGGGCTAATATGTATTGAGGAGACGACACTCCACTACCAGATATATTAGTCTCAATGAAAGATTGAACAGAAGCAATGGACAATTGCTCCAACAACTCAGATTTACCAGAAAAGAAATACCTGACTAATGTTAAAGTAGCAGGGTCGGACGCCAGTGCAAAATAATCACTTTCCTTCGCCATCTTAAAACACTGTTGCGTTGCGTCTCCAGCATTAAGGGCGGAAGTAACAATAGCTGTTATTTTTGTGTTGCCTTCAATTGTAGGCAGACCAAAGTCGACAACATCGCCAGTCCATTCTTGTATTGGATTATAGTTAAATAGATTTTCACTCATAGTGCTACTATTTATTAGTTTTCTATACTAGAAACGACCTCTGAGTGTATTTTAGCAATGTAATACGCGTCAACCACATCACTTATTGGTCCATTGATTTTCTCAGGATTGATATCAAACCCAAAGGTTTTCTCAAGGTCTAATCCAGTTTCTTCGATAAATGCTTCATACATCTTTTCTTTATTGGCATTACCCTTTTCGGTAGCAAATTTCTTAACAGAAGAAGGAGCATATGTAGTTAAGTCCCAACCTTCTATTACTTGAATGTAGTGTTTAAGAATGCCAGTGTTTTCACCAATATTAAATACTTGTCCTTTTGCACCCATAGCATAACCCTCTAAACCAATAGACGGTTCTGCAGAACCTTCGGGCCAGTGTTCGAAAATATACTCACGGACTTGTTGTGCTAGTTTATCAAAACGTTCGGCATTATGTTCCCAATCTTTAACAAGAACGCCTTCAAATTGCCCATACACACCCTCATACTTCTTCATTGGGGTAATGTAAAGGAACTTACAATTTTCTATTTTGAATTCACCATTACAAACACATACAGCAGGAGACGACATTGAATAGTCAATACCTACTATCATTTACTTCTTTCTTCGGTCTCAACTGCAACGTCATCCGATCCACAGAAAGGACATAGTTCTTCTATGTCATATCTAGATTCAATCATATCGTGTTGTATTTTACATACTGCTTGGCAGTCATCGCATTGGATAGTCACTTCAATCATAATCTTATTTGGTAGTTTAATTAATTTTATTTATAACACTAACTACACAAAGGATAATTTGAATATTTTCCTATATTATGCACGTTAGTGTATCCACTATTGATAAGTTTTTCTTTCGCGAGTTCTGACCTATATCCATTATTTGAATATAATAATATTGGTGATGCTTTGCTCTTTAGACTTAAAGACGCATTAATATGCATAAGAGGTATATTCCTAGAGTTGTGCAACTTAGATTGATTGAATTCCTTTGGAGACCTCACGTCAATTAATACACCACCAATAGATAATATTTCTTTAATTTCATCGCAAGAATATGTAGAATATTCCACAGGTTTGGAGGTTTCTATACCTCCAAACGGTTTTAACGAAGTTGTTACTTTGTTTTTAAAACTTTCAATTTTTGTATTTATATCCATCCTTTACCACTCATCATTTCGTTTGCTTGTTGTACTGCTACATCTTTATCTGGTTCTTTAAACTTACTGCGAGAAACTGTAATATATCGTTTCCATTTCTTTTCACCACATTTACATGCGTCTAAGTCGATTGTCATATCTTCTGACCATGTACGTGCAACTTCAATTACTTCGTCGCACGATTCACATTTAAAATTATATATTGGCATTATTCGTCCTTTAAAAATACTTTATCGTTAGCACTGTATTGTAACCTTTCCGCAAGAATATTTCCATCTGCATCTTTGATCCAATTTATACAACGTTCCTTCTTTTCACATTTATCAATAGCATCATTTACATCTTTAGCTGTTACTATAAATTCCTTATCTTCCGCATAATTTACGTTATATTTCATACCCTGCTCCATTTTGATAATGCCATCTTTGCTTGTAATCCTTTATATGTATGTCGTTTAATTGACTCGAAAATTGATTCCGGAGTCATCCCCTTTAATACCATATCATTGACATCTTTCTCAATGATATTCTCATCCCATATACAGACCGAAAATCCATTATCGATGAACCCTTCAATCTTTCCTACAATTTCTTTGTTTCTATTTTCATTATCCATTACAATAACAAACTCAGCACCCTTATCTAGAACACACGTTTTTGCCATATCCGACCCTGCCATAGCAATTGCATTTGGAATGAACATACTATCAATCGGTCCTTCTAATACGTACACAGGTTTGGTTGTGTCCATCTTATCAAGTCCATATAACTTACATACAGATTCATCTACCTTAATAGTTATATAACGTAGTTTTGACTTAGGATTGAGTGTTCGACCCTGAAATGCTATTAGGTCTCCTGATTCAGAAAAGAAAGGAATAATCAGTCGTGCTTCGTCGAACTTGATTGTACCAAACTTATTCTTAACAATAGTGTTAGTCCATGCTTGAAACGTATCAGTCCAATACAGACGTTTGATATGTTCTTCAGGTATCTTTCTGCCTTTAACATATTTAACGGCAGGATGGTCGCTAGGCAACCTATCAACACGTTCTAATCCCTGTAACCTATTATGTTGAGATGTTTTGAATTTCTTCTTTACAGATTTGAAGAAGTCGTCAACAGTTTCGGGATTCTTACGTTTAGTCTTATTACCAAACTTCTCCAATACGTATTGTTTCTTTAGGTTTGGGTCAACGTCATTTAAGAAGTTAGAAAACCCAGTAGAGACTCCACAGTTATGGCACTTATACATTACATCGCCTTCATATTCAAATATGAATCCACGTGCTTTAGTTTTGTCTTTTTGAGAGTCACCGCAAAGTGGGCAACGACAGTTCCAAAGGTTCTTTCCTCTCTTCTTAAACTGTTCTAAACGTACACCGACGATGCCGATATATTTTTGAGTAATATAATCCATAGTATCTATTATACTATAAACTACATCAAAAGTAAAGGTTTTATCTTCTTATTACTTGAAAGACTGGGTCTTTTGGATGTTTGACTAACATCCCACCTTTATTTGCTTTTGCGTAGTTGGCGACGTTTTTGCCCCAAGACGATTTACCTACGAATGAGTCCCAACGTTTATATCGGTTCTTTCCTAGTCGTACGTTGTCATACGTATCACTATCTGGGGCAGTGAAATAATTACTTCCAAATGCTTTACCGTTTGGTGTGAATAACGGCATGTCTTTTTGGACATTTACTGCTCCACCACCATCACCGACTGTTACTTCTTCATTCATTTTATATTCTCCAACAACATATGATTACTCATTATTGTTTCCATCTGCATAGACTCACTCAGGGTAAGACTATCGTTACAATAATCAAGGAATGCTTCGTCTAATGCTTCTGCGTTCGTGCCATGTTTAACAAGTTCTTCTTTAAATAAGAAATATGCAGCAGCCGCTTTGCCTAGTTTGGATTTCATTCCAGGTAGTTTCTCCATCAACTGTTTAAGTTTTCTTAAAAGTCTATGAAAGAATGTGTAGTTTTGTTTCTCGACGGACATGGTACGGTTCTTTTTAATAACATTACCTTTGTCGTCAATAATACCAAGTTTATATGCTTCCCAATCTGTCCAATCCATTGAGATAAACTTTGCGAATTTATACACAAAATACATATCTAATGCGGCTGAACCTCCGCCTTGAGGTGCTTCGTTTAAATTATTCATCTCATCTCTTTGTTAATTAGTTTACACACACTTTCGTCAATGCTCATTTCAGATTGTAGAAAATCACCTAAGGCGTTCAATTTATGCAAAAACGTTGATATCACCTCATGGTGTTCTTCGTCTATTTTATACAATAAAATTCTTGTAGTTGCAAATGGACCTAAACTATTAATAAGAATAACAATATGATTAATCATTAATCTGGTTTTCATCACACCAGTATTCTTATATTTTGACAACAACCTCTTGATATATTTAATACGTTTAAGGTCGTCCTCAAAATCACATACGTCGTCAGTCAGACTCTCTGTATAATGACTCGCCATGTACATCAAAAAGTTCTTGCTGTTCAGGCTCGGAAAGTCCGACTCTTGTAGGTTGTTCATTATATAATTCCTCAGTTACTTCAACTTCTTCTTGTGTAACGATAGTTTCGACCACACTTAGGAACATTTACACTTCCCAGTAAGGTTCTCCACCCATACTACCTGATTGAGATTTACCTTTAGGAGCAGAACCTTTATAGAATGCTCCAGTGTTTGCATCACGCAATAATTGTTGCTTTGCTACTTTCTTCGCAGTTTCAGTTACCTTCTCAGATACTGTTTTTTTATTTTTGGCCATTTTGTAATTCCTCGATTGATGGTGATGCTTTTGCAGTTTTATTTTTTTGCGTAGTCATCTCTTTTTTATATTTAGAATCAGTTAAAATTTGTTGATTTAATTTCAACGCTGCTTTAACAGATTTGTTATTCATACCTTTTAACGACATAATAATTCCTATTTAGTGAACCAAATTTCAACAGAATCGTCTTTATAAGATGATGAGTCTGATTGCCATTTGGCGTAATATTGTGTTGCACCTTGCAACTTAATTTCTTTTTTAACTGCTG
>Ga0233449_1002239_pt1 | contig 15734 bp, 12 predicted proteins | sample SI_124_October20_FD_183012 | JGI IMG/M metagenome (GOLD analysis project Ga0233449, IMG submission 183012) | Seawater microbial communities from Saanich Inlet, British Columbia, Canada - SI_124_October2016_200_MG | ecosystem: Environmental > Aquatic > Marine > Inlet | place: Canada: British... | reverse complement strand
CGCCTGACCTACAAAAAAGCCCAAAATCTTTTCGTTGCCTGACTTAAACTGCTCAACCTGTGGCTGATTATTAGCAATAATTTCATCAACAATCGCTTCAATAGCGCTTGTATCCGTCATTTGCTTTAAGCCTTTGGCTTCGATAATTTCATCGGCACTACCTTCGCCATCCCACATGGCTTTAAACACATCTTTGGCAATCTTGCCAGAAATAGTATCGTCACCAATACGACTCACCAATAAAGATAAATCATCAGCAGTAATAGGCGCATCCAACAATTCAAGCTGATTCTTATTAAGAGAGGCGCTAAGTTCACCCATAATCCAGTTGGCGCATAACTTGGCGTGATCGGCGTTATTAACAATCATTTTCTCAAAATAATCTGCCGTTGGCTTTTGTGAAGTTAGCACATCTGCATCATATTCACTTAAACCAAACTCAGTGATAAATCTGGCTTTTTTCTCTTGTGGCAGTTCAGGTAATTCTTGTTTGATTTGCACCATCAATTCGTCTGAAATCTCTACAGGGAGCAAGTCTGGATCAGGAAAATAACGATAATCATTTGCCTCTTCCTTTGAGCGCATAGAGCGTGTTTCGTGTTTAACTGCATCATAAAGTCGGGTCTCTTGCGCAACCTCACCACCCTCTTCAAGGATGTCTTGCTGACGCTCTACTTCTAGATTGATCGCACGCTCTAAAAACTTAAATGAATTAATGTTCTTTAATTCAGCACGCGTGCCTAATTTTTCTTGACCCATTGGACGAATAGAAACGTTTGCATCGCAACGGAAAGAGCCCTCTTGCATATTACCATCACAAATTTCTAAATACTGCACTAATGCGTGAATTTTTTTAGCATAGGCAACCGCCTCTTTAGCGCTACGCATATCAGGCTCTGATACGATTTCAAGCAAGGGGGTGCCGGCTCGATTAAGGTCAACCGCAGTAAAATCATCATACAAATCATGAATTGACTTACCTGCGTCTTCTTCTAAATGTGCACGAGTAACGCCGATAACTTTGGTTTTGTCACCTAACGTAATCTCAATTTCACCTTCACCAACAATTGGCCAATCAAGCTGAGAGATTTGATAACCTTTGGGTAAGTCGGGGTAGAAGTAATTTTTACGGTCAAACACATTACGCTGATTAATGTGCGCATCTACCGCCAAACCAAATTTAATAGCCTTATTAACAACTTCTTTGTTTAAAACAGGTAATACGCCTGGTAAGCCCAAATCTACCGCACAAGCTTGTGAATTTGCTTGCGCACCATATTGAGTCGCCGCTGCTGAAAAAATCTTAGATTTTGTATTTAATTGAGCGTGAATCTCAAGACCGATGACCGTTTCCCATTCCATCAGCCTTTCTCCTCTGGCGTTTGTGTATGCCAATCGGTTTGCTGTTGGAATTGGTGAGCGATATTTAATAATTTAGACTCAGACCAGTAATTACCAATCAACTGTAAGCCTACAGGCAGATTCTGGGAGAAGCCTGCTGGAATACTCATGCCTGGCAAGCCAGCCAAATTTGCACTTAAAGTATAAATATCAGCCAAATACATCGATACTGGATCTTTAACCGAGCCTAAATCAAACGCCGTTGTTGGCGATACTGGGCCCATAATTACATCGACATCTTTAAAGGCTTTTTTAAAGTCTTCACTAATTAAGTGGCGGGTTTTTTGCGCCTTTAAATAATAAGCATCATAATAACCAGCAGAAAGCGCATAAGCACCAATCATAATACGGCGTTTAACTTCCTCACCAAAACCTTCTGAGCGAGAGCGTAAATACAAATCTTCTAAATCTTTTGGATCATCACAACGGTAACCGTAGCGCACACCATCTAAACGTGAAAGGTTGGATGAACATTCACAAGGGGCGACAATATAATAAGTTGGAATTGCATAAGCTGAATTTGGTAATGACACTTCTTTGATAGTTGCACCCATGGTTTCAAGCTCTTTCACAGCAGCCATTACCTGGGAGGCAACTTCATCATCTAATCCCTCTGAGAAAAACTCTTTTGGCAAGCCAATAGTCAACCCTTTGATCGAATCATTTAACGACGTGGTGTAATCTTCTACATCACGCTCAGAGCTAGTGGAATCTTTCTCATCAAAGCCGGCCATCACATTTAATACTAGCGCTGCATCCTGTGCTGTTTGTGTCATTGGCCCTGCTTGATCTAAGCTTGAAGCATAAGCAATCATACCGTAACGTGACACACGGCCATAAGTAGGCTTTAGCCCAGTAATACCACACAGACTTGCCGGCTGTCGAATGGATCCACCAGTATCTGTACCAGTAGCAAAAGGCGCTAGTCGCCCTGCTACTGCAGCGGCCGAACCACCTGAAGACCCACCTGGAATCTTATTCTCATTCCAAGGGTTTTTAACATCGCCAAAATAAGAGTTTTCATTTGACGAACCCATGGCGAATTCATCCATATTGGCCTTACCCAACATCACCAAGTCAGCCTGATTAAGCTTGTGACTCACCGTTGCATCGTAAGGGGAAATAAAGTTATCTAACATTTTGGAACCGGCAGAAGTCTTTACCCCATTGGTACAAAAAATATCTTTATGTGCGTAAGGAATACCGGTCAAAATATTTCCAGTACCTTTGGCAATTTTATCGTCCGCTGCTTGCGCTTGCTTCATAGCCAGCTCATCAGTCACTGTAATAAATGCGTTAAGATTTGATACGTTAATACGATCAAGATAATGCTGAGTCAGTTCAACTGAAGAAAAGTCACCTGCTTTTAAACCTTGCGACAATTGTGCAATGGTTTTATTGTGAATACTCATACTACTCAATCACCGTTGGCACTAAATAGTGTCTTTTACCTGTCTGTGGCGCAATTTCTTGAAAGGATTCTGACTGATCCTCTTCAGTGACTTTATCCTCACGCAGACGCTGAGTCATATGTAGCGGATGTGCCATTGGTGTAATATTGTCAGTATCAATCTGCGCTAGCTGCTCAGCCAAACTAAGGATAGAATTTAAATCTTTGGTGTTGCTTTGAAGCTCATCACTACTTAAAGATAAGCGCGCTAGATAAGCAATTTGACCAACTTGCTCCTCACTTAAAGACATATTAGAACGGGAATGGCATTTTGTTAATGACACTCATCGGCTTAGAGAATGAAGCACGTAAAATAGATAAATCACGTTGCATCCATGTCATTGAATCTTGCATGGTTGTCATGTTTTTGTTCATTTCTTCCATGTTGATTAACATCGGCTCTAGTGCATCCATCTTGGCACTAACGCGAGTTAAATCAGTAGAAATTGAATCTAGATTGTCTAATTTAGCGGCAATAATAGTCATATTATCATTCACTTGATCAAAATTCTTTTGCATATAGGCAACCGAATTAGTCATCTTGGCCACACTATTAGACATCTTTTCGACGCTACCAACCATTGAAGTCATGTTGCCACCCATATTAGGATCCATTGAATTTGCTAAGCGGGTCATGTCACTAGTAATAGAGTAAATAATCGTAAACATGCCGATAATAATCGCACTAAATACCGCTAAGGCCGGCAGGAAAAAACGCTCAAATTTAGAATTGGTGTTTTTTTCAACCTCTTCAAGCATTTTTTCTAAATCACTAATACTTGAAGAGATCATTACTTCATCGTCTTCAATTTTTTTTGAGTCTTTCTTGGTATCTGTCATATTATCCTATTGGCAAAATTCATTGATTACTTGATCTAAAAGTTGACTTTGATAGTCATCACAAATGAATGCGTCACCCAATTTTTTTAACAAAATCAAGCGAATATTTCCATCAATTACTTTCTTATCAACTGACATTGCTGCCATGAAATCAGAAGCAGTAATTTTACCGCTAATAGAGATTGGTAAATTAGATTTTTCTAATAAATGTTGGATTTCGCCAACTTCATTAGCTGAAAGTTGATCTTCAAGTTGTGAGAGTTTTGCCGCCATCAACATGCCGACAGAAATCGCTTCACCATGCAGATAATTACCATACCCGAGTGTGTTTTCAATCGCATGACCAAAGGTATGGCCCAAGTTAAGCAGTGCGCGTTTTCCAGCTTCTAGCTCATCTTGTGCAACAATATCAGCCTTGTCTTCACAAGAGCGATATACCGACTCAATTATCATTGACTTGTCTCTGGACATTAATCCATCAATGTTATTTTGTAGATAATGCAAGAAATCAATATTACCCAACAAGCCATATTTAATGATTTCAGCCATGCCAGCTGAATACTCACGGTCTTCCAAAGTATCTAATGTGTCTACATCAATCACTACACATTTTGGCTGATAAAAAGCGCCAATCATATTCTTACCTAACACGTGGTTAACGCCTGTCTTGCCACCCACACTTGAATCAACTTGCGACAATAACGTGGTTGGAATTTGAATAAAACTAACCCCACGCTGATAACTTGCCGCTGCAAAGCCAGTCATGTCACCAACCACACCGCCACCTAATGCGATGAGCGTACAAGATCGATCAAAACGCGCTTCTAATAAAGCACTAAAAATTAGATTAACCGTGTCCAGAGTCTTATGCTCTTCGCCATCAGGCAAAACAACTTCTGAAACTTGATAATCACCTAATAAGGATTTAACTTTTTCTAAGTAAAGTGGTGCAACCGTTGTATTGGTGACAATCATTACTTGTTTACCACTAATGTGTTTTGTTAATAACTCACCTTGAGAAAGCAATCCTTGACCGATATAAATCGGATAAGATTTTTCAGACAAATTAAGCTTAAGTGTTCTCACGCGTAAGACCTTTTTTCACCATCACCATCAATATTTTCGACACATCGGCTACACAGTTCAGGGTGCTTATTTTGTGTGCCAACATCTTGCCTGTGGTGCCAACAACGCACACATTTTTCATGTTCAGATTTTGACACCTTAATCATCACGCCCGCTCCCGCTTCAACGCAGTCAGATACTTGCTCACCAATAGGGTGAATTCTAGCATAAGAGGTGATAAAAACAAAACGCAACTCATCGCCCAACTTAGCAAGTGATTGGTAAATCTCATCTTCACAATAAACATCAACTTCGGCATCAAGTGAAGACCCAATAACTTTGTCGGCACGCATACCTTCCATTTGCTTACGAATCGCTGGATTAATTAGACGCGCAGTTTCAATCGAATCATTTTTATAGCCTGAACTTAAACCTTGGTACCATTCTTGCAAGAAAATACTCTGCTCAGTATCGATTTCAATCGTCTGCCAAATCTCCTCTGCAGTAAATGGCAACACAGGCGATAACCAACGTACCATTGCTTGAGTTAAGTGATGTAGAGCGCTTTGAGCGCTGCGTCTTGCAAGTGAATCTTCTCCCGTGGTATATTGACGATCTTTAATAATATCCAAATAAAAGCCACCCAGGTCATTGGTGCAAAAATTCAAAATTAATTGCATAACATGGTGGAAATTATATTCATCATAGCCTTGCAAAATCTGAGTTTGCAAATCAGCCGTTTTTGACACAATCCATTTATCCAAATCAAGCATGTCTTCATGGTTAACCAAATGCTGAGAAACCTCAAAGCCCTGCATATTTGCCAACATAAAACGCACAGTATTACGAATACGACGATATGAATCAGCTGAACGTTTTAAAATTTCATCTGAAACTGTCATCTCGCCCGTGTAATCTGTACTGGCAATCCAAAGGCGTAAGATATCTGCACCAAGGTTATTCACCACTTTTTGTGGCGACATTACATTACCCACCGACTTACTCATTTTCTTACCGTCTTTATCAACGGTAAAGCCGTGGGTCAATACTTGTTTGTAAGGTGCTTTGCCATTAATAGCGCAAGAAGAAATCAGTGAAGACTGGAACCAACCACGATGCTGATCAGAGCCCTCTAAATATAAATCAGCCACATCAGACAAGCCCGCTCTAGCCTTAAGCACTGCATAATGACTCACACCTGAATCAAACCACACATCAAGTGTATCGGTGGTTTTATCGTAATCATCAGCGTCATTTCCTAAGAAATCTGTAATCTCTGATTCAAACCAAGCCTCAATACCACCTTTTTCAATTTTGTCTGAAATAGTAGTAAATAGCTCTTTAGTATTTGGGTGTAGCTCGCCTGTTTGTTTGTGCACAAATAATGTAATTGGTACGCCCCAAAAACGCTGACGAGAAATACACCAATCAGGGCGATTACCCACCATGAGTTCAATACGTTTTTGACCCCAATCTGGAATCCACTCTACTTTTGGAATTTCGGCGTTAACATTGTCTCGCAAACCATTTTGTTGCATTGAAACGAACCACTGCGGTGTTGCTCTAAAAATTACCGGTGTTTTATGACGCCAGCAGTGCGGGTAAGAATGCTCTAATGGCTCATGCTTTACTAAAGTTTTGCTGTTTTCAAGAATCTCAATCACACTGGCATTGGCTTTAAAAATAAACTGCCCGCCTAAAAGCTCAGTATCTTCAAAAAATACACCACGCCCGTCTACCGGGCAATCTACTGGTAGGTCATATTTTAGCCCTACTGCATAGTCTTCTTGACCATGGGCAGGCGCAGTATGCACTGCACCCGTACCAGCTTCAGTGGTGACATGATCGCCCAAAATTACCGGCACTTGTTTGTCATAAAATGGATGCTGTGCTTGCAAACCTTCAATTTCACTACCCGAGAAAACTTGCTCACCAATAGTTGTGTTTTCAATGCCATAACGTGAGATTGCGTTTTCTGCTAATGCTTGCGCTAGCAAATAGTATTCATCGCCAACATCAACCAATACGTAGTCTAAATTTGGGTGTAGTGCTACCGCTTCGTTTGCAGGCAGTGTCCAAGGTGTGGTGGTCCAGATAACCAGTGATACTGGCTTATCAACACCAAACATTGAATCATCAATCAATTTGAATTTCACATCAATGGCATCTGAGCGTTTGTCTTGGTATTCAACTTCAGCCTCTGCTAATGCCGAACCGCAATCTGTACACCAGTGAACTGGCTTAAAGCCTTTGGATACATGGCCGTTTTCAACAATTTCACCCAAAGCACGAACGATATCTGCTTCATATTTAAAATCTTTAGTCAGATAAGGATTATCCCAATCACCTAAAATACCCAGGCGTTGAAAGTCTTGCTTTTGCTTAGCGACTTGGCCATCGGCATATTTACGACACTCGGCTCTGAAATCATTAGCGTTAATCTTATGCCCAACTTTACCTTTTTTCTTCTCAACATTAAGTTCAATCGGTAGGCCGTGGCAATCCCAACCTGGTACGTACGGCGCATCAAAACCCGATAAAGATTTTGACTTAATGATAATGTCTTTAAGTACTTTGTTAACTGCATGACCAATATGGATGTCGCCATTGGCATACGGAGGGCCGTCATGTAAGGTGAATTTTGGCTTGCCTTGATTATGCTCACGAATACGCGCATAAAGATCGTCATCTTGCCATTTTTTAAGAAAATTGGGCTCACGATTTGCCAAATTTGCCTTCATGGCAAACTTTGTAGCGGGCAAATTTAGGCTAGATTTGTAATCAGACATTAACGCTTAAAAATGATACTAAAAGCGCAATTATACTTTATGGAATAAGGTTTTTGATAACGATAAAAGCTTTATCGTTGTTTGGAAATATACACTTTTATTAGAATGCCGACCACAATAGAGACAACAACAAAAGCAACGCCCGCCCAAAAAACGCCATCGTTATTAAGATCGTTCATCAACATATATGTACCAGTTAAATAATTAATGCCATCATACCACTAAGTAACACTTGATTTAAGGCGTACTCAGTGGCGCGTAAGGTGTGACAACTTAAGTTACTTAAACCTTAGTCTTAAAGTTTTTCATGAAATAGAAAAACAAAAAAGTACCAATTGTTAAGCCAATCATCAATAGACTCATATAAAAAACAGGATCCATATTTAGTTCACTCATTAACATTTTATTTCTCCTTGTTGTTATTAAAACAAGGTCATTGTATCAATGATATCTATATAAGTACTTGATCTATATCAAGTAATGTGATTTTAATATTTATAATCCAACTGCTTTTAGCAACAAGCCAACTTGCCCAGGCTTAAGATAATCATACTGATTGGCCTTAAGCTTCTCTGGTAGGCGAATCTCGCCAAAACGCACGCGAATTAAACGAGAAACCTTAAACCCTAATGCTTCCCATAAACGCCTAACTTCACGTTTTCGACCTTCTTTAAGTACCACTTTATACCAACGGTTAGCGCCTTCGCCACCACCCACAGTAACACGATCAAATTTGGCGTATCCATCTTCAAGCTCAATACCTGTCGTTAGTTGTTTAATATCTTCATTTTCAACTTGGCCAAGTACACGAACCGCATATTCACGATCAATTTCAGAGCTTGGGTGCATAAGCTTATTGGCCAAATCACCATTATTGGTAAACAATAACAAACCTGAAGTGTTAAGATCCAATCGACCAACCATCACCCAGCGTGATTCTTTTGGCAATAAATCGTAAACACTCTTGCGCCCTTCTTCGTCTTTGTTTGAACAAATAACGCCAGCTTGTTTATTGAGAATCAATACTTTGGTTTCTTCTTCAGTATAGCGCCGAAGGTCAATCTTTCGGCCGTCAATTTTTACCTTGTCGCTGATTTCACATTTGTCGCCAATACTGGCGGTCTTGTTGTTAACTTCAATACGGCCCTGCTCAATTAGGCGCTCCGCCCAACGACGTGAACCATAACCAGCAGTAGCAATGAGTTTTTGTAATCTTTCAGACATAATTAATAAATAATTCCCATAGATTCACGCACTTCGGCCATCGTTTCTTTGGCTACGTGACGCGCTTTTTCACTGCCTTCATAGATAATTTGTTTGATCAAATCGGGGTCAGCTTGATACTTGGCGATACGTTCTTGCATTGGCATTAGCTCATCTTTTATTGCATCGATCACCGGTTGTTTACACTCAACACAGCCCATTTTTGCAGCAGTACAGCCATCCACTACCCAATCACACGTTTGCTCATCAGAATAGACTTCGTGCAGTTGCCATACTGGGCATTTTTTCGGGTCGCCAGGGTCAGTTAGCTTAACTCGTGCAGGGTCGGTAGGCATGCGCTTAACCTTGGTTTCAATCTCATCAGCAGTATCACGTAGAGAAATGGTATTGCCGTAAGATTTGCTCATTTTTTGCCCATCTAAACCTGGCATTTTTGAAGCTTTAGTAAGGAGTGATTCTGGCTCTGGCAAGATAATCTTGCCCATACCTTCGATATAGCCTGAAAGCCTTTCTCGGTCACCCAAGGTAATATTTTGCTGCTCTTTTAACAGTGCCTGTGCCTTAACCAAAGCTTCTCCATCACCAGTTTCTTGGTAAGCTTTACGCAGAGATCGGTAAGATTTTGCTTGTTTCTTGCCCATCTTAGTAATGGCGGCTTCGGCTTTTTCCTCAAAATCTGCTTCACGGCCATAAGTGTAATTAAAACGTCTGGCCACTTCTCGTGTCAACTCTACATGGGCGACTTGGTCTTCGCCAACAGGTACTAACCCTGCTTTATAAATTAAGATATCAGCACTTTGCAATAATGGGTAACCCAAAAATCCATACGTGCCTAAATCCTTAGTTTTAAGTTTAAGCTGCTGATCTTTATAAGATGGCACTCGCTCTAACCAACTAAGCGGCGTTGTCATCGATAACAACAAATGCAGTTCTGCATGCTCAGGCACTTTTGATTGTACAAAAATCGTCGATGTATTTGGGTTAATACCTGTGGCTAGCCAATCGACCACCATTTCCATTACATTGGCCTCAAGGTCGATTTTGTCAGAATAATGAGTGGTAAATGCGTGCCAATCAGCCACAAAGAAGTACGAATCATATTCGTTTTGTAAATCTAGCCAATTTTTCAATACACCATGATAATGGCCTAAATGAAGCCTGCCAGTGGGTCGCATGCCTGATAAAACTCGATTGTCTTGCATTGTGTAAATTACTTAATTAAATTGGTTGAATTATACCTTGCGCCAAATACTAGTCCGTATGTGTTTGTGCGTAGATAACCAAGCCTTCTAATGCTAAATTTTGATGTAATTTAACCGCGTGATTTAACTTAAGCGCCAGTATCTTGCTGTCGCCACCCGTTAGCACCACTAACAAATCACCAAATTTATCTAAATAATACTCAATCTGGGTGTTAATCATAGAAGCAAACATTTGACCCGTACCCAGCTCCCAAGCATCTTGTGTATTGTCAGCCAGTTTTTGAGTGCTCAACTGATGTGAATCACTGGAAAATTTATCAAAACTACGGCGTAATTTACCCAGGCCTGGCATTATCAAACCACCCTGATGTGCCCCATTAGCCAATACCAAATCGAATGTTAGCGCACTACCAGCATCAATAATAAGTCGGGTTTGATTGGGGTATTGATCTATAGTAGCAATCATGGCTAAAAATCGATCAGTCCCTAATTCGGTAGAATTTTGATAGCTACTTATAAAATTTTTAAACTGAGATTGCGATTCAACAAACACCACATTATCTAACCCTTGTAGTAAAGACTGATCACCAACACAGCTAGCAAATACCTTGCCAGCCTTTGGCAATAAGGTCAGATTAAATTCAGAAACTAATGCAGATTGATATTGGCTGTTAAACAACCATTTAACGGCAGTATTGCCAATATCAATAAATAAGTTAGATTGGCACATCAAGTAGGGACTCGTTTATCCATAAATGTGTAGCAATACTGGCCGCATAACCCAGCGCAATCACCGGTGTCCATTTCAGATGAGAGCTAAACGTATATAAGCCTTTTGATTGACCCATTAGCGCCACACCGGCTGCAGAGCCTACCGACAGTAAAGACCCTCCCACACCGGCAGTTAAGGTTACTAACAACCATTGGCCAGTAGACATATCAGGGTTCATAGTGAGTACAGCAAACATCACCGGAATATTATCCACCACAGCAGATAAAAGACCGACCAAAATATTAGCATAAGTCGCGCCTAGACTGGCATACATGGCCTCGGAAGTAAGTGCTAAATAACCCATAAAGCCCAAACCACCGACACTCATAATAACACCAAAGAAAAACAACAAGGTATCCCACTCAGCACCAGCCACCTTTCTAAATACGTCAAAACTATCATTGTTAAAAATTCTTTCTTGGCGATGAATAAAAAATGCCGCAATCATCAAATAACTCAAACCTAGCATCATGCCCATTGCCGGTGGCAAGTGCAAGAAGTTATGAAAACTAACTGCGGTTGCAATGGTCAGTATAAACAATAGCGCAATTAACAAACCACCCTGTTTAACAGCGACCTCTCCTTCATGTGAGGTGACTGTTTCATCCTTAATAAAGAAATGCATAATGGCCGCCGGTATAACAAAGTTAATCAACGACGGCACAAATAAACTAAAGAATTGGCTAAATTCTACAATGCCTTTTTGCCATACCATTAGCGTGGTGATATCACCAAACGGACTAAATGCACCGCCAGCATTGGCAGCCACTACAATATTAACAAAAGCAATCGAAATAAAACGCATATTCGACCCACCCACTGCAAGCACTACTGCACCCATAATCAGTGCCGTGGTTAGATTATCAGCAATTGGGGATATAAAAAACGCCAAGAAACCTGTCGTCCAAAACAACTGCCTTAAAGTAAAGCCTTTATTTACTAGCCACACTTTTAAAGCCTCAAACACTTGTCGCTCACGCAAGGCCTCAATGTAGGTCATTGCCACCAATAAGAATAAAAACAACTCCACATATTCTAATAAGTTATGGCGTAGCGCAATTTCTGCTGCATGTGGCAATCCATTTTGAGCATATACCCAACCAATCAAACCCCATATCAGGCCAGCCACTAAAATGACGGGTTTTGATTTTCTAAAGCAAGTAAATTCTTCCACCATCACAAAAATATAAGCCACGACAAACAGCACTAACGCCGTATAGCCTGACCAATGTGTGGTTAGATCTAACGCCTCTAATGACTCGCCACCGGCAAATACTGTCATTGGAAATAAAACAAGTAAAAACAACAACTTATCCATGAACAACCCTTGTTAATTCAATGCCGTCAGCATCATTTAAAGTAATTTTATCATCTTCATGAGCCACTTCAACAGTAGCCAAAAATGACGATTTAGCGCCTAATTTTACACGACGCACCACAACACCCGAGGCTTTAGCCGACTTTGAGCCTGCAACAACCAGCTCATCACCTATATTAACTTCACCTTCACACTCAAATTGGCGCATTCGACGCTTTGATTTACCCAAATAATGCAAACGTGCAACAACCTCTTGCCCAGGGTAACAACCCTTAGTAAAGTTCACACCCACTTCATTAATATCCAGGTTAAGCAATTGCGGTACAAATTTTTCACTGGTGGCTAAGGTTACTTCAGGAATGTCATTGACAATACAAACTGCTTCCCATTCACTTGCATCATCTAATTCAACACCATCTAGTGTTTTAACCAAAGCAATTGATTGCTGATCATTAATCTTAAACCCGCCATCAAAGCTCTCGTCAACCACACCAAGTTGGATAATCTCATCACTCATATCTTTAATATCCACAGCTGACATCATCTTAAACATGGTTAAGCGCTTAGTGATAATTTCAGATAAATCATTCGGAAAAGACAAATAAAAATCATCATCTCGTTTCATCACCCATAACAAGGCAATAATCTTACCTTGATGCTGGCAATAGGCATTCAGCTGCACCGTACCTTCTTCCAATCCATCAATATTATTAGAAAATTGCCCTTGCAAAAAAGACTGAACATCATCGCCGGTCAGCTTTAATAAAGTTCGATTGTTAAGCTGAATAATCATTAACGTTTATAGAAATTAAAAATACTTATTTTAAAGCATCCATCATACAAACAAAAAATCAATTAAGAGGCAGGCCTTGCCTGCATCAAAATTCAAAATCACTAGCATCGACAATATTACCCTTATTTTCAGCAAAGGTTATTGACGCATTTTTAATAAAGACTTTGTATTCAGCTAAACCACCAGCCTCACTAACAATACTATCAATCTCCTCTTGACTACAAATACTACTGGTGTAGGCCTTGCCTGCACCAATTAAATAATCATCTAGACTAGATTTAACTAAATTTATATTAGGATCGATTTTATGGTGCATATAGTTAAGATTAATATAGGCAGATAATACTGGCAAGGAAAAATCACCACTCAAATGCGTTGCTTTAAATTTCCCTTGAAACAAGCCACCACTGCGTTTTTCTTGTTGATTAAAATACATTGTATAAGAAGTGCCTAATCTTTGCATAAACTGTGAGATACCATTATCAACATTTTGCTTAATCAATAAATGAAAATGATTAGGCAGCAAACAATAAGCCACAACACTAACTAAACTTTCACCCTCTCCAAGAATCTCTTTATTCTTACACCGACTCCTTTTATTGGTAATATATTTTCGATTATCAGTCGTATTCAACAACCGCAACCGACTAAGAAAATACGTCTGCTGCTCTTGAGTATTAAAAATGATACGCTTATCTACGCCACGATTAAACACGTGGTGATACTCATTATTAGTAAATTGAATTTTTCTAATACTCACAACTGGAATTGTACCTGAATTTTATCGAATGAGGCAGGCCTTGCCTGCACCAAAAGAAACAAAAAACTAATTTTTAAATTGTTTCGATATAATGTTGGGAATTATTTTAAATAAAATATTTCAACTACTTAGTATGCCTGACCAAATTTCAAAACCACATACCGCCAACCCTTCACAAGATTTATTTAACAAACTAATAAAAATATACCAGTTAGGTCAAATTTCAAAAGCCGAAAGGATGAGTAGAAAATTGTTAAAAAAATTTCCAAAATCACCTGCTGTAATGAGCATTCTTGGCGCAACTTTAGTAAGCCAAGGAAAATTTAAAAATGCATTGCATGCTTATAATAAAATAATTCAGCTTGATCCCAACCATGCAGAGACATATTTTAATCGCGGCATTGTTTTCCAAAAACTCAGACAATTTCAAGACTCAATTGATAGTTATGGTCAGGCTATTAAATTAAAACCCAATTATCCTCAAGCTTTTAATAATCGAGGTTATGCACTTCAAGAATTGGATAATCTTGATCAGGCGATAGATAATTATACTCAAGCTGTTTTACTCAAGCCTGATTATGCTGAGGCTCTCTACAATACAGGTGTCGCCTTTCAAACATTGGAAAAATTTCAAGACTCAATTGATAGTTATAATCGGGCTATTAAACTACAGCCCAACTATCCTCAAGCCTTTAATAATCGAGGTTATGCGCTTCAAGAATTGGGTAATCTTGATCAGGCGATAGATAGCTACAATCAGGCTATTTTACTTAAACCTGATTATTTTGAAGCTTATTACAACCAAGGCTCTGCTTTAGAGGACTTAAGAAAAATTGACGAGGCTATCAACAGCTATACAAAAGCAATTCAAACTAAAAAAAATGATGTGGAAGCACGCTGGAATCTTTCTTTATTACTCATAATGACGGGGGATTTAAAAAATGGTTGGCAAGAATATGAATTTGGAAAGTTAACTGATAAAAAAGATCGACGATTAGTTCAAACCCCATATCCTCTTTGGAAGGGAGAAAACCTATCAGAAAAAGAAATTCTTATTACCGCAGAACAAGGGATTGGTGATGAAATCATGTTTTCTTCTTGCATTCCAGACATAATTAAACAAAACCCTAAGCGTATTGTGGTTGAATGCGACTCACGTATTTCTACACTATTAGAAAATTCATTCAAATCGATACAAACCATAAAAAGAAAAAATAGGAGTCAGACTGAATGGGGAGAAGACATTGATAGTATTGACTATCAAGTTTCAATAGGGAGCTTACCTAAGTTTTTCAGACAAGACATAGATTTATTTCCTCAAAAAAAATCATTCTTACTACCAAATAAAGCCTTAGAAAAGAAATGGAAGAATCGTTATGCACTTCTTGGAGACGGTCTCAAGATAGGCCTTTCATGGAAAGGTGGTAATAATGATCAACAAAGATCTATCAAGCTTCAAGACTGGATAGAAATTTTCAAATTCAAGGCGCACTTTGTTAATCTACAATACGGAGATTGCGCACAAGAGATTGAGCAATTAAAAATAGAGAAAGGTGTACATATTCATAGCTGGGATGATGCCAATCCTTTGACAGACCTTGATAATTTTTCAGCACAAATTTCCGCACTTGATTTTGTGATATCAGTGGACAACTCTACAGTACATTTTGCAGGCGCTGTTGGTACAACAGTGTGGGTATTATTGCCATTTTTATCTAATTATAGATGGATGCAATGCCGTAATGATTCACCATGGTACCCAACAATGAAATTATTTAGGCAGGCACGTCGCAATAATTGGGACAATGTTTTTCATGACATTAAAAATGAATTGAAAAATAAAATCAACTGTACATGACTAACAATATCTATCTAAATAGTATTAGCTAGAACATCAATCATATGCAATACCACATATTTATTTTAGACGAAAAAAAACCCCCAACCGAAGTTGAGGGTTTTAGATACTTAACTTAGAGTTAAGTTAACTATTTTCTAAATAAGATTTAGAATTTAACAGCTAGCTCAAGGTCTAAAGTAGAAGAATCAGTAGTTGTAGAACCATCATCATCTAAGTCAGTGTAAGTCGCTTCAAACGTAGTACCGTTAGCAAGAGGACG
>Ga0233449_1002234_pt1 | contig 15759 bp, 20 predicted proteins | sample SI_124_October20_FD_183012 | JGI IMG/M metagenome (GOLD analysis project Ga0233449, IMG submission 183012) | Seawater microbial communities from Saanich Inlet, British Columbia, Canada - SI_124_October2016_200_MG | ecosystem: Environmental > Aquatic > Marine > Inlet | place: Canada: British... | reverse complement strand
ATGCTGTTTATTGGATACATTATTGTTATCCCAGCAGCATTGATTTACAGAAGGAATAAGCCTGAATCAGAAAATTTGGGATCGTAGTTCAGTTGGTTAGAACGCCGGCCTGTCAAGCCGGAGGTCGAGGGTTCGAGTCCCTTCGGTCCCGCTAGAGAAAGCCTTGGTTTCACGAGATGAAACTGAGGCTTTTCTACTTTTTATAGAAACAGCATTGACTGATTAATTACAACTACATTATAGCGTTTTAACAGAAAATTCTGCTACCATACTGCTACCCCTAATGTAGTAACTCAACTTATTATCAAGGTATACTTTATTATATGGCACCAAACTCAACGAGCCTAGACCCCCATACCCTGAAATAAGCAGGGGTAGGTGCAACTGTAAAGTGGGTGCATCCATTCTAGAACTGATTTTGAACCAGCTTCCCCTTATTAATTAAATAAGTATGAAAAGATTTACTTAACGAATTATCAAGGTGGAACTACTGAAGATTGTAGGTACACTCAATTACTTATTTAAAAAATAAGTATCATAATAAAATATCAAGGTGAGGTGGTATTGCTTATTATAACTCCTTCACTTGTTTAAATCGTGAAGAACAATTTAAGATTCCTTGAAGTGTGTAACACTTCATAGCAACTATTAGGCACAGTAAGCCCTGAAGGGAAAACCCTTCTAAAAACTTTTTCCTCTCAAAATTTCCATTAGACCAGTTCTGTTTAGAGTCTATTCCTATAAACTACACGTTCGGCCATATCTAATTTTATATTTGAGCCATTTTCGACACTATCGGAGATAACTCTGGAAAATATGTAGCCTGTTCATTCAGGTATTCCCAGATAATCCGACTTCTGAACCTAAAGGTAGAACCATTACAGGGGTGCCTTCAGGCTGATTTAAGTGTCTAAATTCACAAATAAATTCTTATGCTAAATTTACCATCTCTCGACTAAAACCCACAAGGAAGAAACCCGAAAAATTGTGTTTTTTTCATATTTATTGTAGTAGGTGTGATAAAATAGTATCCATTGCGCGCTCCGATTAAGGTCAGGGGGTTTTATGTTTGTAGTATAATTTGATACTGATGCTTCAAAATAATAATAGCATAAAAAAATAGAATATTGTATTTAATTTATTTTTTGTATATTTATTTTGTCTTTTAGGAGGGATTATGCAAAATATTTATAGATACATTGTATGTATCTTGTTATTCACTTGTCTTGGATTCACTCAAGATACACTGATAACAAAACAAGGGAAGCAATATATTGGGAAGGTAATTGATTCAGATTCGAGGACTGTGGAATTCTCTTACTCTGGATGGGATACACCAAAAAGATTCTACCTTAATGGTGCAGAGGTTTTTTTAGGACCTAAAATACCTAAAATACCTAAAATACCTAAAATACCTAAAATTTCTGCAAGAGAACGTATAATTGAGTTAAAAGCTGATTCTAATGCAGAATTAATACCTATGGGAAAATGGTATTTTTATTTCCCGGCAATAGGTACTCTTTTTGCTGGTTCCTTTATTTTAGATATTGTATTACAAGAATTAGAAATCTATCCACAAAGCTTAAACGATAATGACTTTCCTCTACTTACTACTGGTTCGGGAGTTTATATCTCCTATGATATGTACAAAAATTTTTATTTAGAAAATAAAAATGAAATAAAATATCCCGAATCAATTTTGACCAAATCTGAAAAAAAATTATATAAATATTCTTATAATAAAGCTCTAAAAAAAAGAAAAATTAAAAACACATTAATAGGCGCATCGCCTTTTATTATAGCTGTTGGCGCTGCTGTCATATGGTTGGCGAATGAATTTAATCTTAGTGGCGGTTCTAATAATAATTGGGACCCTCCTTTCTAACTCTAACAGTCCCGGGTAAAGCACTCTCTGAAATGGATTTTATAGCACTACCACCCTTAGTCTCGTTAACACGGTCAACTAACTTATTTAATATTTCGTAAATATCACCTAAAGCTCGTGTTAATGGAGATTCTTCTTCCAGTCTTGGTGGAATTAATTTTGAAATGAAATCTTATTGGTTATTGGCCTTAATCCATTTAATGGTTAAGACTAATTGATAGTAATCTTAACTAAGTGAATTTTCTTAAAAATATTTTTTGTATATTTATTTTGTCTTTTAGGAGGGATTATTAATTATGAAATATTTATTAATGTTATTATTTATTGGATTAGTTAAAGCCAGTGGTTCGTCTCCATATATAAGTCCTGGTATACAATTGGGAATAACAACAAAAGCTAATTTTTTTTGTCAGCACAAATTACTTTTGGTTATGTCAGTTATTATGGTCCACCGCCTTATGGCGTGACTTTAGGAGCAAGAACCTATAGAATTCGGCAAGATGAATGGAAAAAATTTGTTTACACTGATTTTCAAATTTGGCCATTTCTTGGCGGTATTGGTGTGGGTAAAATGATAGACATAAGTAACAAAAATCAATATACACGATTTAAAACAGGTATAGGAGCTCTTGGATATGCTACATATGATTACTGTAAAGACTTTGGAAGTTTTAAGCATAATTTTGGAATCATTGGTACGATACCTTTCTATAATATTCTTGGGGGAAATTATAATCCTCTATAATACTAACTAAAGTAATTATTTTTAGTCACCTTCTGTTAATCCCCCACATTCGTGGGGTTTTTTGTTTAGGGGGAGCATTACACTCCCCCCATTATCCTATAACACAAAGTCATCTATTTCCGTAGCAAGCAAAGGAGCATAATGACGCTCCGTTGTGGTCACGGATGAATGACCTAGTAGCTTGCTCACTTCATAGATAGGTCTACCTTGTCTGATTAGATTATAACCAAAGGTTCTACGCAAATCGTGGAACCTGATATCAGGTATACCAAGCCTTCTGGCTTCTTTCTTGAACTTGTGTGATACGAAGTCCTTGGTATAATCCCAGAGCTCATCAAGTCCATCCAATATCTCCTGAGCTTGATGATTCAGTTTGATTAATCTCTTACCACTTTTACCATATGCGACTATATGATTGGAGAATATGTTTTCTCTCGATATAGAGCGTATTTCACCGCTTCTAGCACCAGTGTAGTAAGCGAATCTGACAAACAGATTAAAGCGATTATCCTTTATTTCATCAAGCAGAGTCTTGAGTTCAGAATCACTTAGAACTCTGTTTCTGGATTCCCACTTGCTCCCCCCTTCTATCTTAATTGGCTTATTGATTAATCCGTGCTTAAATCCCCAATTATTACAGGCATTAATCACACGAATTGTCATTGCTTTTGTGGTGGAGTTGTCAGGAAAACCATTTACCAAATACTTTTTCAAGAGCTCTTTATTGCGCTTCCTTGTGCTATTTGCCCAATCGTGTCTCTGGTATTTCAAGTATTTACTGACAAGATTATTGAATGAGAGATTTTGTGGTTTCTTCTCATTTACGCCACTGATTAACTCTGAGAGGATTTGTTTTTCTATCTGAGGAGTTACCTTCTTTGCAGTTTCATAACAATGAGTTCCTAAACTGCGAGTTATTCGACTGTTTTGAAAGGTGACTGCCAAATAATAAACACCTGTTGATTTGCGGTAAACTGAAGCCATAAGAGACCCCTTTTCTTATGTTTACTGCTTCTATATTGCTACCCCTAAAAACATAATCTTGTTTTAGTAGCTCTCCATTCGTCGACAAACTGCGTAGTTCAGTTGGTTAGAACGCCGGCCTGTCAAGCCGGAGGTCGCGAGTTCGAGTCTCGTCGGTCCCGCTCCTTATAAACCCCGTTTTCTCGTCGAGAACTCGGGGTTTTTCTTTGTCTGTTTTCGTCATTTCTATATGGACAGTAATGGACAGAAATGGTCAGTTTTACCATATCCACCGTTCATATACCGAACATTTTTTGATAAGAATACTCGCTGAACTCTGTTATACGAAAATTTATAAATGGACGATTATAAAAGGACCGAGGGCTGGAAATCGTATCTTTTATTGTACCTTTTTAGAATAGAATTAAATGCTACAGATTTAATGTATAGAATGCTTATTGGGTTAATTATAAATAATCATGGTTTCAACACCATGTTGAATGTAAATGTGAGTATTATATTCTAATTAGTTTTTTATATTTTCTGGGATATAAAAACAATCAAGATCTTTTATGCCATCATCATATTTTTTAATTAATGACTTAATAGCTGGTTTCAATAATTTCTGGAAACTATTCTCAGCTTCTAAAAACCTTACCGGAATATTCAGTAAATGTGAAATGCTACCATTGTCAGTCACTACTTTTATTACTTTTTCCGACCAACTTGAAACACTGTAATTATTTTTATCTCTGGTTTTCATAGACGTTATTGCGGAAAAAAGCCAATCATATGTTTTTGGAATAATATTTTGACCTGAAATGAATTCAAAAAATAATACGTTTAAACATGAATTATTGTTTAATTCTTCCGGAATAGAAAAACGCCCGAAATGAGCAGCCAGTACGATCACCCACTTATGTTCTATTAAATTACTCATATCATTACATGTCTTATTATTACCAAAAACAGACAATTTAACTGTATTAGGGTATTTCTTATGAAGTACGCCAATCTGCCCGTTCAAATAGGTTAAATCTCGATTACCTTTTTTTACATATCGAGTTGCATCGGTATGTAGTTTGATTAATTTACTTTTATTATTATTAAACTTAATATTTTTTGATTCTTTTATTAACCTTGGAACGTCTTTTCCGGATATTCTGCGGCCTGATTCATAACGGTAATAGACATGACCTAATGTATTTATTTTAGCGATTATATTTGTTCCTGATAATTCTTGATTTATTCTTTTTATTTTTTCAACCTGTAAATTTTTATTTATATTGTCTTTTACGGTTTTAAGAATATTTACACCATATACCTCTGATATAAAGTACTCTTCGAGGCCGTTCAGTTTTTGAGATTTATTTTTATATTGGTCTAGCAACTTTTTATTCTCCTTTAATTGTTTTCTATGTGAAATCGACAAGGAATTAAAATCGTTCTCCGTTATTGTTTCTCCCCTTGACAGTCTATCGTACAGTATTTGGCTAACTTCTGATTTTGATAGAATAAAGTCATCATTAGTTATGTTAGAAATAAAAGAGTAAGAAACTTTTCCAATACTTATTGATGTAGTTTCCAAAATGCCCCCATCATATTCTTCATTTAAAAAGCAATTTTTTAAAAACTTGATAAACCAATTCCGTTCTTCTTTAGGGATTTCTTCCCAATTCTTCCAGTATTTAGCCAGGGAAACCTTGCCACTGTCATCCCTTTTAAAGGAATACCATATATTCCCTCTCTTCTTCTCTCTTAAATCTTTTTCTAATTGTGAAGTATAAAATTGAACTCCTCTATATTGCTGGCGAGTTATTATGCTATTAATTTTCCCAAAATGAGTATATTTTGATCTTTTATAGAATTCTCCATAGTCAATGATGTTGTTCTGGATAATTTCTAATTCAGATAATTCTTTCCTTATATATTGTTTAATTACAGCACAATATTTGGATTTAATGAGACCATAAGAATTAACTTTTTTCATTGACTCAATTAAAACATTTTCTCTCATTGAATAGTCAAATTCACTCGGATCAATACATAATTCAATCAATGATTCTTCAACTATTCTTTTTGCCCATTCAATCGCCGGCTTTACACCGGTTATAATAATTTCTTTTTTAGACATTTTTAAATTTAACGATCATAAGAGTAATTTCGATAGGTCCTTTTCGTAAATTAATGTAGACTCAATTTATCTCCATAAAAGAGTTTTTATTCTATTAATAACGAAATTATAAATACTTAAAAAACCTATGGATAAAAATGGACAAATAAGTTCCTATATGCGTTTCTTACAATTGATTTGATACAAACTTAATTATTACAAACCCAAAACATCTTCCAAACCATTAACTGCTGTCTGGTAATTATCTCCTATAAGATCAATATAGTACTTTTCAGTCGTTTTAACAGATGCATGGCCAAGTAATTTGGAAACAGTATATATATCAGCCTTCTTATTTTGAATTAACAGTGAGCCGAAAGTTTTACGTAATGAATGCGTATTTGCCCCTTTTATTCCAGCCAATTTGTAGTATTTAGCAATTTTATGTGTAATAAAATCGGGTCTAAAGTTAAATGGCGTTTGAACTTTCATCGCTTTCAGCTCCGTGAATACCTTTCTTAAAGTATTATTCATTGGGATATAACGACGAGTTTGTCTTTTAATACCATGAATTAGAATTTTATTCTCCACGAGATCAACATTATCCCATGTGAAAAGTGGTGGAAGAAGTTCATTTCGTCTCGCGCCAGTATTTAGATAAGCCAAAACCAATCTCAAAAAATCAATATTATCATCTTCCTTAATGACTTTAATTAAATCATTTATCTCATTCACTAATAAGAAACGGACTACAATATCTTCTGTTTTTGGTATTTTAATACCCTTTACAGGATTAGTTCTTAACACACCCCATTCAATTGCTTTATTAAACAATGCTCTCAGGCAGCGGATCTCAATAGATACTGTTGACAGACTAGCACCATCTTTGATACGATTCTCTTTGAAACGATGAATAGTAATTGACGTAATTTTATCAACAGGTATATCATTCCCTAAGAAAGAATCAAAATTGTTTAATATGTATTTTTCGCGATCAACTGTCTTATGAGATTTGTTTCTTTTTGCAAATTTCTTATACTTCGTTTTCAATTGTGACCAGTATACCTTTCTTAACTCTGGGTTTTTCTTTCCAATTATTCCATATGCTACATCCTTTTCAATCTCGGCTTTTATTCTCAAGGCATCTTTGTAGGAGCATCTAACTCTCCTGGAGGTCCACTTTTTAGTTTCTGGATTTATAAAACCAATTTTATAGGCATGTCCGGTTTTATTTTCCACTCTAGTAATAGTAGCCATGGTTAAATCTCCAGTAAATCTGTTATTAGTTTATCCTGCTCATCACTAGTCATGGGGCCCTTCAACAGCTTATTAACTGAAGAGACGGGAATTCGGATTAATCGACCAACATGATATATTGGTACTTCCATTTCAGAAATAAGTCTAGTAACCGTCCGTTCCGATACTTTCAAATATCCGGCTACTTCCTTTTTTGTGAAAACTTTTTCCATGAGAATAGTATGAGTGTTCTATCTTGAGTGAGTGTTACGGATTCGTCGCTAGATACATTTATTTAGGTATCCAGCGACGTACCTTATCCACATACTACTTTCCTGACTCTTTTGTTTTTGAACCCTGATTATACCTGATTAGGGAATCCAATACGGCTTTTGTATCAGATGTAGGTATTACCATATGAATATCAAAATAATGTTCTGGGTTATTCACATCGTTATTTACCTCAAGAGGATGAATATAATAATCCCAATTATCCTCTTTTGATTCCTGACCGATCCTTTGCAGCAAACCGCTATCACTACTTGAAACACTATTTAAAAACATTTCTGCATCGTATACTGAATAAAAAAGTAGATTCAGTAATGAGTGCTCTACTATTTCAGGTAGTTGTATGAGTTCTATACTATTAGCAATCAACTCTTTTTCTATTCGTTGACCAATGCCAGTATCTTGTTTGGTAACTAATGTTTTCTCTTCGTTTTTCATTTTATTATTCCTTAAGAGTTTTAATTATGAGTAAAAGACCGCCGGCAGATATATTTTTCTACCGACGGTCCCATGACGAACTGACTTAAGTCAATCCTTCCCTGGTCAGTTAAATACTAAATTCAGGGAATTCAAGATCTTCTAACAGCGCCAGTTCTTCTTCCTGTGCAACTACGAGCTTTTCTTTAAGATCTTGTTCTTTCTCATTCAATCCAGAGATTGATGTGGCCAAACGTTCAGCTTCAACATATGCACCATGCTTTACAACAGGATCATTTGTATTAAAGGCATCCAATAATTCACCTTTTCTACTTTGAATCCAGCTTCTCCGAACTTCTATCCGGTCAATTGCTCCAGTGATAGCTTTGCTCGTTTTAAGCATTGTCATATTCACCATCGGTGCTTTTTCACCAGTGTATTTAGTTGATGAAGTATGTACTACTTCAGTTGTATTAGTTACTTGATTTGAGTTATTCATAATAATAACTCCTTTAGTTTCCTCGGGACAATTCATGGTAGTTGAATCAAGACTGAATATCCTTGGAGGGTTTTAATTATCAACCACCGCCTTCACATACTAATACAGGAAGAGTGTGAGAAAATGTGAGAATAAAAAAAGGGCAGATATTGTTATCTGCCCTTTTTTCTGGTTACTTTCCTTCGGTCTACAGTGTGAGAAAATGTGAGTCATTTCTTTTTATATTATTTTCTTTAAGTCTCATAAACCCTTCTTCTTTTAACTCTTCTGCGCGATTTACAGAGATATTATTTTTATATGCAATATATGCAATTGATAAAGGATTTTGTGAATCCAATCCAAACAGATCCTTAATTATTAATTGTTGCTGTTTAGGTATTTTACTCAATTTATTAAAAACAAATTCCGATTCGATGAGAGATGTATTCATACCCGTGTTCAATAGTTTTTCAAGTGGTTGATTAGCATATTGACTCTTATCAGTCATGTTTTCGCCATTCATATTATTAGTTTTTGCTGTATTATCTTCAAAGTATATATCGTTAGTACTGTATTTAATTCTTCGCTTTTTACAATCCGGCAACTTGTCAATTACATCTCGAAGTCCACATTCATTATGACAAGAATAAGAATCAATATTTTCATCATCGATATATTTGCATTTCAATGACTTTACAATTCCTTTAGACGTTTCGGTTTCTTCAGTTACAAATTTCTTAATAAAATAAGAAGCAATGGACCAAAGAGGTTTCTCTTTTGAACAATCGAATACGGAACAAGCTTGATATAATGCTCTATAAATGCAAGCAGTTGCATCGGATTTGTTTAATACATTTTTTGTTTTTACTGAGCAATTTTCACTCTCAAGTAATATCTTATGAGAATAATGTTTAATTAGCTTATTAAATGATTCGTTCAGGTTTTTTCTATTTTTAACATTCATTATTAATAAATGTTCTTCTGTTAGTGTTAATTCCTTAAGCATTGGAGTGCTCCTTTTCTATTAGGATTTTCGCAACTGGATTAAATGCTCTTGTACCTTTCGGTAATACTTTTTCACCTACTTTTATTCGTAAGTCGCTAAACAATTTTCTAAAGGCATCGTCAGATACAGTTTTAGAAGTTGTTTCATTATAGTCATATAGATGTAGCTGACGATTATAATGGTTGACCAAAAGCATCAATAAAACAGATTGCCTATTGGGGGTTGGTTTTAAATCAAATTCCTCACCTTTATGATTAATAATTTTCCGGTCAGGAATACTTATAAAAAGGTCCCATTTTATATTAGTATTATTTAGAGTTTTCTTTTTGCCATTATAAAACAAGGTCTGTTTGACATGATTGTCGGCCTCATTTACATCATATGTCAATTTGATATTCATAAGACCCGGCATTCCAAGGTGTGTCATTAATTCGGGGCCAACCTTGTTAAACTCTTTGGTAATACTATAATTGGATTTTTTCATAATTAATAACAATTATGAAATAACCGTGCCAAACTAATTAAGATACACTTAATACCCTGCATCTTATTATATATTAGAGTTTAGATGCTATATAACAATTGAATAAATACTATAATGATATTCCATAGTCACTATGGAATATTGGCTATGCCACTATGGAATATATAATATTGAGATTATTTGAGCTGCGATTTGATAGCTTTTACCATTTCATCGAAAGCTTTTAATAATTCATCAACATAGCCATCTTTTTCGTCTGCTTTCTCATAAACCAATTTCTTTCTCTCCTCTATGCTACATTCAATAATGTTCTTATAGGATTCGTTGGCAGCCTTTTTTAAATCTTCCGAATCAGTCTTTATACCATAATCATCTAACACATCTTTGAAAGAATCCAGATTGAATTTTGTATGATGGCCAATTGCAAGGAAAGCTGAATTAATATGATTTCGTACTGTTGCCCAATCTTTGATACCCAACTCTTTTTTTGCTTTAGTAAAATCATATTTATTTGTTATATAAGATCTTAATGCATTCTCATATTTTTCATTTCTGAATATGCTCGATTTTTTTGTTTCATCTTTCAAACCGATTTGAAGTTCCCAATCTTTATTAGGGTTTTCTAATATTTTGGGAAGAATGTCTGTTGAGACTGATCTTATCATACTCTTTATTTCTATAAACGCTCTCCACATTTGCCTTTTGATTCCTCTAACGTTTCCATGCCATTCTTTTAACATAAATAGCGAAAAATATTCTGGAGTAATATCATGTTTATTCTTAAGAAATTCCCAATCAGCCTTATCTTGCTCTTCAACATACATTTTAAAATAATGATAGCATAGATAGGGTATATCAGCTGACCTATTTTGACCTGTATATTTATCCTCATCTAACGAAGGTATATATAGTTCTGCCATATTCAATCTAAAGTATAAATCTTCTCTAAAATCACCATTAGAAATGGCTTTTTCAACATCCTTATTTGTTGCCGAAATTACACGCACATTTGCTTTGCGAGGTGTTGGGTCACCCACTCTATAATATTCCCCTGATTCCAGTACTCTTAACAACTTGACTTGTACGTCCATGGGCATATCACCAAGCTCATCTAAAAATACAGTACCTCCTTCAGCAATCGAAAAAATTCCACCCCTATCTGAATCTGCGCCTGTAAAACCGCCCTTTTTATGACCGAATAGCCTTGACTCTATAAGATTAGGAGGTAGCCCACCACAGTTTTCAATTACAAATGGTTTACCCCTTCTATTTGATTTATCAACTATCATTTTGGCAACTATTTCTTTACCTGTTCCTGTATCTCCTTGGATAAAAATGGGTTCCTTCGTTGGTGCATATTTATCAACCGACCTAAAGAAATTCAGCATTATTCTACTATGGGTAATAAATGAAAATTTATCTTTATAGTACTTTATTATTTTTTCATCGTTACCATCAATATTCTCATTTCTTAAATAAGCTAGGGTTACGGCCTTCCTAATCCCCTCAAAGTTGCTTTTTAGTAATCTATTTATAATATTTGTAATTGCTTGTTTAACTTGTTCTGCGTCTTGAAATTCATCATGGTAAACTTCTTCTGGGAAATCTGTTTTTTCATCACAGAATTCTACCTTTTCTTCATTCTTTTCATCATAGGATTCTAATAGTAATAATATCTCTAAGAGCAAATCATCATATCCACCATTTTTAAACGAATCAATTCCGCCTAAATGAGAAGGAAAATTGTTTTCAAACCAGCTGCTAAATTCTGAAAACTTCTCTTTTGACATAATTAAATCAGAATAATATTTTAGTATAAGTGATATTATTTCAAATCTGTATTCATAATATTTATCATGCTCCTTTTTAATAACCGCATTTAGCTTAATACTTTTATTAAGTAAAAAGATTTTGGCTAATAAAGACTCTTCTTTACTAAAAGCGTCGTTATTACTATCATCATTAATCAGAGGTATCAAACTAGCCCTATAATTCAAAAAAGATTCATATAGTGATTCAATGTTTTTTCCCTTATAACCCCGTTCAAATTTGTCAGCTTCATCGAATATTTTGTCATTTATATATAGTATATCATCGTCAGGTCGTTCTATAAATATTTTCCGCAATTCAAATTTAAAGTTAAAATTCTGAAAGTACATATTTTTCATTTTAATTCCGATAACCCATTAGGTATTATTTTAATCAATTTGTAGTGATTCTTATAGGAAATTTATAAATATTTTAGGTATTAAGTTTCCACTTTCTCTTTTAAACTAAAGATGACTACAAAAATGTAGTACGCTTGCTCTATAATAGAGATCCTTAGCCCCGATTATCCGCAGAGCCCCTCACTTTTAGAATGGAGGTTTTTGCTTTCCGCAAGATTTATAATAAGTGATAATAATGATGGGTAAAGTATTGCCGGGCCCGGCTCTGACGTGCAGGAGAAAAAAGTCAAGCTGCAGTCTTTATGGACTTTAATTTTTCAATCTCCACCATCAGATTATGGTACGTATCCCCATCATCGGGGTCGTCCATATCCCATACGTACCATACTTCAGGATTAGCTTCTGGAGGAAATGCGGGATAGCTAGACTTACCATTCTCAAGATAATCCGATACTTCCTCAGCAAGCTCATGAATAGTCACTTTTCGCCGGATATCAAAATGGCCCTTATCTTCGTCAGGGCTTTCGTAATTGATGCCAACGATGTAAGTATGCAATGAATCAGAAGGGCAAGTTGTTGTCGTCTTTTTCATGACTCACTCCTTCCAGAACGACCATTAATGAATCTGTTCTGCGTTTTAGTTCAGCCACAACCTCGTCATTCCACGGCCTATCAGATGCCGGAAAAGATTTCACGGCAACTTTTAAACAGACCTGCCTATGGATATCGTGCGTACGATCATCAAAAACTGACGATTGCGGCGGTTTGGATGCAACAGGCGTGGGTGTTTTTGGCGGATCGGGTTGATGATCACTGTCGCCATTCACCACCCAATCGTAACCATCCCGGCTCGTTTGAACCTTCTGGATTGTAACCACATCTCCATCCCTAAAGCCTGAAAGCTTCTGATGGAGGTTGGGTTGAGCGAAACAGCCGACCTTCTCGCCGTTATGGTCCAACTGGTAAAAATGCCAGAGACCGTATTTGTTTTCCCCTTCTTTATATCCGAGTATTTCTACAGGATATTCAACATTATATTTAATGTCGAGAAGAGGCGTTTTACCATTGTTGTTCATGGTATTCTCCTTTTTTGTTTGTTATTTAATCAGCAGAAACAATGTTTACTATGCGTGGTATTTCACCGTTTGCTAGCATTTTTTCTGCTTTTTGTTCTGCGTCGTCTTTATCTTTAGCAGTTACTGTAAAAGACTCAAAATCCACCCAGAATTCTTTTTCAGGTTTTATGTACTCATTCCACCAATTTTTAAGCTGCTTTAGAGAGTTCATTCTCCAAGAAGCAGGGTTGTTCAGCGGAAATCGCATCTTTAAGTTCTGAATTATTTGATTTGTGTTTGGTGTTATCATTTTGTTTTTCCTTGTATTTATTCTCAATACCTAAAATATAGTCTGTTGATTTTTGGGCTCTAGAAGATGCCTGAATTATTAATCGTTTATCTTCTTTTAAGCGTTCTAACCAACCTTGTATGTAACCTGCGTTATTTTTGGTAACGGCTGCATTATCAATTCTGGTGATGTTGCAAAGAAAACTCGCACCCATTTCAGCAATCAATTCTTCTTTGGAATAGTCAGTTGAGTCGAAACTGTGTCCTGTTTTAATTGTGTTTCTGTTCAATCGACTTGTGTGGCCAGTTGAATGAGTAAGTTCGTGAAAGAGAGTGCTATAATATTCTTCGGAAGATTCAAATTGTGTAATCGAGGGCATTCCAATAAAATCGTCAGCGGGGGAATAGTACGCCTTGGACAAATCCGGCTTTATTTCAGGACAATTTGAATACCCTTTAACCACATCATCGCATTTCTCAATTGAGTCATTGTCAGCTTTCTCCCAACTTGGATATTCAATATCTTCACACTGTTCGACGTTGAAGACCTTATAATATCTCAAAAGAGGAATTGTCTCTGCTTCAAGCTCTGAATCATTTTGTATGATTTGCTTTGCTTTCCAAAAAACTATAATTGTGCCTTTTTGACCTTTCTTAACATGCCCTCCTTTATCGATAGCCTGCTTAAATGTGAGCCAGTAGGGATTGCTGTACCCTTTTGGACCCAGTAGCCATACGTTAACGCCCCGATAAGGAAAACCGGTAATCAGATTCATTGGCGTAATTCCGGTCCAGCTCTGGTGCCAAGGAATTTTGCCTTCTTCCAACATGGCAATTATGTTATTTGTTACCATTTGATATACAATGTCGTTTTTCATGGCTTTCTCCTAAATAAGTCCTCTCTCTGTAAAACTGGTATATTCAGTACCTGCGATTATCAGATGATCATGAACAGATACATCGATGGTATTACAGGCATCTTTCAGCTTTTTGGTGATAATAAGATCATCCTGACTTGGCTCTGGATTTCCACTGGGATGGTTGTGGCAGAAAAGAACTGCAGCCGATCCATGATGCAATATTCTTCTTATGACCTCTCTCGGGTAAACTGCACTTGTGGTAAGGGAACCTTCAAACAGAGTTTCTGTTGCTATTACTTCATTTCTGCCGTTCAAAAAGATACAGATGAACTTTTCACGATAAAGATCATCACTGAAACATGGTCTTAAATGCAGGACAACATCATCCGCACAGCTAATCCGTTCTCCGGCTTTTAGGTTGAACCGTTTTAAGTATTCAGACTGCAAATCTCTATCTGAAACAATTGATAAGTTCATGGATTTCTCCTTATTATTTGGGGGATTTAATAAAATACTATAATGTAAAGACCAGGAGACATACCAATAATAGACTAATGATGATGCCTCTTGATTTAGGGGTGTTTTGAGCTAAATCGGGGTATTCTGTGGGGTGTATTTATAGAATTGACGTATTGAAAAAGCTAATATCTTTTGTAGAACCGATGATGATTTCACCGAATTTGTTATCTGCATTCCACTTAGTTAAATACGAGCCTTTTTCATCAATTTCCCCATCATCAATCATCCGCTGAAACTCGTCGATCATTTCATGAGTAACTTTTTCGGCTAAAGATCCTGCGCGTGAAATACCATCTTTATATTTCATTCTAAAAGCACCATAGGGACCAGATTCATATTTCCGTTCCCAATAGCCGCCTTCCTTCTTTTTCTTCCATTTGCCCGTTTTTGAATCAAGGCAAGTAATGTACTCCAAGCTATAACCACAACGTCTGCAAAATAGCGTTTCTGAACGTCTTTGTAGATTTAATTCGTAATACGCTTCTTCAAAAAGACACTTCGGGCAAATTTCATCGTAGGATACTGATGTCATCTTCTACCTCCTTCTTATTCGTTGATTGAATTACCAGATAATCAGGGCAGTCTAATGGTATGAATTCGGGTTTCTCCGTTGATTCGTAATGGCATAAATACGCGGATGGCTTTTCATCAATATCCACAAACTGGCCATAGGGACACTCCATACAAATTTGGCTCCAAGGCCATTCGACTAATCGAAGAGGTAAGGACATATTGCCTCCATTGTTTTTATTAAGAAATATTGAAAAAGTTTAAAAAATGAATCAAATCTTGGTGTAATTGAGAAGCACTGTGACATAACTCCAGTGAAATATGATTGATAAACATTCACAGCCCAAGAGCTGAAACAACCCTTTATAGGAGACATTAATAATGAACAAATCAATAACGCTGAAATTAGAATCAGCAGTAGAAAAGCAATTTTACACAGTCACAGAACTGGCAACAATATTAGGATTAACAGAACCCAGCATACGAGCCCGCCTACAACGCGGCGAGATAGAATTTGAGAAGCTAGGTAAGAGAGTTCTGATCCGCAAAGAAGTACTGGAAAACTTAATTGGAGGTAATGAAAATGAATGACTTTGATATATTTGAAGCATTGGATGATCAGATTACCGAATACCGTTTAACACCCCAAGAGGCTGCAAATCACTTGGAAGTTTCTGAAGAGCTAATTGATATAGCAATTGAGGCTGGAGAGTTTGATGACATCCTTAAGTATAAGGACACGAA
>Ga0233449_1002228_pt1 | contig 15796 bp, 10 predicted proteins | sample SI_124_October20_FD_183012 | JGI IMG/M metagenome (GOLD analysis project Ga0233449, IMG submission 183012) | Seawater microbial communities from Saanich Inlet, British Columbia, Canada - SI_124_October2016_200_MG | ecosystem: Environmental > Aquatic > Marine > Inlet | place: Canada: British... | reverse complement strand
TCCCTCAACCCATAAACGACCCGGCCAACCAGTTGGTTCTTCCACAATTGTAGGGGGTGGTTTCCTTAACTTCATCTCTCCGCAAAGTAGTGGCGCACATTCACTTTTTGTCTTGCCTTGAAAAGAGCCCCACCTACTTGTGGGATATTTTGGCTGATTTCCAAGTCATTTAGCAGGCCGAGTACATTGGAACAAATGCGGTCGCCAAGTGGCAACTCTTGACTACTTTCATACAGGCAAATTTGATTCAATACTGCATTTGGATTTTTACCGGGATTTTCAACGCGTGGGTCGGCTAGTGCTAATACACATTCTGAGCCATGGGCTCCATTACCGTGAGTTATCCACCACCAAAAACCACTGCTGCCTTTAACCAAAAAACCATTGTTATGGCAGCGAATTCTATCTTCATTTGCCTTTACAATAGAGCGCAACAATTGGAAAGAACGTTCATGCGGGGTTAATGGATATCCCTCTCCAGTTTGTCCAAAAGAGAATGATAAACAATAGCAAGCAGTGCGCAATTTTTTCCTTGCTTCTGAACCATACCTGCCCCGCCAAGTTTTTATGAATATTTCCAGCAAGTTTAGTTTATTTGGAAGTGGTAATAGTTTACGTTCACCATCAATTCTTAGCCCCATTAAGTATCCCTTTTCATTCCAAGTACACAGAGGGGGTGGTGAAATATTGCTATTATTTTTGCGCACATATGTAGTGAATTTTTTGTAATCCGGTGGTGGCGTATTAGGGTCGCCTACTGCGGTAAATAATGACCTAATTGTTGGCTGATTAAACACATCATCACCATTATTCTTTTTCATCCCTTCACTCCAGCACAATTCGGAATGAAGACGATTGTATCTCACCGCAATTTGCATCGGGTCGCTTGGTTCTCGGAAATAATCCATAATCATTTGCAAGAGGATATCTCCTGAACCTTGTTCAATAGAAAAACCTGAAAAACGTATGGCTTTTTTATCAACTGCCACTTGTAATCCGCCACTTAGGTCAATTGTTTTTCCACCACTCATTCTTCTTCCACTTGCATTTTCGATGTCTACTGATGGAGATAATATTTCATTCCCGTTGAACATTGGGTTGCCAATTTTTTGTGCGGTATTACGTAAATGGAATAATGAAAAATGCTCATTTTCAATTCCTTTTCGCTTTTTTACTGTCAGCGCAGGCACCTCTTTGCCAATTGCTAAGGAGAGAACTTTGTGCCAACTAATTGTAGTTCCATTGTATACATTTTTCAACTCAAAGGCTTCAACCATTTTTGCGATTTCATCATGATTACCGTAGTGCCCATTTCGCTGCCATACCGGTTCAAGGCGTCGGATTAATTCTTCTTCGCGATTCCAGATAGCACAAATCTCACACATTTGAATATCGCCAGAAGGCATGTCTTGGCGGCAACAAATACAGTGCATTAGAATCCCCAATATCCCAGCCTAATAAAAAGCGTGAACAAAATTTCGCCATTTTTCAATAGTGTTCAAACACTATTTCAGGGTTAATGTGTGTAACTTTGTGTCCATTATCTACCACTTCCCCAACAATTTGGCACCCCTTTAGACGCCCATTTAGCCAGTTGAGAACGGCCTGTGAAGTTGAAGCAGGGGTCGCTACCATCATCCCAACTCCCATGTTGAATGTTCGATACATCTCGCGTTCACTGATTCCACCAGTTTGTTGAACCCATGTAAATTCGGGTTGTGGAGACATTGGATTTGAGATATGATAGCCAAGCGAATCGTGTAATCGGAGTAGATTTGAAAGACCTCCTCCTGTGATGTGGGCTATTGCATGAAGGTCTGAAATTCCACAAGGCCCCTCGTTGCTTCGGCAAGCCTTGATTAAATCCACCAGCGGGTCACAGTATATTCTAGTGGGGTTGAGTAATACTTCTCCCAAAGTGATTTCTCCTTCACTGAAGCGCTCAATTATTCGCGAGGAGTGTTCCGCAGAAAAGGGGGCAGCCTCGTTTATATTTGCGCCACTTACCTCAATGACTTTTCTAACTAATGAAAATCCATTTGAGTGAATACCACTACTTGGAAGGCCAATCAATACATCGCCGTCTTGAAGATTCTCTCCTGTGATCGCCTCGCCTTTTGGTAACCACCCGAGTGCAGTTCCAGACATATCTAATTCGGTTACGATGCCAGGGAGGCTAGCAGTCTCGCCTCCGGCCAATGTTACCCGAGCTCTTGTGCAAGCCTCGGCAAGGCTTGCGCCAAGGGCCGCATGAACCTCTGGTTCTGGCTTTGGGGTAGCTATATAATCGACAAAAGCAATCGGCTCAGCACCAACACAAAGCAAGTCATTTACATTCATAGCCATGCAATCAATACCAACCCCGTGCCATGCATTTAATTTGCTGGCGATTTGCAATTTGCTCCCCACTCCATCTGTGGCGAGTGCAAGCAAATTATCACCGAATTCAACCAAGCCGCCAAAACCTCCGGGTAAATCAACGGGTGCGCCATGAGTTCCACTTTTTCGCACCGAGCGAGATAGTGCACCAACAAGTGCTCCGACAGAAGCACCTTCTAAGTCAATATCAACACCACTGCTGGCGTAATCGAGCCCTTCGTCCTCGCTCATTAATACTCGCCAATAGTTTCACGTCCAATAGGATTGCGGGCTTGAAATAGTAAAAAAGTAGCATATTGCTATTTTTTTAGCGCTTGATAAAGGAAAGGAAGAGAGGTATCCATTCTGTAGTCAATACTTGAATGAGTTCCATTAAACTCCTCATGCGTATGCTCAATATCCAATTCTTTTAGGCGGTCGGCCAACTGCCTCGTTCCGAACTGTATGTTGTATTGATCAATATCTCCACAATCGATAAATAAGCCCTTCAGCAGATTTAAGTTTGCTTGTATTTCTTTATTTTCAATCATCACTACTGGGTCAAATGCTAACCATTTCTTCCAAGCATTTTCATCAATAACACTTGTTCTAAGATTAACAGGTAGAGATACACCTTTTGGATTATTTTCATCGGGATTATATGATGCGCCCATTGCTAAAGTCATTAGGGTGTGAAAGTCCTCACCTCTCAATTTAGTAGATTTTTCAATATGTTCAAAGAAGCCAGAATACCCACCGTGTTTCTCAATCGCCATTACTGCTTTAGGGAAATCGCCGAGGAATAACCTATCCCAGCCCATATCACCAGAATGACAAGCAATTGCCCCCCAAACATTTGGATAATTCATCGCATGATAAATAGCCCCAAAGCCTCCACTTGACTTTCCAAACAATGCTCTTTTCTCAAAGCTTCCGCCAATTGAAAATTCTTTTTCAATCGTAGGTAACATTTCCGCAATTAAGTAAGTAGCCCAATTGCCGGTGGCGATAGAATCAACATATTGATTTCCTCCAAGGCTAGTAAAGCAATCAGGGAATGCAATAGCAATAGGCCCCATTACTCCTTCCTCAATTAATCTCTCAACTCGCTGCGGCAAACGTTCTTGAAAAGGCTTCCAATTTGTATGGGCAGGTCCAGAACCAGTAAATCCAACTAGGTCGACAAAAAGAGGGATATCTTCTAACTTTTGCCAATTAGGGGGGAGGTATACTTCAACAGTTCTGCTCGTGGGGTCGCCACAAAGATTTCCCTGTAATGCAATCGAATCAATTGTGATGGTACGGATTTCTCCCTTTAGCGGCTGAAATGGGTGTGTTGGCATCTCTCTCCCTAATTAACTGAGGATGTGGATTAGGTGAAAGGTTATCGGATGAAGTCAATAAGGAATAGTTCATCGGCAAAGAAGAAAATAACTCCGTCGGAAGTAGTGCTATTAGGAAAAAGGAATGACCTATCGTAAGCCATTTCTCCAGTAGAAATGAAGGGGTTGAATATTTGCTTCGCACCCTTCATAAGTCGTCACACATCAGCATTATTGTTAGGCGGTGAAAAAGATGGTTCTTCAGTTTGATATGCCAGCGCGTTGGCGTGGTTTTCTTGAGGAAGTTTGCCACGAAAGGATTACTGATTTAGTTCACGAATATCCGGACGTTGAAAGCATTGAAGTGCTCTATGAAGAATTACAAGCCTTTGACCCGGATTTTGCCCGTCAAGCAATAGTCAATCCAGTGGAAACGTTGCGTTCTTCAAATGCTGCTTTAGAAGAATTGCTAAAAGATTTGACTCAAGGAGAAACCTCAAAAATCCCTGGAAAGGTTCGTTTGGTTGAATTAGCAAGTAGCGAAAATATTCTGCTTGAAAAAATACGTGATGAGCATGTTGGAAGTATGATTGCTCTTGAAGGAGTTGTTTCAAAGATATCATACGTTCGCCCAAGAATGCAACACGCTGCTTTTGCCTGTGATTGTGGGCATGTAACTTATATCCGCCAACACGATGAACAAAAATTGATTCGCCCTCTTCGTTGTGAGGCCCACGAGGGTGGATGTGACCGCGATAATAGAGCCACTAGATGGAGAATATCGCATGAACAATCTGTAAGAGTAGATTCACAATCCGTCGAACTTCAAGAATTACCTGAGCGTGTAAAGAGCGCACAAATTGCCAAGCGGATGAGTTGTTTGGTCGAAGGAGACCTTGCAGGGCGAGTTGTTCCTGGTGACAGAGTGGTTTTTAATGGCACTATTTTTCGCCGCCCAATTCGGAGAGGTAGTATGGAAACACCTGTATTTGAACTCTTTTTTGATGTACATTCAATAGAGCGAAAAGATATTCCTTTAGATGAAATCAAAGTTTCAGACGAAGAAATTGAAAAAATTATGGAATTGGCAAAAAGAGATGATATTTATGACATTCTTACTGCTTCCATCGCCCCTTCTATCTTTGGCCATAAACATATCAAACGGTCATTAGTATTGCAATTGTTTGGCGGGGTAAGTCGAGTAAATGATGATAATACACGTTCAAGGGGAGATATTCATATTCTGATAATGGGGGACCCTGGTGTTGCTAAATCCCAATTATTGAATTATATGTCCGACATTGCTCCAAGAGGGCAATTTGCCAGTGGTTTATCATCTACTGCAGCAGGTCTAACTGCGGCAGCAATCCAATCTACAGATGGAGGGTGGACTATTGAAGCGGGAGCCCTTCCAATGGCAGACCTTGGCCTTGCTGCAATTGACGAATTTGACAAAATGAGTGATAACGACCGTTCTTCCATGCACGAAGCAATGGCTCAGCAAAAGTTGTCGATAAAGAAAGCCGGAATAAACACCACAATGCGAACACGTTGTTCAATTTTAGCGGCAGCGAATCCAGCGAAAGGCAAATTTAGGGACCCGCGTAATGATTCAAGCGGGAGAATTCCCGAATTAACCCAACAAATAAACCTTGAAGCCCCATTACTTTCTCGTTTTGATGTTATTTGGGTAATGATTGACCAGCCAGCCAAAGAAGAAGACCGGAAAATCGGCGCCCATATTGTTTCAAATCGCCAAGCAGGAACGCCAGAATGGTTGATAGATCAAGGACTGGCAAGCGCTCCCATTTCAAAGGGAGCAAATATTGAAACAAAAGATGGACAAATATTAATTGACCCTGATTTTATGATAAAATATGTATCATACACCAAGAAGACAGTCCACCCCACCCTGTCTAATTTGGCCAAAGAAAAACTTGTTGAATATTATGTAAAAACCCGAATATCGGGCGGTGGGTCCACAGAGAACCTAGACCTTCATGGCGTTGGTGAAGGCGTTGAAGATGGCAGGGGTAGCAGTTTGGATTCAGTTCCAATAACAGCAAGGGCAATTGAAGGGCTTGTTAGACTGACCGAGGCTCATGCTAGAATCCGTTTAAGTGATGAAGCCGGCGTAGAGGATGCTCTTTCGGCTATTAGAATATTTGATCACTGGAGATATACATTAATGGGCGATAATTTTGATGAGACCTCAATCCAATCTGGACGTTCAACTTCTAAGAGAAATATTGAACGAAATATCAAATCATTTATTATTCTTGAAAATGAAAGAACGACTCAGTCCATCCATCTCAATGAAATACTAACTGAAATGGAAAAGCATGGCGCTAAGCCCCAACAGGTTGAAGATATTCTTGACCATTTAGTCAATGCTGGCGATTTATTCCGTCCGACTGGTAGGGATAATTATCAGCCAGTTTGATGCGGTTATTTCATTGAGGGAAACTGCACCGCCCATTTTATGAGCGCGGTTGAAGGCGATGTTGCCGATGCTTCTTCATTGAATCCACAGACTCTTGGTTTTATGTGTGGGCTTGAAATTCATCAGCAATTAGCAACTGGAAAACTCCATTCGCGTCAGCCGGGCGAATTGCACGATGTTACTATTGATACGGTTCCCGATGAATGGCCAAGGGTACACCGCCGCCTCAGAATTGCCAAAGGCGAATCTGGAAAAGTTGATGTTGCAGCAAAATTTGAGGCCAAACGCAACCGTTCATTCATTTATATCCAATCACCAAACTCGGGATTAATTGAATTAGATGATCAACCCCCAGATCCGCACGACAGTGAAGCCCTAGATATTGCTCTAACTATTAGTGGTATGCTGGATGCTCACCCAGTACCACTTTTACAGACAATGCGGAAAACAGTTGTTGATGGCTCAAACACTTCGGGCTTTCAAAGAACAACTCTTGTAGCAACTAATGGAGTACTAAATACTCCAACGGGGGCAGTTGGAGTGGATGTTATTTGTTTGGAAGAGGATTCTGCACGTAAATTGGAAGCGCAAAGCACAGCGAATGGAGAAATAGTAATTTGGAATTTAGACCGCCTCGGTATTCCATTAGTAGAAATCGCAACTGCCCCAGATGTTCAAACCCCAGACCATGCAAAGGAAACTGCCCTTGCTCTCGGAACTCTTTTACGCGATACTCGGCGTGTTCGCCGAGGACTTGGTTCAATCCGTCAAGATTTGAATGTCAGTATTGCTTGTGGCGATCGCGTTGAAATAAAAGGCTGTCAGGATTTAAGTTGGATTCCTCGAATTATTCGCCTTGAAATGGCTCGCCAATTGCACTTTTTCCGCTTAGCAAATGAGTTGCGAGAGGAGATAAAATTGCCGTTATTGCCAGATAATCGAGATAATACTGATGATATTATTGAAGAAGAAGTTAGGCAAACAGTTAGAAAATTATTAGATAAAGAAATTACTGATGTTGGCAAGGCTTTCGATAATTGTGATTCAAAAATGATTACTTCAACAATTGCCAAAGGCGGCGTAATGTATGCTGTGCGCCTTCCACATCTAGCGGGGCGCCTCGGCACAAAAATGCCCGATAATGAAGGCGCACAATTACCTCGTCTTGGGCGAGAATTAGCCGGAGCGGCTAAACTCGCCGGTGTTGCAGGTATTTTCCATAGTGATGAATTACCAGCATACGGAATCACCGAAGAAGAAGTAACTAATGTGAGGGAGTTATTGGCAATATCCGACACACCTTCTTGTGGTTTTGCTTTGTGTTGTGCACCGGATTGGCAAGCAGAATTAGCCTTAGAATCTGTTATTGAAAGAGGGCGTCTTGCATGGCATCGTATCCGTCAAGAAGTACGAAATGTTGTTGTAAAAAAGGGTGCCCCAGAAGATGGGACCACTACGGCCATGCGTCCATTACCCGGCGGTGCACGAATGTACCCCGAAACCGATATTGCCAATTTACCTCTTGCCGAGGAAGAATGGCATCGTATCCGTTCAAACTTACCTCCGACGAGAAAAGAGCGACAAAAAGCCCTTTTGGAAACCGCTTTGGGTGAAGACCAAATAATGCAATTATTGGACAAAGAAATTGATGAATTATTCCTCGCAGGAATTTCAGGTGAATTGGCACCAGGTATGCCAGCCCTTCCAGTAAAGGGGTGGGCTACCATTATTCTTGACTCCACTAGTCGCGATATTGCTGAGTTAGTACCTTGTGATACAACTTCAATCCCACCGGAATTATTGGCAATCGCACTTGCAGTCCGCGACGCAGGGGATATGACTAGAGAAGGGATTGTTCCACTTGCCTCCGAATTTCTATCAACTGGAGTTTGGCCCTTTGCAGGGCTCACGACTGCTGAAGCAACTAAGGAATTAATTTCCGAGATGGCTAATAGGGCTGAGTCTCAGGGATTTAAACCTGCAGACTCAAGTGATTTATTGGCAATTGTTATATCAGTTCTCGATGATAGGGCTGACTTTGTTGCCGAGAGAGGAATGGGCGCCATGGGGCCATTAATGGGAGTTGTAATGGGTGCTGCTGGCGGGGCTGCTGATGGGAAAGTGATTTCTGCCCTTCTCCGCCAAGAAATCCAAAAGCGAATGTAAAATTTCTAACGGGTGAGCAAGTGCAAAAACCAAGTGCTGCTCGAACATTATTTGGAATATTCACAGTTTTTCTTATCATCATTAACGTCACTTCTCAACTTGAAGCAAATTCTATTGCCAAGAAATCTTCTTTGCTTTCTGAGGATCCCCTTTCCGAATATCTCCTATCCTCTGAAAATAGCTCTACATTTTTCAATCCATTTTCAAACATTTCTCCACCAATCACCTGGGATAAAGAGTTGGGTGTTGGGTATTTGTCAACTGCTCCATTGATCTCAAATGGAATTGTTGTGGTAAAATCACCAGTGGGATTATTTGCATACTATGCTACCAATGGAACTGAATTGTGGGTTACGCAAGAGGAATCAAAGTGGGATTTTGAAATGGGCCCTCTTACATTAGTTAAAGGCACTATTATTGAGGGCACCCCCATACCTCCTTTGGTAATTACCGGATGGTCTACGGGGAAAATAACTGCCAATTCCCTAATTGATGGTGAACAATGGTGGCAGGTAAATACCTCGGCGCCTGTTAATGGCATCCATGGCAGAATTACACTGCACACAGGAGATGAGAATTCGGGAGGAGCGGTTGACTCTCTGCTCATTGTACCAATTGAGGATGGTGCTTTGGCCCTTCAAGCACACTCGGGGGAAGAAAGGTGGCGTGTGGTTTTCCCTGATTCAATCCTCGGCTATCGGCATAGTGTTACTAGTTTTGAAGTGAACAATGAGACTATGTTTGCAATGGGTGATGAAAAAGCGAGAGTAACTGTTTGGAACCTAAGCAGCCCAAGTGAGGCGGTAACATATTCGCCATTTGAAATTGAATCAGGTTTGATCCGTTCGAATATCATTGCATTACCTAATGGCCGATTACTATTACCAATTCAATCCGTGAATGGAGGTGCATTAGTTGAATGGCAATCGAGTGATAACACAACAACAGGGGTTTTTGAATTAAATGGCCCAACTGGTTTGCTTGTTGAAAATAATAATTTGGTAGTTGTTCCAAGTGGGCAAAATACATCCCTATATTCTTGTGCAAATCAGTGTGAGTGGGTGGGTATGGCGACCGAATCGCCTGTCACCGGGGAGGCAGTAGTATTGACAGAAGAAACGAACACTACATTATCAGTTATTCTCCCATATAATCAAAACAATGGCATTTATGTAGCAAAAAATGTTAGTTTCATCAATAGTTCTTGGCACATTTCCAACCAATCTAATTGGCAATTGACTCCGAGGGTTCAACAATTCGTAACCGCCGGCTTCGCCTCAAGCGAAAGCGGCTATGCATATGCAATATGTAATGATGCATCTTACATAGCCCTCATTGTAAACGACGCCTTGCTAAGTAGTGAGAGCCATAATAATCTCCTAGTATGGTGGGCAGAAGCACAAGAAAACGCTAGTTCACCCGCTCAAACAAATGGCTCAAACTCCACTGATAATGGAAGCAATCTCAATAGTAATGAGTACATTATTCCAACTATCATCCTTTTTTCGATTTGGCTCATTTTCATAATTACTTCGTTGGTGTTGAAAGTTAGTATTTTCCAATCCAAGGGCAAATGGCCTTTTACGATTCTAACTACATTACTCCTTCTCGGAATGATATTGGCTCTGCCAGCCCTACAACAATATGCCAATGAGCAAGTCGGCGAAGAGGGATTGGGGCGAGATGACGGGCTCTGGCCAGTTGAATGGAACGGCACGCAAGTCATTGGTTTCACCTTTGATTCAACTCAATTTGATGAAAGGTATTCTGACAAAGTCACTTACATGGATAGCGGGGGGCAAATCATTTCCCAGGTTAATGCAAATGATTCAAATTCAGAAATATGGATTGGGGGCTTCAGCGACTATTCAAACGTACTTGATTTGACAGTTGCTGGTTGTGATGTTGCCGGGCTTGAATTACAGTATCACGGCGAAAACATTGGTGTTCGTGTTGATCTGATCTCTTTGGCCAGTGATGGCGAGAATGACCGCTGGCTGCTATATTATGAGGACGAAATCCTCGCTGCAATCGCCGCCAATGCAAATAGCATAGACTCTAATGCAACTATCATGTGGGTATACGCTTAACCTTCTGGCCCAATAAAACATCATCGTTTGCTTCTTCCCCCTCTAATAGCAATTCTCCAGAATAGAATTCGGGAAAGGTCAAGAACGGCCACCGCCCCAAGTGGTTTGAGGGATAAAAATGCTAGCCAGCCACGCAACCCAAATCGGACATGCAAGTTTACTTATTATTGATTTTATTGTGTTGGTTTCAGCCCTATATTTTCTGGCCAAGAGTCAAGCATCGCCGGCATCACAAAATCGTATGGTTTTCCTTGCCATTGCCAGTTTTGCAATTATTGGAAGATGGGTTATGGAACCATTGCCCAATATCCAGCCCGTAACAATTTTGGTATTAGTGGGCGGAATAATATTAGGAGCACGCCGAGGGATCGCCTTAGCATTAATCATCACATTGGTCAGCAATATCCTTCTTGGTAGTGGTTTGTGGACTGTATTCCAAGCCATTGGTTGGAGTTTGGTTGCAGTAGTTGGAGCAACATTTGCCGATAAGTTTACTGAGGCCGAGGGGAAAATCAACCTACTTCCAGTTCTTATCGTTGGCTTTGCTTCGGGTATTGTTTTCAACTGGATTGTATCTTTTTCAGTCCTTCCAAACCTAGCAGATGGGGGTGCATTCATTGATTATCTCATTATTGGTTTACCCTATGATTTAATGCATGCTTTTGGTAACTTTACCATGGCATTGTGGCTTGTACCAATTATCAATCACCTACTATATTCTAATTCATTGAATACTTCGGCAACCTCTCATGAGGGCACTACTGACTCAGTAGTCAATAATACCGAGTCATCAATATTGGCGTGAGTGATAATCATGTCAAGTCGTGAACACGATAAAGTGACTATGGCTTTGATTGTCCGCGCTGATTTAAAATTATCAAGAGGTAAGTTGGTCGCCCAAGCCGCCCATGCTGCAGTTGCCGCGACATTGACTGCAAAGAAAAGCAACCCGCGTCTATTGGAGAGGTGGCTGAGTTCAGGGGCCCGAAAAATAACTCTTGAAGTCAGCAACCTCGAAGCGCTAAAGCGACTTTACGGGGAAGCCAGAACTGAGGGTTTAGTTTGTGAAATGATTACCGATGCAGGGCATACCGAAATTGCACCCGGCACAATAACTGTAGTTGCAATCGGACCTGCGCCAATACGCTCGGTTGATGCGATAACTTCCGCACTTTCATTGCTCAAGTAATAGCGAATAAATACACAAATTGTAATATTATCTTACGAAGTTGAGGTAGTCATTCCATCCTTTGGATTCCAAAGATAGTTGAGGTTAAGACTGCCATCGGTTTGATACTCAAATACCTCAAACATACCTTTACTGCTCATATCACCGGTGGAAGAATCAACAGTCAATAGACCAGATGCTCCACCATAGTTATCGGCAATTGCCGCAATAAACCAGTTGATGTACTCGCTATTTACAAGCGGGTTTAGACCAGCACCGTATCCGTACATGTATGCGAGGGCAATCAATAACCCCGCATCTGCACTTTCCTGGCTAAATGGAGTTGGTGAAATACCATAGTTCATCATAAAAGCGATATTGAAAGCCTTTGAGAGTGAAGATTCAGATGCCGCTGCTGCCAAATCAAGAACTACAATATTTTCTGTTGAAGAGGTAATAGCGTTCTTGAAAGTATCAGTACCCATGTGCTCTGAACCAATAATTGTACCAGTAAATCCATTTGAGCGTAAATCGTCAACAATCGCAATACTGTCACTTAGGTCAGCGAAGACAGCAATGGAGTCGCAAGTTGCAGCACCTGCTGAACTTCCTAAACTGCCTGGTGTGAAAGTAATGTCAGCACATATTGAGCCATTCATAGCAGAAGTCATCGAATCAGCTAACACTTGTCCTGCGTCATCATCAACTCTGTATATGGCTAAATCGGTCAAACCCTTTTCAGTTGCATAAGCAGCAGCAGCATCTGCTGGCCAAGCGTCACTATGAATTGTCCTCCAAACATATCCACTACCATAAGTATCCGAACCGTCGTCAAGGGTTGTCAATTCAGGAGAAGTACAGGCGTATGAAATCATGGTTATTTTGTTATCAACTGCAACGTCTTTGGCGGCAATAGTTTCATCACATCGTGATGCGCCTACAATACCTACAACTCCATTGTCAACTAGGGCTTGAGCGGCTACACCAGCACCAGCAGTTGTACTTTCAGTATCTTCTGAAATAGCGATAAAACAAACATCACGTTGCTGAACATTTACCAGCATTAATGCCAGTTCTAGGCCGCGAGCATACCCTTCTGCTCCTGTGCTATGTGCACCAGTTTGAGGGGCTAATAGGCCGATTTGGACATTTGGAGAAGTTGATCTACATGTTGACCAAATTCCATTATATGGGCTCCAAGTGGCTACGATTTCAAACCTAACTCCTGTGTCTTCATTAGTAAATTTCCAAAACTCGTATTCCTCTCCGGGGATATCGCCATTGGCAAGGAAACTAAATTGTCCGGAAGCACCATCATATTCTGTCCCAGTCGTAAGTATTTGTGAATTGATATCTGTTCCAATAGTGCTACCTGCTTCTATAATTGATTCAAGAAGTACATTTGTAGCGTCAAAAGCCTCGGGGCCATATTGACCCGGTGCGCTACCATAGGCATTTGAATAATCATTTTCGTAGGTCAATCCTTCAAATGTTTGCGACATAACTGAAACTCTAGAGCCATAAATACCGTCAAGTATTGCTGGGTCACTAAATTCATCGATAAAAGCCTCATTTCCAATGCCTTCATGCCCTACTACCGTAATTCCTTCTTCTCCCAAGAGGCCTTGAACATCTAATTCCTCAATGATTGCTTTACCATCGGCAAAGCCGGAAATCATCATCAAACCACCGCAATTCGCGCTACTTATTGCACTAATATCTGCGGCAAAATCAGTTGTTCCTACTGCATAGGTGCTTGAATAACAGACAGTTGCACCTGCACTAATCATTGTTGCTTCAAAGGCGGCGGCAATACTTTGGTCAACAGCACCATCATTTGCTAATACTGCAACACTTTCCACCTGGGCTAATTGAGCCCAAGTTCCAGCGGCAATGCCTTGGAAAGAAGTACTTGCAACAACTCTCCACAGAAAGCCATCGTCATTTGCAATACTCAATAGGTTTGAGGTACTAGCGTATGAAATAAGGGGGATGGAATTTGTTTTTGCAACATCCATTGCCCCAAGAGTAGCATCATCACAAGCAGCTCCGATAATACCGACAACACCCGAATTAACCATCTCTTGGGCAGCAGTTGCTGCTGTTTGTCCATCACAAGCAGAATCAGCGATACTGAGAATAAAATGATAGGCAGATTGCTCATCATTCATTTGAGAAATAGCAAGAGACACACTGTTTTCAACATCTTGAGCAATTGCTGACATTGCGCCAGTCTGTGGGCTTAGTAAGCCGATTTTCACATCAACCGTAGGGGCGATTGTACACCCTGTAACATCAACATTATCACCAGAGGGGGTATTTGCACATTGGTCATCATCGTCGTACACACCATCTCCATCGCTATCAGTGGGGGCTGCAATTTCGCAACCATCTGAATCAACATTTGCTCCAGCAGGTGTATTTGGACAACTATCATCTGCATCTTCAACTCCATCATCATCGGCGTCAGTATCTGCTACAACTTCACAGCCAGTAGAATCAACATCAGCATCGGCAAGAGTATCTGCACAAAGGTCGAGTAAATCTGGAATCCCATCGCCATCGGCATCATTTTGAGTTGTACCGGGTGAAGTGTCATCATCATCGTCACCCTCATCATTTCCAGTACATCCCGCTAATGTCGAAAGCATCAACATCAATATCATCATTGCTACAGTAATTTTGTCATGTCGCATATTATCACCTAAGGTCACACTGTGACCTATTTCTGCCGATTAAGTATTAAGCCTTAAACTTGGTTAGTTAAAAAAAAGTGCTAAATTGAGATATTGTCATGTTCTTCACAAGGAAACAGGTTGGAAGAAGGAGTGCAAAACACCACTAGTGAAACTTCAAATTTTTGGCATTAATACGCATCGCATATGTGTGTTAACCACCTCCGATTGCTATGGCCGACCTAAGAAGCGACACAGTAACCAAGCCCAGTGGGGCGATGCGTCAAGTAATATCTCGTGCAGAAGTTGGCGATGATGTATTGGGTGATGACCCAACGGTAAAATCTTTAGAGGAATTGATTGCTGGTATGTTGGGTAAAGAATCAGCAATTTTTTTGCCCTCTGGTACTATGTCTAATGCAGTTGCTCTGCGCACTCACACTCAACTTGGGGATGAAATAGTGGTGGAAAAAACCGCTCACATTTATCTCTATGAAGGAGGAGGCTATGCTGCCCTGTGTGGAGTATCAATAGCGCTGGTTGAGGGGGATAGAGGAAGAATGACTCCCCTCCAAGTTAATGAGGCAGTTAGGAAGTCGGCAGGATCTTTAGGGCACTTTCCCAATGGAAGTTTAGTGTGCATTGAGAACACTTGTAATCGCGGTGGCGGAACATGTTATGAGCAAAGTGAAATTGATAATATATGTGCAGTTGCTCATGAATTAGATTGCAAAGTGCACATGGATGGAGCCCGTCTCTTCAATGCAGTTGCCTATTCTGGTGTTTCAGCAAAAAGAGTGGTAAGGGATTGCGATACAGTTTCAATATGTCTTTCTAAGGGTCTTGGCGCCCCCGTTGGTTCATTACTTGTTGGTGATTTGCAGTCAATAACCGAAGCCCGTAGGTGGCGAAAAATGTTTGGTGGTGGTATGCGACAAGCAGGAGTATTAGCAGCAGCAGGAATATATGCCTTGGAAAACAATATTGCATTATTAGAAAAAGACCACATTCGTTGTCGTGAATTAGCAGAGAATGTAAACAGATTATCCAATTTTTCAGTAGATTTAGATTCAGTTCAAACAAATATGGTATACATTAATACAAATGACTCTGCTGAAAAAGTTGTCGAATTACTAAGCGCCAAGGGAATTGAGGTATTACAGATAAGCGATAATACGATTAGAGCAGTATTCCATCTGGATGTAAGTGATGACGATTTAAATAATGCAATTAATGCTTTTAAAGCTATTGATGTTGAGTGAATAATGGCAAATTATAATTTCATTGGTTGAGTCCCAAAGGATGCATATTTTTCTTCTTTATTTGGTTCATTTGAAAACTTCTCAACGATATCTTTGCTAGTAGCATTGGGGTTTGAATCAAGGTAAGGAAGAATTTGATCTGCCAAAGCCCCGTTTGCTTTAATTGAGGTTTCATCTGCTTCTAGGCCGAAACTAGATAGGATGTCATCATAGGCCGTCTCCATCATTTCTGCATCTAATAAGTTCCCATCTTTGTTTTTGTCCATGTTGAGAAATGAAGCAATCGCCAATGCCTTTTCTTGGTTATTTTCT